>Ga0209190_1000263_pt1 | contig 38139 bp, 31 predicted proteins | sample M_140205_XF_Meta_FD_187315 | JGI IMG/M metagenome (GOLD analysis project Ga0209190, IMG submission 187315) | Freshwater microbial communities from Lake Montjoie, Canada to study carbon cycling - M_140205_XF_MetaG (SPAdes) (version 2) | ecosystem: Environmental > Aquatic > Freshwater > Lake...
CATGGGTGCCAATTTTTACACCGACATCGTCACCCTCGATAAAACGGAGGTCTTTGAAGCGCGCTACATCCCGCACGACGAAGTCGCCGCACTCGCCAAGACCGACTGCCGCTATGTCCTCGTCACCGGCGAAAAAGACTTCAACCTAAAAAACACCAGCGCTGTTTTTGAGAACGGCTTTAAAAAGGAGGGCTTCAAGTCCGTCGAACTGATGAACATCCCCGGCCAGGCCCACCAGCCGCCAAAAGGCGAATGGCTCAAGAAAGCAATCGAGTTTCTGGATGCCGGAGCGAAGAATCCCTGAACTACGCCTCCACCGTCTTGGGCATCTTGGGGCAGATTAGCGATCCGCCAGCGTCGGAATCGGGTTCATCTTTTATGAAAAACATCAGGCGTCCTTTTTTATCGCACACCCAGACCTCCTTCGCACCAGCTTCAAAGTAGAGCCTGCGTTTCTCCTCGATTTCGCCTCGCTTGTTCGATGGCGAGATGACTTCCACACAGATTTCCGGCGCCCCTTTGAGCGCCGTGCGTCCACCGATCTGCAACAGCCGCTTTTTCGACACCCAGCCGACATCCGCCACCTTCACGCCTTCGCTCGTCGAGATAGGGCATTCCACCGTCACCTTGCCTGTGGGTGCGTGTTTCTGAATAAGCGTGCCGATGTCGAATTGTTTGCCCCCATGCGAAAATTCAGCGTAGCACATCATAATCGGTCTTCCGTAGCGGTCGGTTTCCACTCTGCCGGGCCAGTTTTGTACCAGCGGATCACGCCCAATCTCCTCCCAGCGGTCCAAGTTGAAGACCGTTTGGTTTTTGATGCCGGGCAGTTTGAGCAGAGCATTCATGATTTTGTGAGCCAACAGTGGCACATCACGCTTTCTTCTTCAACTGCGGGAACAGCACCACATCGCGGATGCCTTCGGCTCCCGTAAGCATCATGATCAGGCGGTCAATGCCGATGCCGATGCCGCCGGCGGGCGGCATGCCGTGCTCAAGGGCGAGGATGAACTCCTCGTCGATCTTCTGCGTCTCTTCACCGGCCTGATGCTCTAGGCGTTCGCGTTGGACGATGGGGTCGTTCAGCTCGGAGTAACCCGGACTGATCTCCTGACCGTTGATGATGAGCTCATACACATCGACGATCGAATCGTCCTCGGGGTTCTGCTTCGCCAGCGGCACGAGTTCCTTCGGGCAATGCGTGACGTAGAGCGGATCAAACTGCGGCGCTTCAACGAGACGCTCGAACACATGCTGCGTGACCTCGTAGTCTTCAAAATTCGGCCCGATCTCGACGCCCAACTCCTTCGCACGCGCCTTGCGCTGCTCCGGCGTGTACTCATACCATTTCGGATCAACGCCCTTCAGCAGATCCGTATAGCGCACACGCTTCCATGGACGCTCGAGGTTGATCGTGCGCGTCACATTGCCGTCTTCTTCCTTGTGCTCGATCTTGAGGCCACCGCAGAAGGTTTCCGCGAGGTGGCAGATCATGCCTTCGACCAAGTCGGCCATCTTCTCAAAGTCCGCGTAAGCCCAGTAGGCCTCCAGCATGGTGAACTCCGGGTTGTGGCGACGGCTCATGCCTTCGTTGCGGAAATTGCGGTTCAACTCAAAGATTTGCGTGAACCCCGCAACCAGCAGCCGCTTCAAGAACAGCTCCGGCGCGATGCGCAGGAACATGGGCTGATTCAGCGCATGGAAGAAGGTCTCAAACGGCTTCGCGGCCGCACCGCCGGGCACATCCTGCATCATCGGCGTTTCGACTTCGAGGAAACCGCGCTCCTGCATGTAGTTGCGGATCGCCGCGACCATCTTGCTGCGCGTGACAAAGATTTCGCGGCTGCGGTCATTGGAGATGAGGTCCAGGTAGCGCTGGCGATACTTGATCTCCTTGTCTGCGATGCCATGCCACTTGTCCGGCAGCGGACGCAGCGCCTTGGACAACGGCGTGAGCTTCTTGATGTGGATCGACTTCTCCCCGCGCTTCGTGATGAACGTAAAACCCTCCACGCCAACGAAATCGCCAATGTCCACGAGCTGGATGAATTGCGCATACGCTTCATCACCCACATCGCCCTTGCTCAAATAGCACTGCATGCGCCCGCTGATGTCACCGAGATCAAAAAACGTCGCCTTACCCATCTCACGGCGGGAAAGGATGCGACCCGCCACCTGCACATCAAGTGCCTCAACGAAATCCGCCTTCAGCGCACCCGGCTGATGCGTCGTATCAAAGCGGCCTCCAAACGGGTCCAAGCCCGCCTTCACCTGTCCATCGAGCTTTTCGCGGCGGATTTGCAGCAGTTCGGATTCGGAATGTTCAGGAGCAGGTGCGGGCGTCGGTTGCATGGTCGTTCGTTTGAGTGGGCCGTGTCTTTAGCCGCTCCCGCAACCTTTGCCACTGCAAAACCCTCATCGCCTACTTCGCATCGTAAAACGGGAAGAGCTGCTTGATCTCCTCCGCGCTGGGCCGGCGGCCATACTCGCAAACCTCGAAGGTCTCCGCGTATCTCACGGCCTTGCCTTTTTCCACGCCATAGAGCTTGATCAGCAGATCACGATACTTCTCCGCCTCACTACCCTGGCGTGCGCCCCAGCGACGCTTCAGCCACGCACGGCGCCCCACTTCATCACTGGCGGGGGGCACGCTTTTGACATGCTCCTCAGAGCCGCCGGCACCGCCCTCATAGTGCTGGGAGGTCAGTTCGTGGATGCCATCGAGCTTTTGCTCAAAGGAATCATCCACGCTCACCGCGATGTCCGGCGTGAAGGGATAAGGCTTCTGGAAACCATCGCTCGAATACAGGAACACCGGGTTCTTCTTCAAATGGGGCACATCCGGGCAGATGAACGGCACCGTGACCATGAACGCGGCGTCCTGAATCAACACACCGACATAGCGATGGTCGGGATGATAATCCCAAGGCCGATGCGCGATGACGATGTCCGCCTTCCACTCCCGAATCACGCGTGTGATGAGCTTGCGGTTCTCCAGCGACGGCACAAGTTCGCCATCGTGAATGTCGAGCACTTGGGAGGTCACACCGAGCTTTTTGGCGCAAGCGGCGGCTTCGGCCGTGCGACGCATCGCCAGTGGTCCGCCAGCTTCCTTCCAGTGTCCTACATCACCATTCGTCACCGACACCAGCTTCACGTGATGCCCCAATCGTGCCCACTTCACCGCCACGCCCGCCGTTTTATACTCCGCGTCATCGGGATGAGCGCCAAAGACAACGATGCGCAGTTTGCCGTCGCCTTGTTCTTCGGCGTGAAGAGTGAATACAGCGAGACAGGCGACGAGGGTAAGGAGTGAGCGGATCATGGCGACAGAATAACGCCGCCACGACCTTTTCTCTCGCGAATTACTCCTCCGCCTTCGGTTCCGGCAGGAAGAAGCCAACGATGAAGGCGATCACAGCCATCGCGGTGGCGATGTAACCGGCGGCCATGGCGACGTGCATCGGCCTCACAGCTAGCGCGCCACCGGCCAGCATCGGCGCGAGCCAACTCGTGTTCAGTGTGGCCATGCAGGTGCCGACCATGCGTCCGCCGACATTCGTGGCAAAGCTGCCGCCCGTTCCGCGTAGATGCATCGGGAACACCTTGGGCAGGTATTCACCAAAATAACTAAACTGCGCCACGGTGACGAGTCCGCAGATGGCATAGGCCCACAGGAACGCCTGACCGCCATCCTTGAACAGCATGAAGTACGTCACGGGCAAAATGATGAGCGCTGGAATCTGAAACACCTTCAGCAGCGCCACGCGGCTGATGCCCACGATGAGCAGCACGGCCAAAAGCACGCGTCCCACCAGACCCCCCATCTCTTGATGAAACTGCACCTTGTCGGCCATCGCCTTCACTTTGGCGTTCACTGGCTTCTGCTTGTCGAAATTCGCCTTCATCTCGGCCTTGAGCGCCGCTTTGGCTGCATCGTCGAGCCCGGGGGCTTTCAGCTTGGCACTGATCTCCATGTCCGTCTTCTTCAAGGCGGCGAGTTCACCCGCCTCGACTTTCATCTCGGGCAATCCGGGCGTCACGCGTGCCACCGTGACCTGCAACGCGCCGAACGCGATGCCATAGGCGCACGCGGAGAGAATCGTTGTCACCAATGTTACGCGACGAAGTTCAGGCGAAAAGAGAGCGCCAAAGCTTGGGCGCTTGAGCGTGCCCGCCATCTTTTTGTCCTTCCAGACCTTCGACTCTGGCACAAACGGCAGCAGCAGCGCGATGGGAATCGCAGGCAGGATGCCCGACATCAAGGTGTAGCGCCACGCAGCGATGCCGGTGGTTGTCTCTGGCAGGCCCCAGTGTGGCAGTGTGTCCAGGTTCTTGCTGATCCACACGCTCACCGCCGTCACCAGCAGTCCACCCAGCGAGGCGCAGGCCTGCGTGATACCCAGCCATTTTTCTTTTTGATGCTTGTCAGTAAACACCTCCGCCAGCCACGTGATGGCGGCCACGAATTCAACACACACGCCGATGAACGTGGTGCAGCGGAAGAAAATGAACATTGGCAGCGAGGTGGCGAATGCTGCGCAGAACGGAGAGAACGAATACACAAAGATACTCGCCGCCATGATCGTCTTGCGGCCAAATTTATCGACCAACCAGCCACCGAGCAGACCAAACACACCACCGCATAGCGCCGCGATCCACAGCAGCTTCCCGACCCACTCCGTGACCGAAGGATCACTCGGCAATACCTTGAGCAATTCCGCAATCGCTGGCGCAGCGACCAGCGGCGTCATCAGTAGTTCATAAGTGTCAAAGAGGAAGCCGATGCTGGCGATGATGATGATCAACCAATGAGTGGTGGTGAATTTGGGAGCAGGAGTCGAGGACATAGTGGGCGTGATGCTGTCAGGAATTGGGAGGCAAGTCAACGTGCAGCATGCGAGGAATCCATCATCAAGGCATAAAAGGAGCGCGAGTATGGCGAAGCCTACTCGCCACTTGAGTTTGCGGCAGCCACTTGCCAATTCGTGAGGATTACACCCTTCCACTCCACAAGAAAATTAGGCGAGTTGAAAACTCGCGTTCTACATCCGACACCTGTCGGACTTTTCTCTCGACAAATCCGACACTTGTCGGCAAACTCGCGGAATATGGCGAAAAAATCACTCCCTCCACTCTCCGCCGCCGAGCAGGCGATGATGGACATCCTTTGGAAAAAACATCCCGCCTCCGTGCTGGAATTGCTCGAAGCCGTCAATCAAGGCCGCAACGAGCCCGTTACTCGCAACACGCTGCAAACCCAGCTCACCCGCCTCGAAGCCAAGGGTTGGATCGTGCGCGATGACTCCAGTCGCAGCCACGCCTACGAACCGGCCGTGCCTGAGCAGCGCGGCCGCACCAGCGTGCTCGCAGAGTTGAAACAGCGTTTCTTCGGCGGCAGCAATCTCGCACTCGTCCGCTGCCTCGTCGAAAGCGGCGACATCACGGACGAAGAACTCGCCGAGCTGCGCAAACTCGTCCGCACGAAGAAGGGAGGCGAGTCATGAGCACGGAGACCATCACCCTGCTCAACTTCATTGTTCACAGCCTCATCATCGGCGCGGCAGCGTGGCTCCTCGTGCGCTTCGTCATCCGCGACGCCATGCGCCGATGCATCCTCGCGAATCTGGCCGTGCTGATGTGCCTCTACAGCCCTTTCGACATCTCGATGCGCGATCTTTTCCCGCCGCAACAGCCCGTGCCAGTCTGGACACCGCTGCGCGGGACTTTTGAGGCCGACTGGCGTGTCACCGTGGCGCCTGTGATCACACCTGTCGCGATGCCTGCGGCTCCAGCACCGACTTGGGATGTGAATGACGTGGTAAAAAGCCTTCGCTGGCTGGCTTGGCTCGTCACAGCCGCTTTGCTGCTGCGTTTGTTGATCCAAAGCATCCGCGTGCAGCGTTGGGCATGGCGTTTGCGTGATCTCACGCAGGCTGAAATCTATTCTCTGCCCAAAGACGTGCCATTCGAACGAATGAGCGTTTTCGAACATGAAGGCACGCCCTGCGTTGCCGGCTGGTTTTTTCCCGTGATCGCAATTCCAGCCTCCGCGTTTCAGAAACTCACACCGCAACAATGGCACTGGCTCATCCGGCATGAATCCGAGCACCTGCGCTGTCACGACACCGTGGCTGTTTTGCTGCAAAATATCGTCCGCGCCTTTCTGTGGTGGAATCCCTTCATCCACGCCCTCATCGAGGAATATGCGCGTGCTCGCGAGGAGGCCTGCGATGCCGCCGCCGTCGGGGAAGATCGTGCTCATGACGACTACGCCGACTTCCTGCTCGCCTGGGCCGCCAAGGCCGCGCCACAGCCAAGTTGCGTGATGCCCATCGCCCACTCGCGCCCGGCAAGGCGGCTCAAAGCACGCCTCGTGGCGCTCATGGAAGCCCGTGGCGTGCGGAAGAAGCTCGGCGCGTTGTTCGTGCTCGGTTGCGCTGCCTTCGCCGTTCTCGCGCCCTTCTTTGCGGCCTCGTTCGGCATTGTCACAGTGGCTGCGCGGGAGGCAGCAAAAGCTGATCCCAAGGATAAGACGATATTCGTGCGGACCTACCGAGTCGCGCCGGATTTTCTCAGCCGCAGTCAGGAACTTCGAGACCCTTTTGCCATCCAGGATCAGAAAGCCCCTGTTGTCAGTGAGCAGTCCATTGAGCGAACGACAGCGCGGCAGGTGCTCGAAAAGCACGGCATCACCTTCCCGCCGGATGCATCTGCCGTTTTCAATCCTGCCACCTCCCAGCTCATTGTGCGGAACACATTGGCGAACATCGCGTTGGCTGATTCAGTCATTGATGACCTCTCCATTCGATTCCCCCTGGTTTATCTCACCTGCCAGATGATCTCGGCGGATCGCCACTATGGCGTCCACGGCAGTGTTTTGTCAGGTGACGAAGCGAAGGCACTCATCCAAAGTGTTTCGCAGAAAAAAGACATCCATCTTCTCGCGGCCCCTAGATTGACGACTAAATTCGGTCAGCGGGCAGGAATTGAGATCGTGCGCGAGGTGCCGCCGAAAGTGCTTCCAGACGGCAGTCTTTCCGGTGACATGAAGCTTCTCGGTCCTCGAGTATTTATCGAAATGAGTTGGCCTGAGAAAGGCAAAACGACGTTGGCTGCGGAAGTTGAGTTTGGAATCAACCCCACTTCTGAAGACCCATGGTCTCTCAAAAACGCAGCGCAGGCCGATTGGGATAAGGTGATGTTGCACAAGATCGCAGGGCAGGCTGCTCTCGCCAGCGGCGAGACACTGCTGCTGCAGCTGGAAACTTCGAAAAAGCCACTCACGGTACTGCTCACTGCTCAGGCTCTCGATCCGAGTGGTAAAGAAATATCGAGTTTTGATGGCGTTCGCCCGAGTGCCAGTGCACGCAGCCAGATAGTCGCGGCAGCGGCGGCGGACAAACAAGCGAGCGAGTGGGCCGTGCGCGTTTTCAAAATCCCCGACGGCTTCGTGCAGGACAAGCCGCCTCTCGAAGTGCTCAAGGCCGCTGGAATTACCTTCCCGAAGGCAGCAGACGCGATGCTCAAGGATGGAAAACTCACCGTGCGGAACACCAAGGCCAACCTCGAACTCATCGAGGCATGGATTTATGCCCTGAACAAGGTCGAGGTCAAAAAGAGCGTGAACCTCAGCGTGAACGTCGTCGAGATGAAAGGCGATCTTGTGAAGCAGATGTACGACTGGCTACAACCTTCTACCGAAAAGGTGGACGCCACCCAAACACCTGCAACTACCGAGCCGCTGCCACCCGTCGTGCGGCGGCAGTTCACCATGAGCGGCATCTTCACAGATCCTCAGCTCCAAAAAGTGATGAAGAGCCTCACCGTCGTCCGCGATGCCAAGGTGGAAGTGCTGAAGCCCAATCCGAAGCCACAGATGTATGTCCTTCCCGCCGCCATGGGAGGTCAGGAGATGAAAATCGAGCCCATAATAGGCCCCGACGGGAACACCATCGAGCTGATCATTCGCCTACCTTCACAGGATCAAAACCCCGCCAGAGTCATTTCCACCGCCTTCACCATCTGGGATGGACAGACGGTCGTTTTGGGCTCCCAGCCTTCCGAAGGTGTATCCCGCATCCTTTTCATCACAGGACACATCATCGCCCCGCTGGCTAAAAAGTGAAATCAGGTTTTGCCGCCTGGAATGGACGCATTCATCATGCGCCCCCATGCCGCACGACCTCACCTCCGCACCGCAAACTGATCCGCTCAACATCTACCGCTACCGCGACAGTCTCTACGGGGTCGATTTGATCTCCGCGGCACTGAGCATCGACTTCTTCACGTGGCTGTCGTCGAATCCATCTTCCCTGAGCGGCATCTGCAGCCACTTTGGTTTCAAAGAGCGGCCGGTGGATGTGATGCTGACGCTCTTCGCATCCAATGGCTGGGTGGAAGATCACAGTGGCACCTATCACGCTTCGGCCTCGGCCAAGGAACATCTGCGTGCAGGATCTGTGTGGGATGTGCGGCCTTATTATGCATCACTGCATGACCGTCCCATCGCGCGGGATTACATTGAGGTGCTCAAGTCCGACAAGCCAGCGGGTTGGAGTGGCGACAAGGCCTCGTTCGACTGGCACAAGGCGATGGAGCAGGAGGACTTCGCGCGCAAATTCACCGCAGCGATGGATTGCCGCGGCTTGTATCTCTCGCAGGCACTCGCTAAAAAGATCGATCTCAGCGGACGCTCCTGCTTACTCGACATCGGCGCTGGTTCCGGCATCTACGCGTGCTCCATCGCCGCGCAGCACACGCACTTAAAGGCCATTGCATTCGATCAAGCACCGGTGGATCGCATCGCAGCCAAATTGATTGCTGAACGTGGCTGCGCGGATCGCGTGAGTGTCGCCACCGGCAACATGTTCGAAGGCTTGCCGACGGGATGCGACGTCCACATCTACTCCAACGTGTTGCATGACTGGGGCGTGGCTGAAGTGAAAAAGTTACTCGCCGTGTCGCATGCCGCACTGCCTGTGGGTGGCTTGATGATCATTCACGATGCCTTCATCAACGCGACGAAGAACGGACCACTGCATGTGGCGGAGTATTCATGTCTGCTCATGCATTCCACGCAGGGGAAATGTTACAGCACGAGCGAGTATGCAGCACTGCTCAATGAAGCGGGATTCACACCGGGTGAGTATCATGACACCGCCGTTGCGCGCGGATTCATGACGGCGATCCGACGTTAAAAATTAAATGATGCAAAGAAACAGAGATGTCATATCGTCTGAGTAGTTGCTTATGAAATTCATCACACTGCTTTCGATACTCGCCCTCGCCGCATCCGTGCGTGCTGAGACCACAATCACCATGACTGGCCTGCACAATTGCTGCGGCAGTTGCGCCAAGGGCATCACCAAAGCCGGCACGAGCGTCGGTGAAGGCGTCACTCTCGATGTGCCTGAGAAAAGCGGCACCATCACCATCACCAGCAAAAAGAAAGGTGACGCCATGAAAGCCGCCGAGGCGATCATCGCCGCCGGTTACTTCGGCAAAGTCGAAGGCGCAGAATCCGCCAGCAAGCCTGCGACTGCTGCGGCAAAGCCAGAAGCGAAAATGACTAAGGCCACCGTTTCAGGCGTGCATCTCTGCTGTAAGAAGTGCGAAGTCGCCGCTGCAGATGCAGTGAAGACCGTCGTCGGCATCACCAAGAGCGACATCGTCGCCAAGGCCACCTCTTTCACTGTCGAGGGCGAGTTCACCAAATCTGAACTCACCGCCGCACTCAATGCCGCAGGCTTCGCCGGCGACATCAAATAATCACCGCAACCAACAACGAGCGGGGCCGGGGCTTGCGAAAGCGACCCCGGCTTTCTTTTGCCCACGTGGCTTCACAAAACTTGCCGCAAAATACTGACGAGCTCATCTTGGCTCAGCGAAACCGGATTCGCCTTCATGCTGCTCGCAGCAGCGGCTTTCCGGGCGATTTCATCGAGATCGCTGTCTTGAATATCCCAGACACCGAGTTTGGGAATGTGGAGCCGCTGGGTGATGTCATGTAGCCACGCTATAGCATTGCCGCCGAGCATTTGATCGACTCGATCGAACTTGGCGCGGTTTTGCATACGCTTTGAGTTCGCTTCCCAAACGGGAGCAAGCAAGGCGGCACACACAGCACCGTGCGGTGCGTGAAACATGCCACCAATCGGCGCGGCGAAGCCGTGAACGGCACCGAGACCCGCATTGGCGAGCGCGATGCCGCTATTAAGAGCGCAGAGGGCCATGTCTTCACGGGCGTCGAGGTCGCTGCCATTTTGAAAGGCGCGTTCGAGCGAGCGCACGGCACGCTGGATGCCGTCGAGGCACAACGCATCGGTCATCGGCTGCGCACGCGAGCAGACGAAGGCTTCGAGGCACTGCGTGAGCGCGTCCATGCCGCTCGCGGCGGTGACATGTGGCGGGAGATCGACAGCGAGTTCGGGATCGATCAACGCGATGCGTGGCAGCATCGAGAGATGACGCAGGCTGGCTTTGACGCGGTGTTCTTCGCTAGCGATGACGGCGTTGCGCGTGGCCTCGGCTCCAGTGCCGGCGGTGGTGGGGACGGCGATGAATGGTAGCGGCGAAGCTTCCAGCGGTTTGCCTTCGCCGATGACCTCGATGTAGCGCATCAAATCACCGGGCTGGGTGCTCATGGCGGCGATCGCCTTGCCTGCATCGACGACACTACCACCGCCGATGGCGACGATGACATCAGCGTTGTGCTGTTTCGCAAGATCGACACCGCTTTGGATGTCCTGCGTCGTCGGTTCACCACGAATCGATTTGATTCCAACGTAAGGCAGCCGGGTTTCCCATTGTTGCGGGCGGCTGCCGGTGATCAAGAGCACACGCTGGCCGAATTCGGCGGCGAGAGCAGGCAGTTCGCGGATCACGCCGCGGCCGAAGATGATGCGTTGGGCAGTGGCGAATTCGAAACGGTTCATCGGCTCAGCGTCATGACGCATTCGAGATGCTTGGTCTGCGGGAAGAGGTCGAAGGGCTGTACGGTGCCGAGTTTGTAGCCAGCCTCGGTGAAGAGGACGAGATCGCGCATCTGCGTGGCGGGATTGCAGGAGACATAGACGACGCCTTTCGGGCCGAAGGCGAAGAGCTGCTGCAAGAACTCGGGGCTGCATCCGGCACGCGGCGGATCGATGAGCACGACGGTGTCAGCCCCGGCATGCGGCACGTCTTTGAAGACATGCTGTGCATCGGCGGCGATGAAGCGGCAGTTCGCCAGTGAATTGAGTTCAGCGTTGTGCGCGGCTTTTTTGACAGCGCTTTCGGAAATTTCGACACCGATAACCTGCTCGAAGTCGCGGGCGGCGCTGATCGCAAAGAGGCCGCTGCCGCAGTAGGCATCGACGAGATGCTTCGCGCCGGTGGCTTTGGCTTCGTCGATGGCATGGCGAACGAACTTGGGCAGGATGAAGGGATTGTTCTGGAAGAAGTCGCCGGCCTGGAACTCGAAGCGGACGCCGTCCACGTCTTCGATGGCGATTTCATCGTTGCGGGTGAGAACGCCGTTTGCTGCGGCACGCATGAGCAGCGTGGCGCCGTTTTTGAAAGTGTCAGAGTTCGCACGGGCACGTTCGCGCACGGCTGCGAGCTGTTCGTTCAGCTCGGGCATGGCGATGGGGCAGTGCTCGACATCGACCATGGCATTGCGCGTCCGCGCACGCAGGAAACCGATAGCACCAATGCCGCCGCTCTTCGGGCGATGGAAGTGCGGCGTGATCTTGGAGCGGTAGCCGTATTCGACAGGCGAGGGAATGACCTCGCGCACGGGATGCTCGATCTTCGCCATGTGCTTGAGCAGTTCGGCGACTTGGCGTTGCTTTGACTGAAGCTGCTCCGCATACGCGAGGTGCTGATACTGGCAGCCACCACACTGGCCGAAGAGCGCACACGTGGGCGTGACGCGGTTCGGCGCGGGTTCCAGCACTTCGATGAGGTCTGCCTCGCTGTAGTTCTTGTGATTGCGAAAGACGCGGCACTTCACGAGTTCACCGGCGAGCGTGAAGGGGATGAAAATGACCCAGCCATCGACACGGGCCACACCGGCACCCTCGTTGGTGAGGTTCTCGATCCTCACATCGAGTTCCTGATGGTAGGCGAAAGGATGCGGATTGAATTTGCGCGGCGGTTCCATGCGGCGCGCTATTTCTTCACCGGATCTTCCAAGATCATGTAGGTGCGGCCTTTGACGTCACCGTTGAAGGGATTCAGGGTTTCAATCCGCAGCTCCTTCAGCGTGGTGGCACCCTCCACCTTCTGCACTTTGGTGACGATGTAGCGTTTGATGACCTTGCTGTTGCGATCATAGGCTTCCATCTTGGCGGCACCGCCGCTGCCCTGATGCACCCAGAGATCGACGACATAGTAGGGGCCGTCCCTGTTCGGATTGGTCACGCGCACGATCCAGCATTTCTGCGCGCTGACGCGGCCTTCGCCCATCAACTGCGGGCGCGGCCAGTACAGGAAGCCCAGGGAAAGATCTTCATAATTGAACTCCATGCCACGCACCTTGTTGCCATGCTGGCTGGCCGGAACCTCGGATGAGCCGCCTGGGCGCACTTGATACAGCGTGGCGGGTTCGGTGTTCAGATCGAGGTGGACGATTTCCTTCGGCTCGTTGGTGAAAAGGAAGCGCATGACCTTGTCTTCCATCGTGAGTATCAGCGGCTCGACGCGTCCGGTGGCATCATCGCGTAGCTGGCCGTTCATCTTGTGATTTTGCAGCGCGTAGCTGAGGCGCACGATGCGCAGGATTTCCTCGGCGGTTTTCGGCTGGGCGTCCTCGGCACGGGCCAGCGAGGTGAGCAGCAGCAGGGGAAGAATGAAACGTTTCATATGGATGGCAGGAGTGAGCGACGCTTTGACATGGCGGCGGCGTCCACTATTCAATGCGCTCAACCATCATGCAGCGCCAGCGCTTTCTCTTTGCCGCCCTCGGCCTGCTCACGCTTTGGCGCTGGGCGCTGCTGCCGACGCTGGAGCTCTCGCCAGACGAGGCGCTGGCGGTTTTTCGAGTGAAGCATGGGCAAATCGGCGGATTTCTCGAAATGGGGCCGCTGGTTCCGTTGTTCGCGAAGCTGGGCATGCTGATCGGTGGGGCGGGTGAATTTGGCGTGCGATTTTTTGCACCATTGCTCGCACTGGCGGCATCGCTGGCCGTTTGGCGGCTGATGCGCGGCATGTTTGATGCGCAAATCGCTGGCTGGGCCGTGGTGATCGTGAATGTGCTGCCCGCCTTCAATCTCGCCGCTGTCACACTGACGCCGAGCACGCTGATGTTCGCGTTGCTGCCGACGCTGGCGCTGTGCCTGCGCATTGCACTGCTGCATGCGCATCCGTTACACTGGGCCTGGTGGGCCGCGGCAGTGTGTGTGGTTTGCACCGTGCTCGCGCAACCACCTGCGTTGGGGACGCTGCTCGCAGTCGCGCTGGTGTTTGCGCTGCCGGAACGGCTGCGGCATCACCTGCATGCGTCGGGATTCATCGTGGTCGTCTCGGGCTGGGGGCTGGCGATGATTTATTGGCTGATATGGCAAAGCGGTTTCGGCTGGCCGGAGTGGCGGCTGATTCCGAATCTGTTTCGCTGGATCGTGCTCGCCTCGCCGTTGCTGCTCATGCTGTTTGTGCTGGCGGCACGCATGGCGTTTGAGCGGGCCACGCTGATGTCACAGCGCAGCCTGCCGCTGGCGATGCTGCTGCCGCTGGCGGCGATTGATCTGCTTTACGGGCCGCATGACCGCTGGCCGGACATGGGCGGCGCGGTGTGGATGCTGTTCGCGGCGATGCTGCTCGCGCATCGTGGCACGGTGCTCGGTGGTGTCGCCAGTGAGGAGAAAATCAGCCTGCGCACCATCGCCGTCGTGCTCGCGGCACTGCAAAGCGCCTTCCTGCTGCAAACCGACCTCCCGCGCACGCTGGGTCTGCCGTGGCGTTTTTCGCGCAAGGTGACGACCGGCTCCGAATACACGCATTTCTTCACCGCCGATCCTTCCAAGGCGATGCGCGGCTGGCGGGAGAGCGCGAAACTCGTTTCCGCCGTGCTTAAGGACACGAAGGACGATTCGCCGTGGTTCGTGATCGCGAGCGACTGGCGTCTCGCCGTCGAGCTCGATCATTATCTCGGTCAAACCGAGCCAGTGAAGTCACTCCACGACGATCTGCACGGGCACATCGGCCATAACGCGGTTTTTGTCACCGATGATCCCGCTGCCATCGCACCGCCGGCGACCTTGCAGGCCCGGTTCGAGCGTTTCGAGGTGCTTTCCGTCGCCCGTGTCATGCATGCGGGCAACGAGGTGCGCTGGCTGAAAATCTTCGCTTGCCACGATTATCGAGCGCCCGACTTTTGACGCCCTTTTGCCCGCTCATGCCATCTTCACCCGCCATCTCCGTCGTCGTGCCTCTTTATAATGAGGAGGACAATGTCGTGGAGATGCAAAAGCAGATCGACGCTGCGCTGGCCGGACGTGATTACGAGTTGGTGCTGGTCGATGACGGCTCCAAAGACCAGACGCTCGCCCGCGTGCAGCGTGGCGACCGGGTGCGTGTGATCATCTTTGAAAAGAACAGCGGCCAGAGCGCCGCCATGCATGCTGGCATCAACGGCGCGAAAGGCGATGTCATCGTCACGCTTGATGGCGACCTGCAAAACGACCCCGCCGACATTCCCGCCTTGATCGCGAAGCTTGATGAAGGCTTCGACCTCGTCTGCGGCTACCGTGCCAAGCGCAAAGACACGCCGTTCAAGCGCCTGCAAAGCCGCATCGCCAACTTCGTGCGCTCCCGTTTCGTCGGCGACCATGTTCGCGACACTGGCTGCACGCTCAAGGCCATGCGTCGCGACTGCCGCGAGGCGCTGCTGCTCTTCAACGGCATGCATCGCTTCATTCCCGCGCTCATCCGCAACATGGGCTGGCGGGTCACCGAGGTGCCGGTGAACCACCGCCCGCGGATCCACGGCGTGAGCAAGTACGGCTTCGGCAATCGTGCCCTGCGTGCCACGACGGACATGTTCGGCGTGCGCTGGCTCAACAGCCGCCGCACCCGCTACAGCATCCGCGAAGAACGGCACGGTTGATGCGTTTCTGTTGTTGACGAAGGCCGCGTTGCTCCGGCATGCTGTGAAAATCTTAGACGGATGAACCTGCGCGAACAACTGCGACACCTGCTCCCTGAAATCCTGCCCGATGATCCGGCGGATTCCATCAAGGGCACCGAACTCATCCGCCTCGTGCGTCTGCGCCTCGGCGAAGGTTACAGCGACGCCACGCTGCGCTACCATTTCTCCATCCTCAGCTACGATCCCACTTCGCCCATCGCGAAGGTCGATCAGGGCCAGGGTTACTACCAACGGCAGAAAAAAACCGCCGCCGGCAGCAACGGCGGCGCCCGCCAGAACCTCTTCGAGAGCGAAAACGAGAGCGATCAATGCTGGTCGCGCTACCTGCGCCTCGTCGCCATCTACGAGCGGCTCTGCCTCCAGCGCTCGCGCTATCCCTTCCTGCTGAACCGCAACAGCAGCGGCGCACCCAGCATGGAAGGCGAATGGGACATCCCCGATCTCGTCGTCGCCGACTGGGATCTCGACACCGGCAGCGATGAAGCGCCGCGCTTCGACGCCGCCATGCTCGATCTTCGCCGTCATCTCGGCGGCCCCGAGGTCGGCATCACCGGTGTGCAACTCAAGCTCAACGTCTCCATCGAAAACTTCAGCGCCGACTTCTTCCAGGCCCTCAGCGCCACCCGCTGGACCTTGCAGAGCGAGATCGTCATCGCCGAAAGCCTCAATGACGAGGCGCTCGTCGATGCGCTGCGCAGCCTCGGCCATCAGTTCGGCGTCGGCATCAGCAGCCTCGGCATCCAGCTCACCCAGCTCGATGAACTGCCCTCCGCCAAAGAACTCCGCGCCATGAGCGCCGCCGAGTTTGAGGCCGTTCACAATCTCCTGCGCATTCAGAAAATCACCCTGCCCACGCCTCGTCACAGCATCGACTGGCCCGCGCTCAACGCCCTGCGCAAAAAGCACGACTCCGTCGCCGACCTCGTCCGCTGGCTCTCCGACTGCCTCGCCAAGCGGCAGCCGGAATGGGTCGGTGGAGCGGTGAGGTGATCGTTGCTCAAAGCATTTTTTGAATGGTGTTCAGACAATCAAACAATCCTACATACGATGAGATTCGAGACTTACAGAGCCACTCCAGGTCTGGAGCAATTTTCATCTGGCGAACGTTTCGCTGTTTATCGTGCTGTTCACAAGCGTCTCATGCAAGAGAACCCCTCATATCGCCAACGCTTCCAATTTTATCTAGCAATGGTTATCGTTGCAGCCATTGGCCCTTCTGCTTTCGGTGTTGCTATTGGCCCGATTCCGTTTCCCATTGTCAGCGCCACCATCATCGTCTTTTTAGCTTTTCGTCAGCAGCACTACATGAACCAGTGCATTGGTGCCAAATTGCAGTCCCAGAGACATGCAGATCATTCGGATGAATGCTAATCTCGGTCCAGATTCCTCTGAAAAGCGTCTTCGCTTTGGTTGTGGTTTTCTATTCGGAGCTTTTGTGGCCTTCCTCATCGGGTTGCGTGAACTTAAAGCATTTACAGGCACCTTTTGGACTGTCGTTATTGGTGTCGCCTTTATCTTCGGCTATTGCGCCATGCGCCAAGGGGATGAATTCTGGCATGACTTATCTCAGTGGTTTCGCTGGTGGTAGAAGCACCTCCACCCGATGCAAAACCCGGCTGCTTGGCATCTTTTCAAATCTGAAATCGCAAATCGCCGGAATGTAGGTTGGGTGTGTGCTGCGTCGAAGGCGATCGTGAAACAGCATGGCTCACATCGCAGCACCGCCCGACGGTTTGAGGGCGTGCTGGTGCTCGCAAGCTCCCAAACAGACGGGCGGGCTGTCGCCACACCCATCTTACTTTCACCAATCGTCATTTGGCAGGAAGCTTGCTGGAAATGATGGCAGCTTCGTTCACGTTCATTGAACCCTCATGAATCGCCGCACTTTCCTGACTTCCGCCGCTGCTCTGGCAGCCATGCCACTGCCAGCCGCATTGCGTGGGAAGCGGATGGGTATTGTCATTCATTCGTACTGGAAGCGCTGGCAGGGCAAGTATTCGAGCCTCAAGAGTCCGCCGTTTGAGAACGCGCTGGATGTGCTGGATCATGTGCGCAGCCTCGGTGTGGGCGCGTTGCAGATCATGGTCAACAGCTGGACGGGCGAACTCGCGGGTAAGGTGCGTGACACGCGTGAATCCTACGGCATCAAACTCGAAGGCAGCATCACACTGCCGAAGAACGAGAGCGATGTGGACCGCTTCGAGAAGGAGTTGCGTCTCGGCAAGGAAGCAGGCGCAACGATTTTTCGTTCCGCGACCGGCGGACGGCGCTACGAGCTGTTTTCCAGCCTGGAGGACTTTAAGCACTTCAAAGCGAACGCGTTCAAGTCCATGCAGCTCGCCGAACCCATTGCACGGCGGCAGCGCGTCCGGATCGGCATCGAGAATCACAAGGATTTCCAAGCGGCGGAGCTGGCGGAGCTGCTCGGACGCCTTAGCAGCCCGCACATCGGCGCCTGTGTCGATACCGGCAACAGCATGGCCTTGCTCGAAGATCCGATGCACGTCGTCGAAACGCTCGCGCCCTTTGCCGTGACCACACACATCAAGGATATGGCCGTGCAGGAGACGCCCACTGGCTTCCTGCTGTCCGAAGTGCCGCTGGGCGAGGGCGTGCTCGATCTGCCGCGCATGTTTGCGCTGTTTGAGAAGCACAATCCGCAGATCGACTACCACCTGGAGATGATCACGCGCGATCCGCTGGACATTCCCTGCCTCAAGCCCGGTTACTGGGCCACTTTCCCCGACAAAACCGGCACTGACCTCGCGCGCATGCTCACGCTGGTGCGTGAACGCAAGGCCGCGAAGCTACCCAAGGTCACCGGCCTCGGCATCGAAGAGGCGTTGGACTACGAGGAGGCCAACATCGTGAAATGCCTGCACTACGCCGGAAACAGGCTGGGTTTGGACAAGGTTGTGGTGCGCAACGAGCAAGGACAGGAAGAGAAGTGAGTGAATGGCCGCAAGAAGACGCAAAAGGATCAAAAAAAGGGATTCAGAATTCAGATCTGATTTTTTGTGTTTTTTGCGTCTTCTTGCGGCCAATCTTCATAGCATGCATGATGACTCCTAGTGTCCGACCTTCTCCCTACCGCCGACTCCACACCGATCCACGACGCCAAACTGGCGTTGCAGAAGTATTTTGGTTTCCGCGAGTTCCTCGATGGTCAGGAACAGGTGATGGCGGGCATCCTGAGCGGCCGCGACACGATGGTGATCATGCCGACGGGCGGCGGCAAATCGCTCTGCTATCAGCTCCCGGCGATGGTGATGGATGGCGTGACGGTCGTCGTAAGTCCGCTGATCGCACTGATGAAGGATCAGGTGGATGCGCTGGAGCGACGCGGCATTCCCGCCACGCTGATCAACAGCTCGATCTCGCTTGGCGAGCAGCAAGAACGCATCGAAGCGCTACGCAGAGGCGAGTACAAGCTCGTCTATGTCGCGCCGGAACGCTTCCGCAGCCGCATGTTCACGAATGCGCTGCGGCAGGTGCAGATCGCGCTGTTTGCGGTGGATGAAGCGCACTGCTTGTCGCAGTGGGGCCATGACTTCCGGCCGGATTACATGCGGCTCGGCGAAGCGTTGGAGCATTTGGACCGTCCGCAAGTCATCGCACTGACCGCCACGGCCACACCGGAGGTGCGGGGCGATATTTTAAAGACGCTGCAATTGCGTGATCCCTACGTGGTCATTCGAGGCTTCGAGCGACCGAACCTGAGCCTGAACATCGCGCACACGAAAAGCAGCGGCGATAAATACGAGCGGCTGAAGAAAATCATCGCGCACTACAAGACGGGCATCATCTACTGCTCCACCCGCAAGCGTGTCGAGGAAGTCGGCTCCGAACTGCGTGACTGGAAGACCAAGGTGATCGAATACCACGGCGGACTCGGCGACAAGGAGCGCGAATCACGCCAGACGAAGTTTATCACGAAGAAAGCCGATGTGGCCGTCGCCACGAACGCCTTTGGCATGGGCATTGACCGCTCCGACGTACGCTTTGTCGTCCACTTCGATGTTCCCGGCAGTGTGGAGGCCTATTACCAGGAAGCCGGCCGTGCGGGACGTGATGGCGAGCCGTCGCAGTGCGAGCTGTTCTTTAATTTCGCTGACACGAAGACTCAGGAGTTCTTCATCGACGGCAACAACCCGAGCGTGGACATCATTCGGAACGTTTATCAGACGTTGCTGAACGCGGCAGACTCCAATCACGAAGTGCAGGCTTCGATTGATGACATCGCCGATCGTGCCGGAGCCAAGAACAGCATGGCGATCGGTTCGGCGCTGAGTCATCTCGCGCGCAACGGCTACATCGAGCGCTTCGACATTCCGGGGAAGCGGATTCGCGGCACGCGGCTGTTGCAGCCGAAGGTGCTGACGCGTGATCTCGAAATCGACATGGACGCGTTGCGCGAAAAGGACCGCCGCGACCGCTCGAAGCTCAAGTCGATGGTCGAACTGTGCTACGACGACAAAGCCTGCCGTCAGGAGCAGATTTTGCGCTACTTCGGCGAGACCGAGAGCACGCCCTGCGGCACCTGCGATGTGTGCAAAGCCGAAGGCGTGCAGCCGCCGCGCGAAGGCACGGCGGAAGAAGTCACCATGCTGCGTCAGGCGCTCAGTGGCATCGCCCGCATGTCCACCAAGCATGCGGATGGCACCTGGGAAGGTCGCTTTGGCAAAGGTCGCATCATTCAGATGCTCGTGGGCAGCAAGTCGAAGGAGATCGTCGATGCCGGACACGATCAACTCAGCACCTATGGGCTGCTCAAGCATGTCGGCTCGCAGGCGCTGCATCCGCTCTTTGCTGAACTGGAGAAGCTGGGCCTCATCGAGACCAGCAGCGGTGAATATCCCATTGTCTCACTCACCGCACAGGGAATCGCGGCGATGAAGGCCGGACAAAACGTGAAGATGCGCTGGCCGTCGATGCATGCGCCGATGACGAAGCCGAAGGGCAAGACGGCGATGAATGAAGAGCTCGCTGCGCGTGAGCTTGGCTTTGACGATGCGTTGTTTGAGAAGCTCAAACGTCACCGCACGGCATTGGCGGAATCGGAGGGTGTTCCGGCGTTTATGATTTTCAGCAACCAGACGCTGGAGTTCATGACGCGGTTGAAGCCGAAGACGATTGAGGCGGGGATGAAAATTCGCGGCGTGGGCGAGAAGAAGGCGAAGGAGTATCTGCCGGACTTCATTCAGATCATCAAGAAGCACGGGTGAATACGGAGCGCGCGTGTGTCGAAGACCACTCGCCACTTTTCCGGTTCGCGGATAAAGCAGGAAAGTCAGGCGAGTTAAAAACTCGCGCTCCGATACGCTGGCCGTCTCACGATGCGCGCCCGCTGAATGATGTCCGCCGGATGTTCTGGCGTGCCGCGATCCATGAAATTGTCGATGCTTTGTGAGGCGTCGAGGATGGCACGCACCTGGCCGCCGATGGTGGGGGCGGGATTGAAGTAATCCGCAGCTCCGGCGACGGCTTTGTAAACGACGGACAGTTCGACGACGAAGATGTCATCAAGCCGGTAAAACTCGCTGCCCGTCAGCAAACCGGAGCCGCTGTTGCCCGTTGGGCGCGCGGGTGAGGCCGGACGCAGGGTTTTATAGAGGCGTGCGCGGGAGACGGGGAACTCGAGGCTGTGCAAACGCCGCTCGTAAACCTGGCGGCGGCCGTATTCGTCCTGCGGCAGCATGGTGCAGCCTGCAGTGAGACAAAGGAGGAGCAGGAGGGCGTGGAGGTGTTTAGACATGCGCTGATTGTGCTGGATGGACTGGAATCGGCAAGCCTGCGTTCAGCATGCAGGGCAAAGACATGAACATTCTGGGTTCTTATTCTTGAGGCTGGCCCCTCACCCCTGCCCTCTCCCCGAAGTTAATCATGGAGCAATACAGCATGGGACGGGGAGAGGGGGATTCGCTTGGTGCGGCTTTGAAAAGCGTGACGGAGCGAAATGCATTCTCCTCTCCCCGTCGAGAGTACGGATGCTTTGAACGATGGCTTCGGGGAGAGGCCGGGTGAGGGGTCGTATTTAGACGGCGCAACAGACCGGCGTGCTGACCGTGCTGGCGTTCACTTCGTTTTCACCGCTGTGTTGAACGCGGCTGCTTCGCCGGTTTGGGGTGTGGCGAGGAGTTCTTTGTGGAAAGCAGTTTGGGCGGGGAGTTTTGCTACGGCTGCGGTTAGCGCGTCCTGAGCGGCTTCGGCATCAGGATGCTGGCGGGTGAGGCTGGCGAGGGTGAGGACATCGCTGATGGCGGGATGGTTTGAGGATTCCACAAGAAGCTGCTGAGCGCGATGCGCGGTGGTGATGTCATCGAGCTGGATGGCAAGGGCGATGATGCGGCGCAGGGTGGCTTCATCGAGTTGATCACTGGGAATCTGCTGCAAAGTGTGCAATGCCTGGGGATAGTGTGCGGCATCGAATTGAAGCTGCGCAAGCTGACGCAGGGCGGCAGCATCGCCGGGGAAGCGTTTGAGGAAGCCTTCCCACAAAAAGGGCGCGGAGCCGCTGCCGCGCAGAGTAACATCGATTTGAGTGAGCAAACGCCAGCCTTCGCGATCAGTGGCGGATGTTTTGAGATGTGCGGCAAGCAGATCGCGTGCAGGGGCAGGTGCATTGCCGGAGGCGAAGGCTTGGGCGAGCTGCGGAGCTGATATTGGGTTTTGTGAACGAGTCTGCAGTGTGGTGAGCAACTTCGAGAGTTCTTTGCCACGACCGATTTGAGTCGCAAGCACGTGCAAACGTGCAAGCACGCGGGTTTCACCGGTGGCGGCGAGACGGAAGAACATTTCGCAGGCGATGCTGGTCTGCTGATTGAGATCGGCAATGGCAGCGGCTTCGCTGAGCCAGTGGTGGTAGTCGGTGGCGATGGCTGTTCCTGCGGCGATTTGCTCCAGCGTGAACTGATGCTCAGGATAGGTGCGGAGTTGGCGCTCGATCCAGGGAAGCAACTCATCGGACTCGCCAGCGGCATGGGTGGCAAGGACGGCGCGCTGCATGAGGCGTGCGGGAATGGCCTCCGTTGGCTTCAGCTCACGCAGAGTATCGAGCACGATGCGACCGGCTTCGGCATAACGAGTGCCTTCGAGCAGCAGTGTGGTTTGCAAATCGAGCGCGTCCTCGCGTTGCGCTGCATCAAGGCGTGGTTTTTCCTCATCGAGCCAGACATTGACCACACGCAGTGCAGCTGCGGGACGGCGGGCGAGGCGGGCAGCTTCCGCGAGATTGAGCACGTTCTGCCAGCTTGCGATGGGGGATTCGCAGGCACGTTCGTGGATTTCGAGAGCGAGACTGAGTTCATTGTTGTCGATGGCCTGAGTGGCGAGCAGTTCCAGGGCTTCGACCTTGTGCGGTTCTTCGAGACGTTCACCGGAAGCGGAGACGAGTAGGCGGCTGTCATCGATAAGGGGTGCGTCGGCACGCACGAGTTCGGCAAATAGCAGCGCGGTGTTGAGCGGGCAAGGAGCGTGGACTGGTCCTTGCTGCACGGTGAGCTGACGCAGTCTCTGCTCTGGCAGTGCTTGACGCCAGTCGTTCAAAGCACGCACATCACGTTCTGGCAGCATAGCGAGCTGAAACACGGCGGCCTGCTGCAAGTGTTTGGGTGCATTGGCAAGACGCTGGGCGATGTCAGTGCGTGTGGCTTCGAGCACAGCGTCCTGTTTGAGCGGAACTTCATCATCGGCATGCAAACGCCAGCCCCACGCAACGGCGAGTGCGGTGTAGGAAAGGATGAGCAGGAATATCTGACGTGGGCTGCGTGACATGAAGAATCGGAAGGAGTGAAAAGATCAGCGCATTGCGGCCTGGGTGGCGGGCGGCAGCGATTGGAGCGAGACGGTGGAACGACAGGCGAGTTCGAGATGAACGATGCCGTTGATGTCGGCATTGGCGGTGTAAGGACGACCGTTTTCGAGATAGGCACACTGGCCGCGTGGCTCGAAGCCACCGAGGACTATTTCAACTGGGCGCAGATCGCGCACCTGGAAGGTGGCGCGACGCGATGACAGCTCCATGAACTCGACGGTGGTGCTGCTTTCAGCGAGATGAATGTGCTGTGAGGGTTTGGTCTTCGTGAGAACCAGTTCAGTGCGCGCACAGCCCATGGTGTTGATGTAAATCTGGCCCTGATGCACTGTGTAACCGGAAACCCCTTGGCACTGTGCCATGTCAGCGACCCCAGCAGACGCTGGTAGGCGCAGGGTCCGGCTATCGCCAGCGTTCAGGATGATCCAGCGATTATCACCAGCCTTCAGGATGCGCGTATGGCGTGCGTCACGAATGCTGGCAGCATAAGCTGTAGCAGTCATAGCATGCAGCGGTTCGCCTGCGCAGGTGTCGAAGGTTTTTTCGAGTGCGGCAAGATCCTGCGCTGTGCGCACATCGGAAAAGCGGCAACACATGGCGAATGGTTCCATGCGGATCGAATTGGCAGCAGCCGAGCTGAAAATGGATGCGGAAGGAAGCTGTTCCACATTCAAAGTGCGGCAAAAACGCAGCGCCTCGGGCGAGGGCGACGCATTATCAGGCCAGAGCATGAGGTTCACTTCTTTGCCAAGAGGCAGTAGACGGCGGTGGATGTAGCTCATGGAGCCAGCGATTTCGCGTTCCATGTCGTGGCGAGCGGTTTTGGCGCGTTCGTTGAGCTTGCTGGCTATGTCGATGCCAGCGGTCCATTTCGATAGGCGAGAGAAGGAGTTCGAGGCGGCCTGAATTTGCGGCATTTCGAAAATGCTGCGTGCGACATGCTCCAGACGTGGTGCATTCACAGCCTGTTGTCCGGGCAACCAGCAACGCATGTCGGCCTCGCACACGGATACGGTGACTGGCAGCAGGTAGCGATTCAAGATACGATCCCGCATGACTTCGGAGCAGAGTGGAAAGCCGGGCAGAGTGGATGGTTCGGAAAAACCGGCGCTGTCGATGTGGCTGTAGAAAATGAGACGACCTTCGCGGGTGGTGGTGTCGGGCACAGGTGCACTGTGATCTGCGCCGAGCCATTGTGAGAGGAAAGCAGGCAGATTGAGCTGCGATTCTGCGGCTACGCTGGCGGGGTCGATCCACGCACCGCCCCAAGAGGCTAGGAATGCTTGATCAAAGCGATGCTCCGATCCTAGTGCATCCTGTCCGTGCAGAGCGAGGACGATATGCGCATCCGCAGGTGCTTCGAGATCAAGGAAACCGATCGAGCGTGCGGTGATCTTCGCGTTCGGACGTAGCAGCGTGGAATCCATGCTGGCGACATTAGTTTTGATCAGACGTGAGGCGGGTTGCGCGCGCCCGCTGAGGCCGAGATGTTGCATAGCGATCTGTCGGGCGGCGCTATCAGTCCAAGGCATGCCGGTGAGCAGCAGCGGAATATTTCTGGCACGCAGTGAGGGCAGCCACGCAGCGAGTGTGCGCTGCTGCTCATTGCTGAGCACCAAGGTGGAATCGAGGATGACGGCGTTGAAGTCGTGGTCCTTTGGCAGAAAGTCTGCACCGCTTGCGGCTTGGAAATCAAGTTCGCAGCCGAGCCATTCGAGTGACTGACGCAAGACACGCGAGGTAAGGGTGGTTTCAGGTGCCGCAGCTTTTTCACCGACGTGTTTTTCATCCCAGCCATGCAGCACAAGCACTCGACGGGATATTTCTTCGAGCGGACCGAGATTGGCGCCATTCAATCCGGGGGTGGTGATGAATGGCAGCGCACCGATACTCGTGAGGCGCTTGGCAGCTTCGCGGCAGGCAGTGCGGTCATCGGCAGGAGCGTAATCGACTGCGAAGACTCGCATGCCTTGCATCTGCACATTGCGGATGAGGCGTGTCAGGCGCTGTGTCTCTGCGATGGGTGTCCAGTCCACCGTGTTGTTTTTGCCTTCACGGGTATAAACACCGAGAGCGAGGAAGCCATCGGAGACATGAATAGCTTCGATGCCAATGCCGATGTGAAGATCGAGCAAGATGTGCTTGTCGGGGTAACGCTGGCGCAGCGTGGCGGCGAGCGTGACCACGCTGGTGCGTGAGGCCGAATCAGCATCCTCGTTCCCGAGGCTAAGCACAAAGCCGTCGAAGCCTTTCTTTGCCGCTGGATCGGCCAGCGCCTCGACCGCCCAAGCGATCCATTGCGGATCGGCGGGATGAACGATGCGGGTGTGCTTGTCGTTTTCTGATGGCTTGGAAGATACCTGACGGTCAGCGGCCAGCATGGCTCCACGTGAACCCGTGCGCACATGAGCGAGATCGAGCAACGCGAGGTAGCGGTTCCCCTGCGCATGCCCCGGCTCCATGTCGAGTTCCGCATGGGGGTTCAGAATGCTGAGGTCAAAGGCGGCGAGGGAGCGGGCATCTGGACGTAGGGACTGATCTACAAATAGGCTGCGAAAGGTGGGCAGTTCAGCTGCCAATCCCGTGATAGCGACCAAACTCGACAAAATCCCAGCCAAAAGCTTGGACAGCAGACCGGGCGATGACCTTGGAAACCGGGGAGTGAGTGATGCAGTAGGCATGACAGCGTGCGATGGGCTTTCAGATTTGAGAACACTGGCATTTTAGAGTCTCGGATTATAGAAGCAATAATTGTTGGGCGGTTTAAAAACACTTACCACCCGCAAAACCGCCCAAAAAAGGATCGCCAAACCTGCTGCCAAAAGTGAGCATCGTTCCCGCCATGAGCCCCTCACCGATCTGCACGTTTTCCGAAGGTATTTTGATCGACCAACCGTGGGGAAAACTCACCTGGCTGGCCTCCGGCGAGTTGGGAAATTCGACCACGATGACCTTTGGCCATGTGATCATTCCTGCCGGTCAAATCAACCCGCGTCACCGCCATCCGAACTGCGACGAGATTTTGCACCTACTCTCGGGCCACCTCGAACACAGCTTGGGTGATGAAAAGTTCCTGCTCAACGCCGGCGACACCATTTCGATCCCTGCGGGTCAATGGCACAACGCCCATGCTCTGGGCGGCAAAGACGCCGAGATGGTGATCTGCTTCTCGTCAGCAAATCGGAAGACAGAGTTTGAGGGGTAAATCACCCCTTCGTCACCACTTCATCCAAATTCATCACGAGATTTGCCACCATCGTCCAAGCGGCGAGTTCGGCGGGGTTGAGTTTCTCATTGGGCTTTGATTCGCCGTAGCTGATGGCTTTCTTCGCCTCCTCAGGCTTCGCGGCATAGGCGGCGAGGTGTTTTTCGAGCGACTGGCGGATGATTTCGGCCTCCTGGGCATTGGGGAAGCGGCCGGTGGTGATGCGAAAGAGTGCGGTGATGCGCGCATCGGTGCTGACGTTGGTTTGCATCACCTGCTGGGCGAAACTGCGCGCGGCTTCGAAGAACTGCACGTCGTTCATTAGCGTGAGCGCCTGCAACGGCGTGTTGCTGCGCTCGCGGCGCAGGCAGTAGCTCTCGCGGTTTGGCGCATCGAATGAGGTCATGTTCGGCGGCGGAGCGGTGCGCTTCCAGAAGGTGTACAGGCTGCGGCGGTAGAGTGACTCGCCGTGGTCCTGGATGTAGTTGCGCGTGTTGCTGCCGCCGAAACCGACGGGCTCCCAGATGTTTTCCGGCTGGTAGGGCTTCACGCCTTTGCCGCCTAGCTTTGGGCTGAGCAAACCGGACACAAACAAGGCTTGATCACGCACGACTTCGGCATCGAGGCGGAAGCGCGGCCCATGGGCAAGCAGACGATTCTCTGGGTCCTTCTGGAGAACTGCATCCGAGCAATGCGAACTCTGCCGATACGTGTGCGACGTGACTATCATCTTCACAAAGGCCTTCATGTCCCAGCCGCTTTCACGGAACGTCACTGCCAGCCAGTCGAGCAGTTCGGGATGGCTCGGCGGTTCGCCTTGCGAGCCGAAATCATTGCTCGTTTTCACTAAGCCGGTGCCGAAGAACTGCTGCCACAGTCGATTCGCCTGCACGCGGGCTGTGAGCGGATGCTGCGGACTCACTAGCCACTTTGCGAGGTCCATGCGGCTGTAGTTGTCCTGCTTCGGCAGTGGCGGGAAGATGGCCGGCGTGCCACGGATAACTTTGTCCTTGGGCTTGTCATACTGACCACGATCCATCACGAAGCTGTCTCGCTGCTGCGGCAGATCGGCCATGACAAAGGTAGCGGGGATCACCTCATCGAGAGCTTTCTTCTTCGACTCAAAGGCGAGTTTTTCGCCACGCACACCATCAACGAGGCTGCGCGCGCCCTGATACTCGTTTTCAAACCACCACTCTTTGAGGCGGGTGATATCATTATCTGGCCACTCGACGGCTTTCTTGCCGCGCACAAGGGTTTGCAGGTCATTCGGCAGACCTTCGATGCGTTTGCCCTGGCTCTTCTCAGTCCAAACCTTCCACGACCACTGCGGATCTTTCGCGGGATCGACGCGAGAACTCATCGTCATTCGATCCCAGTAAACCGTGCCGTCGAATTGCGTGAACGCATAACCCGTGACCTTGATGCCCGGCTTCAATCCCAAGCGTTCGGCGGGAACTTCAAGCTTCACCCATTCGCCCGCTTTCGGCAGTTCGCCCATCTGCACTTTTTCGGGTGTGCGCACCTGACCAAAAGGAATGGCACCTTCCTGGCCCCACACCGAACGATGATTCCATCCTGCGGTGTGAAATTGCAGCATGATCGCCTTCGGCGGATTCGCCGGATCAATGTAGCAATAAGCGGAGAGCTTGCCGTTCGGCGGAATCTCAAACTTTCCACCCACCGAGAAGAAATCCTGCGCCACGCCGGTCGCGGTGCGTTTCAGCGCCGTATTGCCGCTGAAGACGGGGCCTTTGTCTTTGCTCACGAAGGTCGTTTTATCGCCACCGCTCGATTCCAAGTTTGCACCTGCCGGAAACGCATCTTCAAACCACACCGTCTCGCTTGTCTGCACCGGCGGCGGTGGATTCAGCGTGGTGGGATCGACGTAGTTCAGACTCTTGATCGCCTCGCGGATCTTCGTCTGCGAAGCAGCGATCTTCTGATCCAAATCCGTGAGCTGCTTCTTCTGCTCGTCGGTGCTGAGCCGCAAGATCGGCGGCGTCATCAAAATGTTGCCATCCATCCCCGGATCGGCGGCGCTGTTGAAGAAGGCATACATCGAGTAAAATTCCTTCTGCGAAATCGGATCGAACTTGTGATCGTGGCAAACCGCGCAACCCGCCGTGAGGCCCATCCACACCGCCATCGTGGTGTCCGTGCGATCCACGGCATAGCGGAAGACGAACTCCTCATTGATGCTGCCGCCTTCGCTCGTTGTGACATTGCAGCGGTTGAATCCGGACGCGATCTGCTGGTCCGTCGTCGCATTCGGCTGCAGATCACCCGCAAGCTGCCAGACGGTGAACTGATCATACGGCAGGTTCTGATTGAATGCGCGCACCACCCAGTCGCGGTAGGGCCACATGCTGCGTTCGTTGTCCAGATGCAGGCCATGCGTGTCCGCATACCGCGCCGCATCCAGCCAGAAGCGCACCATGTGCTCGCCATAGCGCGCCGACTTCAGCAGCCGTGCGACGACTTTCTCATACGCATCCGGGCTGCTGTCGGCGAGAAAGGCGTCGATCTCTGCCAGTGTCGGCGGCAGGCCGGTCAAATCGAGCGTCACCCGGCGAATCAATGTTTCCTTCGATGCCTCAGGTGATGGCGACAGTCCCGCCTCCGCCAACCTCGCCTGAATGAACGCATCTATCCCATTCTTGACCACACCCTTGACCGGCGGCGGAGCCGTCTTGACCGGAACCTCAAAGCTCCAATGCTTCTTGTACTCGGCGCCTTCCTTGATCCAGCGCTGCAAAATCTCGGCTTGGGCCGGGGTGATCTTCTTGTTCGACTCCGGCGGCGGCATCATTTCGTCTTCATCCTTGGTCAAGATGCGCTGGATGACGGTGCTGACCTCCGGGCAGCCCGGTTTGATCGGAAACGCGCCATCAATCGGCGCAATTGCTCCTTCGGCCGTATCCAAGCGCAAATCCGCCTTCCGCTTCTTTGCGTCCAGTCCGTGGCAGGCGAAGCAGTTGTCACTCAGGATTGGCCGGATATCGCGGTTGAAATCAAGCTTCGTCGCCCCTTGAGCAGAGGCGGCAATAACAGCAGAAACAAGGCAGGCACGAAAAATCATGATGCTGATGTACGCTCGTCGTGCCCGACGGCTTTCCACCATCACGCATTGAGTGAATAGCGCACCACGTGGAAAAACACCGGTGCAGCGAAACTCAACGAGTCCATGCGGTCCATCACGCCACCGTGACCTCCGATGGCGGCGCCCCAGTCCTTCACGCCGCGATCCCGTTTGATCGCCGACATCACCAGACCGCCAGCAAAACCCATCAGCACGATGATGGCTGACATGCCTGCGGCTTGCAGTGGTGAAACGGTGTGGCCCACCACAACGCCGCACCAAGGCCTACGGTCATCATACCGCCGCCTAGCAGGCCTTCCCATGTTTTACCTGGACTCACGGTGGGCGCGATTTTGTGTTTGCCGCATATTTTGCCCCAGACGTATTGCATCACATCGCTCATCTCGACGATGGCGACGAACCAGAACAGCAGTTTCGCATTCTGGCCTGTAAAGCCGGGAATCTTGAGCAGTAGCAGGATCGCCGGGGCGTAGCTGATGCAATACACGCACACCATGAGACCCCACTGGATTTTTGCTGTGCGCTCCAGGAAGTGCTCGCAATCACCCGCGATCGCCGTGCGCAGCGGCACGAACAGGAAGGCGTACACGGGAATCAAAATAACGAAGATGCCATACCACTGCGTGGCAAGGAAATAGTAATGCAGAGGCGTGATGATGAAGAAGACCCAGAACAAAGTGCGGTGATCACCCGCCTTGGTCGGCGTGAGAGTGATGAACTCGCGCAGCGCCATGAACGAACTGAAACCGAACAGAATCGTCGTGCCAATGGGGCCGACCGCCAGCGCCGCCGTAAACACCGCCACCATCATCCACCACGCTCGCGTGCGCGCATTCAGGTTGGCTATTGTCACCTTCGCGGCGTCAGATGTCGCTTTCCTTGCCAAAACGAAGCCGATGACCGAAGCGGTGATCAGCAAGCCCAGCGTTCCGCCGATGAGGTAGAAGAGCGCGGGGTCGTTTTGAGTACGGAAGAAATGAAACATGGGTTTAGCCGCCCTCTGCTGTCACATCATGAAAGCTGAGACAGCAACGGCTGTGCCAGCAATACCGACGACGACTCCGACATAGAATATCGCTCGCCACTTCACCAAGATGGCAATGGAACAGATCACAATGGCGATTTGCAGCAGTAGCGATGCCTCATCGGCCCGGTCATCAATGCTCATTGCATACTCGACTTCTTTTTCGAGTGCTTTGGCCTCTGCCATGATCTCTTTCTTCTCGCTTTCGTAGCGAGTGACTTCTTTTTTCATCTCTTCCGCTTTCGCCTGGGCCTTGGTAGGGTCTGCTGCGGTCAGGTTGGCCAGCAACGTGGCGCTCGTCTCCGCCAAATTCTCCTTGAGGCTCTTCGACTGAAAATAAGCCCACTTGTTGGAGGCGTGGTTGGTTTTGACGATGCCGTCAGTCTTGGCGTTATCACCGGTGTTGTCCACGAAGGACAATACCACCGCCAGCATGGCAATGGTGAGAGCGACAATGCGCTCAAAAGGACTGTTTGCTTCTTCAGGGAGTTCGACATCGGCCATAAGCTGATCTTGCACCTGTATGCCAGCAACTGACAAGCATATTTTAGCCAACTCTAAGACCACGCTCAGCGGAAGAGATTCTGAGTATCAGCGTAGCGTGCTTCTTCAGTGCTGAAGTTGAGGGCGAGGAGCGCATTGGAGTTTTCCCAAACGGTATGGCGGGTTACTCCTTCTTTGTTTTGGTGGATGTTTCCTCCATAAACTTTAGCAGCAGCGGAAAAGCAGGCTCAGGCATCTTGCCGTGATCGAAGCCACCCATCTCATGCAGGGTCGTTTCAGTGTGCCCGACGAGTTTCATCATGCGCCAGAAGTAGGCGTTCTCTTCATAGCGGCCCAGCATCTCTTTTTCACGATCGCCAGTGACGAGAAGGATGGGCGGTGCATCTTTGCGGACGTGAAACAGCGGCGCGAGGTCGTCGATGACGGGCTGCTTTTCGTCGATGCCGCGCTCCTCGCGGATCGTGTAATGCGTGATGACCTGCGGACTGAGCGGGATGAGGCCGGCGATTTGATCGGCATCGAGGTTATGAGCGGCGAGCCATTTCTTATCGAGGCCGCACATGAGCGTGAGGTAAGCACCAGCGCTGTGCCCGCTGACGAAGATGCGCTGCGGATCACCGCCGAAATCGGCGATGTGTTTGAAGGTCCACGCGATGGCGGCGGCTGCGTCCTCGATGAAGACGGGCGACTTCACGCCGGGGCTCAGGCGGTAGTTCGCAGCGACGACGGCGATGCCTTGATTGCGCAAGGGCAGGGGAATGCTGCGCTCGCCATTGGTCAAACCACCACCGTGAAACCAGATCACTGTCGAAAATGGTCGCTTCGTGGCGGGCGCATACACATCGAGGCGGCAACGCTGGTTCTGCTCGGCACTGATACCTTTTTCTTCGCGGTAGAGCAGCTCGGTGGTGAGGTGGTAGTTCGCGTCGATGAGCTGTTGGCCAAGTTCACGGCTGATTTTTGCCAAGAGTGCCTCTGCTTCGATGAATCGCGATGAAAAGAGGTGCGCAGCGGCTTGATCGAGCGCTTTGGCATCGCTGCCGCGTTTGCGGAGTTGGTAAAGCATCACAGGCAGGCGCAGATCGGCCTTGTTGCCACATTTGGGTAGAGCTTCGAGATAGCGATAGCCGTTGCTGCGTGTGGGTTCGATGACGGTGCCTTCGCCATAGTCGTTCCACGTCGCGATCTGGATGATCGGCGCTTTGCTTTTCAGCGCGAGATCGAGCGATTCAGTCAGCGTCTGGCCATCGCGTGATGAGATGCTGCCGTAACTGTCATGCACGCCGGCTTGCTTATAAATGTCTTTGAAACCGGGGAAAGCGGTGGCGATAAGTTTTTCTTCGCGGGCATAGATGAGGCCGAGTTCCTTCTTCCACTGCGCAGGGGCGAGCGATTTGCCGCCGCTGACTGGCGGCCACGCGAAGACGCCTTCAAGGCCGTTTGGCTTGGCGAGGTGAGCCAGCCCAAACACAACTGGTTTAGTCTTCAGATCGAACTTCCACTTCAAATGCTGCGGTCCGAAGACGAGCAGCACCGGACGGCCATCGTGCTTTACATAGCTGTCATCGCCAAACCATTGCTCTTCGGCCCATTCGAGGTCTTTTTGGGCCTGTTTCATGTCAGCGCCGTTCTTGAGCGTTTTGACGGCTTGATCCTCGTAGCAGATGGCGAACTTCAATCCGGCCTTCTTCAGCCAAGGTATGAGTTGCTGCGTGTGGCGATGATTAACAGCGTGGTCGTTGAGGTCGCTTGTGCCATACCAGTCGATGATGACACCATCGAGCCCGGCGAGCTTCATGAGCAGCACCTGGCATTCGAGCGCGTGATCGTCCCCCGAGTCATATGGACCGATGAGCGGGTAATCATGCGAAGCGATATCGCGTTGATCATCCCACTTCTTTTGATCGGGATCAAAATGCCCCATCGTCCAATGCCAGCCCCACTCGCCACTCACATCCTTTGTGGCATACCAGGGCATGTAATGAGCGAGGAACTGCGGCTCCGTCGCGAAAGACGAATGCAGAAAGCAGAATGACAAGAAGAGGAGTAGAAAACGCATGGTTATCGGATCTTCCAGATCTTAACGTCGTCGATCCAGACCGTGTTTGGGATGAGGAAACTGAACCAGCGCTTCATCGGATGTGCGAAGCCTTCGGAGTGATGCTTGACGATGAGCTTGCTATCGACGGTGAGGCGCATCTCATCGCCGACGGTGAGGAGGATCAACTCGTGCCAATCGGTGTCGGATTTCCACGAGACTACGGCCTGCTTTGTCTTGAGCAGGGCATCGAGATCGGTCGGGAGCTTTTCTTTGCGATCTAGGTAGCCTTGGCGTCGAGCGCGGATGTCCAGGTTCATCACGCCGGTCTTGTGGTCGATGAGTGTGGCGTTGCTTGAGGACAGAATGGCGTAGCAAAGGTGCCCCGCGTGCACGCCTTTCGTCTCACGATCCACAAAGCCGAGCTGAAGCGACTCGCCTTTGCTCAAGCCGGGGAAGCGAAAGCGCACTACTGCGCCGCCATCAGTGAATCCGGCCTCGTGATGAATGTGCGCTGCGTGTTTCGCTGCCTCCGATGCACTGCTCACCTTTAAGATGCCGCCGTCGATGTCCGCCATCTTGATCTGCGGCACGCGGTCGGCCGTAGCGCTGTTCCAGCCATTGCCAATGGCTTTAGCGAGATTTCCATCCTCCTCACGCTCAAATGCATCATGGAAGATGAGCGTGGCATTTTTTTCCAGCCATGCGGTGGAATCTTGAGCATAAGATGAAGTGACGAAGAGTGTGATGAGCAGGAGAGCGCGCATGAAACAGTCTGGGCTATCGCTTGAGATATTCCAGTGCGGCCTTGCGGAACTCGGCGTCGGTGATCGGACTGCCGTTGCGTTGCATGAAGTCGGCGATGTGTTTCCTCGCCCACTCGTAGTAACGTAGATGAGTGTCCCAGATGGGTTGCTTCTCGTTCTTTTCGTTGATGAGCCAGAAGCCGCCGGGTTTTTCGGGGGTGCCTTCGTTGTCGTAGAGTTCCCAGTAGAGCACCAAGGGGCAGCCCCATTCGATGGCGGCGATCATGGTCTCGATGCTCTTTTGGTTTTGCACCTCGGGCGAGTAGCGACGCGCGGGGAAGCCGTATTCGCCAATGAAGACGCGTTTGCCGGAGATGCCGGGCTTGGGCTTCAGCTTGGACTCGAGGTGGTTGAGCGTGGCGTGGAGATCGTCGTGGATGACGCGCTGGAGGCTGTCGTAGCAGGAGTAACTGACGAAATCGACGTCCACCTGCGGGAGAATGTCGTTGGCGAGGCATTGGCCGCCTTTGAGGAAGGGCTCGACGAGGTTCGCCTCGGTGTAGTGCCAGACTTCGACGTTTTGATGCGGCGTGTCGCGCTTCGCGTCGTCGATGGCCTGCTGGCGGACCTGGAGCCAGGCGATGAAGTTCTCGCCAAAGTGATCCGGGAAGGGCTGCTTCGGGTCAAAGTGCGGCCGCAGATGCCAGTCGCCTTCCCAGTGACCGAGGTAGAATTGTTTGCCGCTGCCGCTGTAAGTGCGCAGCAGATGCGCGGTGAGGTCAAACATCTCGCGATACTCCAGATCCCGCTCTGCGGGCTTGAAGGTGCCCGCGCTGCCATGCGTGGTGAAGGGATAGGCCCAGATGAAAACGTGCGTGAACGGCATGTCGAGCACCGCGCGATGCGTCGGCTCCTTCTCCGCGATCTCGGCGAGTGTTTTCAGTCCGGGATTGCTCTCGCGCACATTCGCCTTCGCTTTACCGAACGATGCCTGCTTTGAGATCGAGAACTTCATGATGCCCGACCCGAGCTCCGAGATGAGCTTCGCGCTCTCCAGCAATGGCTCGTCCTTCGTGAACTGATACCGCCCGCCGATGGCCTGCGTGCCGAGGAGCATGTTCGGCGGCTGCGCCGCAAATGACGAAACCAGAATGGCGAATGAGGAAAGAAGAAGGAAGCGCATGAGCGTGCAGTCGCTTGGTGTACCAACTCAAATTAGCGCTTTGCCCCCGGAGTGGGTAGCGTTTTGAAATAAGCTTTCAATGCAGCCAAATAAGCAACTTCTTCGGACGAGACCGGTGGAGTGGGCTGTGGTAACAATGACACGCCGATTGATTGGCCTGGAGCAGCTGTGACTTGAATACGTATGCGAATCATAAAACCAAATTTCTCACTCTAAGGAGGTTGGTGGAGGCAATGGGGAAAGGATATTTAGCGGCAAAGGTCGATCACGCGAAAACCGCGAGATGAAATCATAGATCCCCGCGTAAAGATCAGCCGTCTTTTCTGCCTCATGATCTGTTAACTCTATTCCATCCACTTCGAATACGACATTCATGCTCTGGGGCGTTTCTCGAAGTTCGATGTCGATCACAATCATGGTGGAAGTAGCAGCGTTTCTCTATTCGGCAAAGTGGATGTCTTTTAGGCCGTCGCATATAGACGGTGGTCACTTCCCCTTCTCCAACCTCTTCCTCCACCTCGGCAGCTCCTTGCCGAGGAGTTCGGCGGGGCGGGTGCTGAAGAAGTCGTAGGCGACTTTGTTTTTGGCGGCCATTTCTTGGAAGGTGGAATACACGATGCCGTCCTGCGCACCGGCGAAGATGGGCTTGGCGGTTTGGAGGTCGTAGAAGCGGGCACAGAGCACGTCGGTGGAGGCGGGGTCGGCGATGTAGTCGGTCTTGCCCTGGTCGTTCTTCGTTTTGCGCAGGCCGGTGAGGCGGTGGGCGTCGAACCACTTCAGCGCGGACTCAATGATGGCGACGACTTCGGGCGTGGTGGGGCCGCTGCGCATGAGGAACTTCACGAGGTTCGCGGATTCGCCGCCGCTGAGGGACGGCGGCTCTTTGGCGCGGGCTTTGACGGGCTCAAGCGTGAGCGGGTGATGCTGAGCGCACCAGACGGTGGGCTGGCCGTCGATGCGGACCTGCATGGCGGCGATGTTGGCGATGCCTTTGTCGAATGAGGACTGCGCACGCTGCTTCAGTGCGGCATCGGCGAAGGCGAAGTGGTTGTCGCCCTCGGCGAGATCGTGGAGGACCTCCAGGACGTGGACCATGGCGTCGTCATTGAGCGTGATGGCCTCGTGGTAGCCGCGCTCGACGGGGTAATTCTGCGGCCAGCCGCCATTCGGATACTGCGAGGCGAAAACGTAGTCGAGGCCCTTCAGGAGCGCGGCCTTCACGTCGTCGCGCTTCGTGGCGGTGAAGACACCGGCGAGGAACTTGATCTGTTCGGTCGTGGTGCGGTTGTCAAAGGTGCCGCAGTAGTGCTAGGCGTCGCCGGTTTGCGCGGTCCAGTGCGTGCCGGGCTGGCGTGGGCCTTTGGTATAATCGACCGCCTTCGACCAGCCGCCGGTCGGAGTTTGATAACTGATGACGATCTCAGCGAGCTTCTGATTCTCCGTGCTCGCGAACCACTCTGCGGGCGTGTCGCTGTCATGCTCAAACTCGGCGCGATTGCCCGGCGCGGGCTTCGCTTCGGCTTTGGTGCGTTCTTCATTAAGGATGCGGTGCTCATTTGCGGCAAAGTCACGCGATTTGGCGATGTAGGAGGTCCATTCGGCACGCTGAGCCTCGGGGAGCTTCGTGAGAAGCTCGTCGGTGAGCATGGTGAAGGGCTTGTCGTCTGCCAAAGCGGTGATAGCGATCAGGAATGGGAGCAGTAGCGTGCGCATGAGATGGTTGTTTAAAACAAAGCTTTCACGGCAGGCTTCGTGACCTTGCCCATTGCATTGCGTGGTAGTTCGGCGACGACTTTGAGGCGCTGGGGCACTTTATAAACGGAGAGGCGGTCTTTGCACCAGTCACGTAGCGTTTTGAGGTCGAGCGTGGCATTCGCGGTGAGCACGCAGACGGCGGTAACGGCTTCGCCCCAGGTGTCATCGGGCAAACCGATGACGGCGCACTCGGCGATGAGCGGATGCTCCAACAACGCGGCTTCGATTTCGAGGGCGCTGAGTTTGTAGCCACCGCTTTTGATGATATCGACGCTCAGGCGGCCCATGATGCGGTAGTAACCGCGCTCCAGCACCGCCATGTCGCCGGTGCGAAACCAATCGCCGTCAAAGGTTTCCGCCGTGGCCTCGGGGCGGTTCCAATATGCGGCGAATACTCCGGGGCCGCGCACTTGGATCTCGCCGGGTTCGTCTTCGGCGGTGATGATTTGGCTGCCTTCAGTCTTCAAACGCACTTCCACGCCTGGAAGCGGCGCGCCGACGGCTCCTGGGCGGCGTTCGCCGTGATACAAGTTCGAGATGGCCATGCCGATCTCCGTCATGCCGTAGCGTTCAAGCAGTTGCTGGCCTGTGAGCGCCGTCCACTGCTCATGCACGCTCGCAGGCAAGGCAGCGCTGCCGGAGACCATGAGGCGCATGCGTTTGAATCCTCCGATGATGGCCGTGCGATCTTCTGGCGATGCTGATTCGAGTGCTTGGATGAGTTTCACATAGATCGTCGGCACAGCCATGAACAGCGTGTAAGCATCTACGCGCACGCGGTCGAGAATCGCGTTCAAATCGAAGCGTGAAAACGGCTCGATCATCGCGCCGGACCACAGCGCACAGCTGGTGACGTTGATGATGCCGTGGATATGATGCATTGGCAAAAACAGCGGAATGCGATCGCTGGCGGACCATTCCCAGGCCTGCACGAGGCTCTCGATCTGCGCCTGAATGTTTGCATGCGTCGTCACTACGCCTTTGGGTTTGCTCGTCGTGCCGCTGGTATAAAGAATCATCGCCCGACGGTCGGAGGTGATCTGTGGAAGTGTCTTTGCAGGTGCTGAGATGATGGCGTCGATGTCCACCAAGCGCACTCCGAGCCTCGCGCAAAGTGGCGCGATCTTCGCTGCGTTAGGAGCATCGGCCACGACGATACTCACACTGGAATCTGTGAGAGCATATTCCCATTCCGGTTCGGTGGCGGACAAACAAATCGGCAGTTTGATGCCGCCGGCGCGCCAGATGGACCACTGAGCAGCCACATACTCAAATCCACCCGGCAGCAGCAATGCGATGCGTGATTCTTTCAAATCATCCTCTTCGCCAAGCAATGCTGATGCAAGCACGTCTGAGCGATCCAAGATATCTTGATAAGTGTGCGTGGTCGTTCCAGTGCGAAAGGCGATGGCAGCACCATGGGAGCGAGCGCGAGTGATGAGTGGGAGTTCGTTCATAGAATTCAAGTCAGAGCGCGGACAATAAAGAAAAGTAGCGACGGCCCGAGTAGGCAGCCAATGCCAGTGTGAAACGTCGCCACCAGTGCGCCGTAGGGCACCAGCTTACGATCTGTTGCCGCAAGGCCCGCACTGACACCGCTCACGGTGCCAGCGAGACCGCCGAAGACCATGGCAGAGC
>Ga0209190_1000264_pt1 | contig 38104 bp, 67 predicted proteins | sample M_140205_XF_Meta_FD_187315 | JGI IMG/M metagenome (GOLD analysis project Ga0209190, IMG submission 187315) | Freshwater microbial communities from Lake Montjoie, Canada to study carbon cycling - M_140205_XF_MetaG (SPAdes) (version 2) | ecosystem: Environmental > Aquatic > Freshwater > Lake...
TAGCCAAGCGCAACAATGCAGTTGACGTAGTGTTTGAAGGCATTGTCAAAGTAAAAGTGCCTGCCGTAATGGTCTGTGAACCAAACGTGTGGACGCTGATAGCTTTGTTGCTTTGAGTTGAGTTGTAGAGCAGCACGGTATCAAAAGCAGTGGACAAAGTTACCGTGGTGTAGGTGATTGATGCGGAAGGAGTCCAGTACGCCACACCTGCTGTTGCAGAACTGTTAGTGGAAGTTGGAGCCGTTGCGTTCGTTACCGTTACACCGCCAGCAGTGTAGTTTGTACCAGACACTTCACCAGTAGCAGAATATGCTGTGGTTGCCGCATTGATGGTTGCCGAAGTCAAATACAGGGCTGCTTTAACAGTGTCTGTAGTTGGTGATGTCAAGCTGCCGCGAGACACAATGGTTGAAGTGCCAAGTTGATGTTGACCGAGCATAAGCTCGCTCATGAATGAAGTACACATTGATTGGGTATTTGCCACTTTAGTTCTCCTTTATCCTATTGAAGCTGTTTCGCCGCCGCCAAAAACTGGCATCTTTTTCAGGGTCACATGGGCAGAACGATGAACAAGCTCACCCTCCAACCAGTACTCAACCCATGTTGTGAGTTCATTGTCATTATCGACTGAGCCTTCCCGCTTTTCAAGCAGAGATTCGTCCATGTCGCCTTTGGTTGTTGTTACGAGTGCCATTACGCGATCCTTATGATTGCCGATGTGTTTGATACAGCGGGGAACTGTACCGTGAATGTTGTTGCTGAAGTCTTATCTGCGCCAAAGTCCAGCACGCAAACTGCGGGGTTTCCACCACCGCTTTGGTAAATCAAAGCCCCACGCGCAGTCAAAGCAGAAGTCCAGACCGCATTGTTGAATGATATATAAGCGGTATTACTTGTACCTACCGTGGGAGTTTGCGCAATCGTAAGTGCCAGCCCACCAGCCGTGTACCCAGAAGCCACAACCTCGCCCGTAGACGCATAAGCCGTGGTAGAGGCATTAAGCGTGGCTGCATTGGTATAGAGCGCAATATAGAACGTCCCCGAAGTGAAGTTGAACGTCCCGTTCATCAGCCCAGTCTTAAAGCCGTTGCACGCAAAGTTTCCTTGAAACGCCATCAACGAACTCCATTATTCTGTGGCAACGGAGCTTCCCGATACTGCCCACTACGATATGCGTCGCTGCGCTCCAAACCATCGCCCAAACGCTTAGCCAAGCCGAGAGCTTCTTTGTACTTGCCGTCATACAAACCAATAATGTCCGCTTCACCCTTCATAAAGGTGTATGCCTCAACCAGCGAACCGTACAGCAGCACTGAATCAAAATTGTCGCCCAGCCATGTCTGGCCAGAAGAAGCAACCGTGATTGATACTGGATAATAGTAGTAGTGCAATTCAACACTGTAAGTCGTGTCAGGTGTTGGGCCAAGGATGAAGCTTAACTCGTTGGTGATAGTTGGGGTTGCACCCGACGTTGTGGTCGGGCCAAACAATGCGTAGTATTTTGGAGTGGCTGTGTCAGTTGGCGTTGGGTATGCTTGTCGAATGAAGTTCACATCTTTGTTCAACAAATAGTCATAGCTACCATCCGTATTGATTACCGCCAAGGAATATGTTGACAGGAAATCATCAGGGCAAGCAAGATACTTATTGTTGGCCGTGAGCGTACCAGTTACGTTTTTGCGGATAGACGGAAACTGAATCGTGTTGTAGATGCGTTGCTCCGCCTGCTGGATGAACCGATTTAACTGAGCCGTAGACGAAACCGTAGACGAGTCCGCAAGCGTAATCGCCGGAAAATTGTTTTCCGTATAGGTTTGTATTGCGGCTACAAGCTCAGTGTAAGTCATGCCATCGGGCCTCGTGCCATCAGACCTTTAGTAGCTGCGCCAGTACCACGGACTTTGATGCCGTCGGTTTTGACTTGCTCGTCACCAGCAGCTTTGCTGATATTGCCAACGCTCATATTGACCGTGTCGGCTTTGCTGCGGTTTGGCATAACGCCGGGAGTGGAGGAAATCTTCATTGCCTTACCATCCATAGTGTGTGGCTCTGCGTAGACGCTTGCGCCGCCAACTTCTTTACCGTCACGTTTCATGCTGAATTTAGCCATTATTTGCCCCGCTGATTTGCAACTTTAGCCATACCACGACCCATGCTAAGCATCATCTCATTGGTCTTGCCGCCTTTGGCTAACTTCAATGATGTGCCCTTGCCGCCCTTGTGCTCTTGCTTGTCGTGCTGTTTAAACGCCTTTTTGATTAAAGCAACATCTTGCTTTTTATCTGCTGCGGCTGATTCCATTTTTGCCATTTTGAACTCCTAAGTTACAACTATCGTTACTGTACCGATTTCTACTGCCATTGCCAAGTTATTTGGGGTCAACGCGGCATCAAACTCTGAAGCTCCCCCAACAGGGTTCCAACCCCACTGAAATATCCGGCTACCACCACCGCTATATCCATCTGCCAACAAGCCGGAGACTTGGTAACTCAAATCAGGACGCGGGTCACGCACCCCTTGCGGGTCATCAACTGGGTACATACCCAACAGCAACTGCGGCTGATCTGGCTCCCAGCACTCAGGGCACACTTTCAAGTCATATGTCTTGGTCTTGACAACAAGCTTTTTGAGTACCGTGAGTTTGTACCGAAAGCCGCACCGGTCGCACTCAGCAATTGAGTTCTTGCCACTGGCAAACCGATTACCCATTATCCGCCCCCAATGAACATCTGTCTAGGCACGAGGCGCAAGGCGGCGCGTTCCTGATCTTCATCAGCCGCCGTCATCCAAGCCTCATCGTACTGCGCTTTAAGGATCTGCAATCTATCCATGCCGCCGGGCACCTTGAGCGCAATGTAGTAAGCCAATCCAGCCACCATACAAGGTATAAAACGGAAGGGCACATCCATCACGTTGACACCGTTGCCGGCATCTTGCACACGGCGCATACGCCAGTAGACAAACTGATATGTCTGGGAGCCGTCAGGCGTTGGCCACATGGTCACGCGAGGGGTATTGTTGATGTAAATCTTGGCGCTGGCACTTGCTGTATGCGAAGCCGCCGTTGTTCCGTTCTGTCCACGGAAGCAGTTACTCAAAGTGTTGCCGTCAATGTAGTTGTAAAAGATGGTTTCGCTGTCAAGGTTGATGTACCCAATGGCAGGCAAGCCCACGACGTTGGAAAGAACGATTGTATTTGTTGTGGCGTTGATGCTGGTGGACAAAACCGCTGTCGTGGGCATGATTTGACCATCCAAACGTTGATACCAAACTTGAATTGGCCGTGCTTGGGTCAGCTTGTTGGGTAAAGTAGCGTAGGTAGAAACACTGACGCGGGTAATTGTCAAATCAGACTGTGTGGCCGCCACATTTGCCTGTGTTCGGATAACGTGATCGAGCAAATCGACAGTATCTGTGGGGATTGTGTATGTGTTCAAGCCTTGAGTTAGGGTTATCGTGCCCTGCTCGAACGTCCACATGTTGATACCGCGATTTGCCCAGTCAGCAAACAACAAATTCAATGACCGGCGAGCCGTTTTTAGGTCATAGCCTGTGCGCAACTCTGAACCCGCACGCTCAAACGCCTCCTCCACCAGTTCGGTGAGGTCTAAATTAAAGCCTGATGATCCAGAAGTTGTTGCCATTTTTTATCCGCCGTAATAATCCATAAAGTAAGGGGCGTTCAAAGCATTGGATTGGGTAATCTGGCCGTCAAAACCTCTAGGTCCAGCCAATAATCCTGGTGAACCGCCATACCCACCAATTTGTTGTGGTGCATCAGCCAATAATCCTGATAAACCGCCTAATCTTGGTAATCTGGCGGGCATAGGCACCTGATCGTTTCTAGAATATTTGCCTTCTATGGCTTGCATTTTTGATTGCAAATCAGCAAGTTGTTTTTGATATCCTTGATATTCTGTATTTTTTAAATATTCTGGATTTTGATTGACTTCTTGAGCTTGTGGTTCTTGAGCTTTTTGCGTAAACCCGCCAAATCCACGGCGATTGCCACCAAAACCGTAGCCTTGAGGTTGACCAAAACCGCCAAAACCGCCGCCGTAACCACCCTGTCCACCCATAAAAGGGTTTTGCATTTGGTAAGGGTTGTATCCGCCACCAAAACCGCCTTGTCCTCCCATGAATGGGTTCTGCATTTGGCCGCCGCCGTAACCGCCTTGCATCGGGCCGTAACCGCCAAAGCCACCGCCGTAACCGCCGCCAAATCCACCACCGTAGCCGCCGCCAAATCCACCACCGTAGCCGCCTTGTTGTGGCATTGGGCCAAAGTCACCGTAGCCGTTTGAGCCGGAATTCATCATCCCGTTATTGCCACCATAACCGGCAAACATGTTATTCATGTTTCCCTGAGAATATCCAGAATTTTGTTGCTGTTGGCCAAAGCCACCAAAGCCACCAAAGCCACCGCCACTTGACTGGGTAAATGGGTTCTGCATCTGCTGCTGTGGTTGCTGGTATTGTTGAGATTGTTGAGATTGCTGTTGGCCATTTGACCCGCCAAACAAGCTTTGCCCAAATGCGCTGAACGGACTCATTTTTTTAATCCTTTTAAGGTCTGCGCCAATCGTGCACGTTGTCCCATCTTACCGGGAGCTTTAGCTGCTGCGGCCAACTTCTTAGCGGGGATAGGTTTGTCGCCTTTGACACCAAGAGACGCACGCAATGCGCCGGGCTTCTTGATTGCTTTTTGAATCCATTTTTCAGCCATTATATTTTCTCCGCAGTTTCATGTGCTTTCAAAAGACCTTTTAGGCGTTCAATCTCTTTATCGCGTTCTTCAAGCTTGCGCATAAGGCTATCATTCATATCCGCCCACATTGCAATCTGTTCCATGCGTTCTTTGTGGTCTCTGTGCATAAGCTCAAACATGCGTTCAGAAGCATCAAGTTGTTTTTGAATGAAGGAAATCATTTTCTAAATCCTGCTGTTTTCTTTGCTATGCCTTTAGGCTGGGCTACGAATTGCTTTCCGGCTTTTTTCCCCGCACGTTTTGCACGCGTTGTCGCAGCGTACTCAGCAGGGCTGAGAGCTTTGATTGCAGCTTCAGGGAGATATCTTTCACCTGTGTCAGAAGATTTTTTACCACTTTTTGTTCCCCATTTTTGGTCACCCCAAGATTTCAGACTTTGCTGTGATTTAGCTAAACCACCACCAGCCATTTTCTTTTTACCAGCACAATGCGCCTTCTGCGAAAAACCTTTTGGGTTATCACAATCAATAGACGCTTTGTACTTTTTAGACCATGTCACTTGTAACCGCCGCCCTTGGCTTTGTAGTTCTTCGCTAAAAGTTGTGCTTTACGGGCTGACCACTGACCTGCGCCTGTTCCCTGCACCGCACGAGCTTTAATACTCTCAAACATAGACTTACGCATTCCGGGCTTGGTGTAGTTACCGGCAGCGTTTACGCCTCCACCCTCTTTAAACTGGGTAAAGGCAGTGTCATCCCGACGTGGTTTTTTCACGCCCTTGGGCATTTTTGAGGGATTTACATCCCCCATACCACGACTGGGTCTCATCTCTTACCTTTGGACATACCGCCGCCACACATTACGATTGTGCCTTTGGTTTTGCCTTTGACAGCGCAACCATCCGCACGACTAGATGCGCTGGAGACTTTACCGCCTTTGGCGTAGTCTTTTCCTTGCTTTGGGTTAACTTGGCCTCGGCCAGCCCCAGATTTAGGATTTAGAAACTCAGATAAGCTATCGCTCTGCATGACACGCATAGCTTTTTGATCGGGCACATCGCTCTCGCGAATTTCAGCCTCACCTTTTTTTAGTTTTTCAACATCAAATTTATCATCTGATGTTTTTCCCGGGGATGCGGTGTATGCATATTTAGCCATAATGACTCCTTAACAGGCTTTGCCGCCCTTGTTCATTTTAATCATGGTGCCTTTGGTTTTACCCTTGGACTCGATGCCACCACCCTTGGCCATACCGCCAGCAGCCATCTTCTTCATGCCGCCTTTTTTCATGCCCATCATCTGCTTTTTATCAGATGCCATGTCAGCTTTAGAGCCTTCTTGTGCGCCCTTCTTTTTGGCCATCATTGCCATAAAACCGGGATTCATTTTTGTAGCCATAGTTCCACCTCTTTTAAAAGTTTTGCCTTTGTCGGCAGTTGAAAAATCTTTGCCCACGGACTGCGGGACTCCCACCTTCTTGGCAAACGCTGAGCTATGAGCCACCGCTTCCATGAAATTGTGTTGTTTCTTACTTGTGCTCGGCATCGTCGTCTTTCTTTTTACGGAACAACGCGGAAAACTCTTTGCCTGTAGCCATTTCGTAAATACGCATGACACCTACCACTGCACCGATCAAGGCAAACAAGGGATTAAACATTTCTAAGAACGCGCCAAACGTGCTGAAGATTGCTACGAAATCAAGGACGTTTTTTACGTTGTCTGTTTGTTCAGTCATTTCAGCACTTCCATCTTGCTAAGGAAGCCGCCTTACGGGTGGGCTTGCCTTTTTCATCTTTCATCGGGCCGGGCATACCAGACATACGGGCGCAGAATGACTTCTTACGTGCGCCGCCTCCGGGCTGTGGAGCTTTCAAGTTGCTGCCTGTTGCTGCGTTGTACTTGGCGCGACCTTTGGCAGTTAAACCCGCCCCTTTAGAGACAGGTAGCTTTTCGCCACGACCGACAGCTAAAGAGGGGCCTTTTTTCTTAGCCATTTGCAACTTTCAATTTTGATTTGCGAATGTCTTCCAACAATGGAGCAACAACCTCAGTGGCAAAGTTGTTTGTAAATTCTTCACTGCCCACATGCGGAAGACTGATTTCCACATCAATGTGTACAGTAAACCCCATCTTGGTAGCACGGTCACAGAACAAATAGTCCTCGCCCACATACTGGCCATCGACAATCTCAAAGTCAAACACAGCGGCCAACTTCTCGTTCTTGCCTTTGTTCTCGTACATCCACTCAGGATGCGCTTCAATCATCTTCTCAATGACGTGGCGCTGGATCATCATAAACCCTGTGCCAACCCGCTTAACACGCATCAACGCACCATCAAACTCCAAGTCGCCGTTCTCGTCCCAGTACAGGTCAGCAAAGAACTTCTTGTCGCGTGCGCGGCGAGGATAAGCCCCAGCAGTGATGTCTTTGTTGCCACTTTGAGCCATCAAGCGCAGAACTTGTTGAGGTTCAACAATTAGGTCAGCATCAATAAACAGCAGGTCTGTGGCATCGGTTTTCAAGAACTCATTGACCAAAGCATTACGCGCCATTGTGATGATGGAGCAGTTGGACATATCAGACAAGAAGACAGACACACCACACCGAGCAGCTTCGGGCATCAGTTGTGCCAACGCAAAAGCCGTCTTGATGTTGAGTTTGCCGTCATAGGCAGGGATAGCTATGAACAGCTTACGCCCCGCCAGACTTGCCTGTTTATGTTCAGCCATAGTAAATATTGCACGCAGTTACGTTGGACATATACGCGTATATACCATTTACGGCCAATACGCCATCGTCGGCAATGACGGGAGAGTTGTTGAACAAGTCCGTAGCGGCTGTGTCATAACTCAAAAGCCATTTGCTTGAATACACCATAGCTGGCGATCCGGTAATAGTTCCTGAGTTAATGTCTGTAATCGTAAAGGTGCTTGAGTTAGTAACTGTTACCACATAGTTTCCGTTTGTAGCAGTACCGCCTGTTCCAGCGGCAAAATCAATACCAATCACATCACCTGTTGTAAAGCCGTGCGCAGATTGAGTAACCGTTACGGTGGTTCCAGAGCGACCATAAGTGGCGGTAGTTATAGGCGCAGTTGTCGTATCAAACAAGGCAACAAAACCTGCGGTAGCGGAACCTGTAAATGAAATGCCTTTAATGCGATTTCGCCCAAGAACCAAAAAACCACTACCGTTTAAATGCGCTTGTTTTACATTGGTCTGATTCATAATCAATCTCCTTTTAAAAGGGGGCCTAAGCCCCCAAGATCAATTAAGCAGAAACTGGTGACTGCGTGCCATCAGAGTTAGCAACTGCGTACACAACTGTGTACTGCACAGTACCAGCAGTCACTGTTGCAACTGTAGGTGACAAAACTGCTTGGATAGTTACGTCTGTAGCACCAACACCCGCACCGTTAGGTGAAGCGGTAGTAGCAGCGCCACACCAGTTAGCCAGCTTAGATGCTGCGTTGGTGTTAGCCAAACGACCTTGTGAAGTAATGTCAGAAGAAGCCCAGTACAAGTTAGTTGTACCAGATGTTCCGACTACCACGTTAGCGGCGGTAGAACCAGTGAAAGCTACCAATGTATCAATAAAGATATTGACGATTTGTGAACCAGCAGGAATGGTAAACAACGTAGTTGTTGTACCTGATGCAACAGTAGAACCTGTGTAGTCAACTTTTTTAGTTTGGCTAACAGTGGTAGCACCAGTGTTTTGAATAGTGCCAGCAGTAGTACCAGTTGTGTTTTTAACAGTGCCCAACAACCAAGGGCCAAGGTGTGTTGCAAATCCCATGTTCAATTCTCCATGCGTTGTGGCGTATCAATCTGCATGAGGTCAGCCGAGCCTGTTTGATACGCCGATGAGTCTCGGGGTAGCTGCAATATACACGATCTATGTAGAATGTCAATATGCCGTACAAAGACCCAATTAAAAGGAAAGAAAAGCAACAGGAGTATTCCAAAAAATACTATGCCGACAATACGCAAAAAGTAAAAGCCGCTACCAAAAAAACAGATGATAATTTTAAGCAGCAGTGGAAAGACTTTAAAGCCACCCTGTCATGCCTTGAGTGCGGGGTCTACCATCCGGCGGTTTTAGATTTTCACCACATAGACCCTGAAATGAAGAACGCCAGTGTACATAAACTTGTACAAGCTAAAAGTTATAGAAAAGCACTAGAAGAAATACAGCAGTGCATAGTGTTGTGTTCAAACTGCCATAGGGTTCACCACTACAACGAACGCCATACAGAAAAAGCTGTGCATGAAAAATGAATCAAAAATGGGGGCCGAAGCCCCCACTGAGATTACTCTTCAATACGTGTAATAACAAAATGAGTCACATTGTCTGACTGCGCTTCAGCTTCGTCTTCTGACTCTTCGTCTTCGACGTACTCAATCCAGTCGTCAGACTCTTCATCGTAGACGTACCAAACATCCGCTTCTTCGTCGAGCCAATACCAAGCATCTGTCTCTTCGTCATAAACGTACTCTTCGTCTTCGTCCTCGCCAAACTCAACACCTTCGTCGTCAAACTGATTGTCAATGAACTCGTCGGTAACGTCGTAGTCAACAGCCCAGCCATACGCTTGTTGAAACTCGATGAACTCTTGAATGATTTGTGCTTTCTCAAAGTCGCTGGTCTCAATGGTCACGACTTCGTCTTCCATAAAAGCATACTCGCCAATTTTAATTTCTACTCTGTACATGAAAAACTCCTTTAATTTGGTGCAGCCCCATGCCGCAAAACAATCCTACGGAGCTTCTATGACTGTTGCAAGGCTAATAAAAAAGGGCCCCTTTTGGGGGCCCCCATCTGGTTATTTAAAACCAAATTATCAGGTCGTACCGGGGGAACCAAAAGCTCCCAATGGATCAGACCAGCCAAATGAGTAACGCTCACGAGCCTTGTAACGTACGTTACCAGTATCGAAGTCGCCGTCCATTTTGTTTTCCAAAGGCATACGCTCAAAATGCTTCAAGCCGTTGGGAACGTCGGTCATCAAGAACCAGCCGTTAGCGTCTGTCAAGAAGTGATTGACAGTGTAGCCTTCGGGGATTGAGCCGTTGTTTTTCAACGCGTTGATATCGTTGTCGGTAGTGCCAACGCGGAGGTTGGTTTCCAACAGGCGGGTAGCAACGAACATCAGAGCAGGAGGAATAACCAACTTGCGTGGCTTGGCTGCAATCAACAAGCCGCGCTCATCTGTCCAAGCTGCGATTTGAATAACTGCATTTTCCAATGAAGTTTCGTTCAAGTCAGCGTTGGTAGTTGGGCGATTGCTGTTGGTGCCGCCAGAAACCAAGGGGTGGGCTGTGCTGAACAAAGCAACACCGTCGCCACCGAGGTAGCTAGATGAGAAGCCGTTGTTCAAAACAGAAGCTGCCTTGACTTGCTTGGTGTAGGACATAGCACGGGCCAAAGCTTTGGTGTAGCGAGCAGACAAGCTGTCGTACAAGTTATCTTCAATCGCCTCTTCGGTGATTGAGAAACCCAAGGCAATGGTTTCGTGGTTGTAGCGTGCTGTGAACGCTTCTTGCGCATTGTCATAAGCAATGGCAGAACCTTCGTTCTTGACGGGAGCAGCGGAGAAACCAGCAAGCTTGGTCTCTTCTTCGAAGCTACGCTCTGATTTCTCAGTGTCATAGATTTCTTTGTGCTCTTCGCCGTAGCGTGCGTACTCCATACCAAACAATGCGTTCAGACCGGGGAGCAACTCTTTAAGTAGCTGTGCGCGTGAAATAGCCATTTATGTGCTCCTTAAATACCAGTGGTATCAGTGTACTGGTGCAGGTTGAACTTAACCAAGAACTCGTAGTAAGTCGTAGCTGCAACACCGGGCAAGCCAGTAGCTGTATCAGGCACAACGTCAATTACGCGAATTGGCAACGTGTTGGTTGTATTGGCAGAAGAGCCGTCAATACCGTAGGCAGAGTCGCCAGTGGTAGTGGAGCCAGCACCTGCAACCAAAGCTACGTTAGAGCCAACAATCGTACGGTCATAAGCCGTAGGAGTGGTGGAAGAAGCAACAGTGGCAACAACTTTGAAGATTGCATTGGGATCATCCACAACATAACCAAAGGCCATGTTTGTAGAAGTTGACAATGCGGCGGGATAGTACTGACCTTGAACGGTTTGGCCATTCGAGTTCACATACTGGCAACCAACCAGAACGCCAACGCTATCGCCAGTGGCAGTAGCAGTTTTGGCAATCAAGTAGCCGCTGGTGTTCACCTGTACGGTGTCACCGTTGAGAATTGCGGTCGCGTAAGCTGGCGCAATGGGGATTTGACGGATCGCTCCGGCGTATGGCAGACCATCCAAACGGTTTAATGGTTTGAAGCCGTACGTCTTATCAATGGTGGGATAGCCCATTAAAGACTCCTTTATTTAGAACCTGTACCAAATCCGCTTCCACGACTGGTTGAAGACTTTCGATCAGCAAACAGAGGCATACGCGGGTCGTTATTTCTCATGAAGTGGTTGTCCACTGAATCCATCTGGTTCTGCGCTTGCGTGTCGTAGTACTCTTTCATGGCCATGAGTTTTTCGGTTTGGATTTTGCAAAGCATCAATCCACCAATTTCCACATTACCATTTGCACTACCTTCAAGCATCAGTTCTGGATGGTCTGCTGCCTTCACTGGAACCCAGCCGTCCCGCATCTTGCTAGACACATTGGTTGGCATTGTCTGTCCCAAGACATGAGTCGCTATGTAGCGATACTCCCATCCGGGTTCAGGGGTAGGATCGGGCAACGCACTCGATGGTTTATACACATATCGAGTTGATTTTTCGCGTGAAACATTGTCACGGGGGTTACGATTTTCAGCCATTTTGATTCTCCAATTTTAAAACTTCAGCAACATATTTCTTAGGGTCAAGGTTGTACTTCTTAATTAACGCTGCTTGTGACGGCGTTAACTGTACCTTCCTTGTTCCTGTGGAACGTGTTGCCGGAGCAACCACTGAAGAAGGTCGCCGGGACTTTTCGCTAGTACCACCGAACATTTCGGGGAACGTAGACTTCACGCGAGCATCAATTTGCTCGAAATATTCATCACTGCGGGGATCAACCCCGTTTGACACTAATTTTTGATGCAGCCCTAGTGCAAAGCTGGAAACTTCTTCAAACCCTTGTGCTCCGAACCACTGGTTTTTTGCCTGCCAGCGCAGGGTTTTTTCGTCGGGTTGCACCTGTTGGGATGCGGGTTGTTGAGGTTGTACAGCATATTCATCCACTTGTAAAGGGGCTGGACGAAAGTTTTGTACAGCCGCAACCTTCATTTTTGCATCGGTCAGGGCTTCTTGCGCCGCAAGTATAGCATCCGTGTCAAACGCTTCTTGTGCTGCCTTGTAATCCCTTCGGGCTTTTTCCAACTCTCCGTCGGCAACAGTCTTGGCCATAGCACCATACTGTTCAGTGCCATTATTCACATATTGTTTGAGACGCTTGTTCTCTTCAACCATGTGCTGTGCAAGACGCTCAAGCTCTTGCTTTTCGCGGTAAAGAGCTTCTTTGGCCCTGCGCTCGTCATGCCGCGCATGGGTTAACTCTTTAATGCGTACCTTGACCTTATCGGAGTAGTTTTCGATTTCGTCGTCTGTAGGGTCTTCGACATTCTTGTCCAGCGGTCTACGACCACGGTCTTGTACAGGCGTGTCATCAACAATCTCAATTTCAACTTCGTCTTCTTGTTGTGTTATTTCAACATTTTGATTTTTGTCGTCATCAAGTTCATCGGGAAACTTGTATTGGTCTGACATCTCTACTCCTTTAAGCGCGGGTTAAACCGCGTGGGTCTTGCACAACAGCGTCCACTTGGTCATCGTTGATGAGCCGGAACTCTTTTCCAAAGATCTTGAACCGTGTACCAGAGTAGGTACGTACAAGTACAAAATCACCTTCTTTGCACCATGCACCTGTGGGGAACTTGGTCTGATCTTTGTACGCATCAGGGCCAACTTTCATCACAAACAACACGGTGGTTGCGCTTTCTTCTTGTCGCATAGTGCTTGTGTCGCGTACAAGATCAAGCTCAGTACCATCAATCTTTTCGGAGACTGGGGGCACGGCACACAAGATGCGCCAGCCCGAAGGCTCTGGCAACATGGTGGCTTTTTCTTCATCTGTCGCAGTTGCTGCGGGAGCGTCAACTGGTTGGATTGCTTCAGGTAGGGCGTATTGCCCGGGTTCTAGAACAAGTTCACTCATCGGAATTCTCTGCTTTCTGTGCAAGGTCAAGTAAGTGGCGCTCTGCAAGGGCTAGACCCTGAATAATCCCGCAGAGTTTTTGGTACTCTTCAAAGTTGCGACATGCCCCACCAGCGCAGTCATCTGCATAGTTGTTCATGTCGAGGCGTAATTTGTCGCGCAATACGCGTGCGAATTCTTGAATCATTTAGTAGGTTTCTCCTGTGGTTGGTTTTTATTGCGCATTTCGGTAGCAAGCCGTGCACTGTTGTTTGCAGCAGTCTGTCCAGCTTTAAACCCTTCAAGTTCCATTTTTCCGCTGAACTCATCTTTACTTCTTTGCAAGCTTGATGATGCTTTGAATCCTTCAAGCTCAATATACGCGTCGTTTTTTTCTTTATCTAGTTGCAAGCGTTGTTGTTCAAGCTGCAACCTGTTCTGCACCTCTTGTTGTTTCATTTGCATCTCTTGCTGAGCAAGCTGCGCTTTAGCTTGTGCGTCTTGCGCACGCATTTGCAAGTCTTGTTGCTTCAACTGAAGCTCTGCTTGCTGCAACTGTAGGACGGGGTCTTGCGCCTGTTGTTGAGCCTGCTGTTGAGCTTGTTGTGTTTGACTTTGTTGCACCACTTGCTGTGACGCTTGAGCCAAGATGCCAGCCAACGCATACTCTGCTTGGGGTGGCAACTTATCGTCTTGCTGTGGCAGTGCGGCTCCCAGTTGCTCTTCAACTTTACGACGGTATTCAAAGCCAACGTGTTCAGCGATGTGCGCCATGAGTGCGCCAGAAATTTGTTGCGCCTTGGGGTTTTGTCCCAGCATCTGCGCAATTGTTGGGTCTTGTATCAATGCCATGTGCACTTTAATGTGTGACTCATGGTCTTGGTAGAAGAACGCCTTGGTTGGCTCACCCTTGATGAGGCTCATATTCTCAGACACGGGATCTTTGGGCTTCATGTCGTCAGGCAGAGGTACAAGCTTGTCTGCATCCTTGATACCCAAAACCTCCAGCATGTTGCGGTGCAACTGTGGCAAGTCATAAATATCAGGAGCCATCTGCGCCATCTGAATGACCGCTTGGTACTGCACAACCCGCTGGCTCATTGTTGCCGCGTTGGGGTCGCTCACAGGGATGATGTCAATGTGGTCGTAGTCTTTTTTCTTGGCCTTGCGTGGGGCATCTTCTGGGTCGTAGTCGTAATCAGGTTCCGTAAAGTCGCGGATGATTGCCGCTAACAGGCGCAATTCTTGCTTAAAGGTGTAGTGCAGTCGGGCTTGAACCGCAGACATAACCTTAAGCTGGCGCTCCAAGAGAGCCAGTGTCGTGCCCACAGGGGCCTGTGCGGACATGTCCGACACGTTCATATCCGCTGTTGCGGCAAAACGACGGCCTTCTTCAACAATTTTATCTAATAGTCCTGACAGGACGATAGAAGGTTCCTTATATGGCAGGGGCAAAATGCTGTCGCGCAGTGCCCCAGAACCAATGTCTACATCTCGCCATTCTCCGGGAGCGATGGGGGTGTCGTCTCCCTTAATGCGCATTCCGCGAGCCTTAAGACCTCCGGGTAAGTTAGATAACGTCCCAGCATCGACAAGCTGACGCATAAGGCTGGTGGCAGATTTTGCGTATCCACCAATGAGGTGGAAGAGTCCAAAGCCGTAGGCTCCAAAGCCGGGGATGTACTGGTAGTGGACAAAGTGCTGGCGCTTGATTCTGAGGGGGTCATCTTGGTTCCAATTTCTGCGGATGGCGAGTACATCATTGCTTCCTTTTATCAGGGTAACTACGTATGGCTGCATCACTCCGGTAGGTTCACCGGCATCGTCCAAGTCTTCGTCGCCTTCCAATACCAAGTCAACATGGCACTCGTACAGGGTGTAACGCTCATCGTTCAGGTCAGAGAAGCCGGTCTCTTTGTCCTTGGCTTTCTTGATGTTGTCTTGCTCTTTGCTGGGGTCAGGCAACTCGATGTCGCGGTAAAAGCCTGCTTGCTGGAGCTTGATGATCTCGTTCTCGGTCTTGCGCATGACGTGGGTCAGGCGGTAGCAAGTGTCTAAGTCGGTAGTTCCGTAGGGCAGAATAATATCTTCCGCCGGTATAAACATAGATACTTGCCGTCCCAAACTGGGATCAAAATAAACTTTCTTGAACGCAGAGCCGGTGGCCGGCAAGCTCCACAACATACGCTCATGCTCAGGACGGAACTCGCGCATGACCTCAGTCAACTCGTAGTTCATGTCAGCCTCGACACGCACCGCCGCTTCTTGCTTCTCAGGAGTCTCTTTACCAACTATCTTTGTACGTACAGGGCCTGCGGCGGGGAACTGTTCAGTAATTGTCTCTGACTGAAAGCGCACAACAGCTTCTGTAATCATGGGGTGGAACACGCCACATGCACCGTTCCAAGGTTCTGTACGCTCTTCGTACTGGAGTCCCAGCAGCTTCAAACCTTCTGTATAGGCTTTCTCCCAATCTTTGCGTGAGCCTCTATCTTGCTCAACGTCACCAGCCAAGTCTCCTGCCAGTGAAGACAGCGCACCCTCGTCCATGTCCTCGGCCAAGTTCTCGTTAAAGTCATCCTCTTCTTCGCCGGGCATGATACTGATGTCCATATCCCCCGCGTGGATGTTCACGGCTTCAGGATCAACAATCTCAATTTCAATCGGCTCCTCGTCTTGCGACAGATCGTCTATGCCTTGGGGTTGTTGGTACAAAGACTTGTCTATATTGGTTGCCATTCTTTATCCTTAGTAGTACGCCGCAGTTCGGCTTTTAAAAAATCGTGGTTCATCTGGCTCATCCGTGTCTAGCGTGATGAAGCCGCCTTGTCTGAATCGAAGCAGTGCTTGGCTGGTCGTGTCCACAAAGTCATCGTGTTCGCCAACGGGGAAGGCCGCAACCTCCTCAATGACTTCACGCGCCCAGCGTGTGTCAGGTGCCCACACCATGCCCGAAGAGAACAGGTCAGCAATAGCCTGTACACGCACCATCTTATCGTTTCCACGGCTCGGTGTAAATTCTTGTACAGGGATGCCCATCGCCCTGAGTTCTTGGATTAACGGGCCACCAGCCGCCTTTTTCTCCACAATGAAGGCATCGGGTTGCCATTCTTTCCAGTGCTTGAAAGCGTACTGTTTGAGTTCGGGGAAGGCGATTCGGTCTTTGAAAGCGTCAAGGAGAATAAGCTGGGGCTTATCATTTTCTTCCTCGTTGTACCAGACCCCCCAAGTAGTACAGGCAGAATAGTCGGATGTGGTTTTGGTTTCATGCGCCGTGTCCCAAGACTGAATTATGTACTCGCAAGTGGGTGGGTCGTCACTGGGCCATATCCTCCAGTGCTTCCTTGAAATGATAGCCGCTGTGTCTGAGGTCGGCTGCTGCATGTACTGCGCGTTCCAATAGCGGGGGTCCATTGAGGACTTGGCGGACTTCAGCGCTTCCAGTGGCCACTGCTCCGGCCAGAGGGACTTCTCGTTGTCCGTGTCTTCGTTCAAGATGGCGGGAAGCTCTACTATCTCCCAGCGCGGGCTGTCTGGATTACTTACCTGATACTGTATGAGTCGGCCAGTCAAGTCCAGTGGCCCCCAGCGCGTCATGATTACTATGATCGCTCCGCCCGGCATGAGACGCTGCAACGGGCCAGTTTGAAACCAACTCCACGCCGTGTCAAACGCTAGACGACTGTTTGCTTTTACATCTTGTTCTGAGTGTGGGTCATCAATAACGAACAGGTCAGCACCGCGACCGGCAAGAGCGCCACCAACACCAGCAGCGTAATACTGGCCCCCAGCAGTAGTACTCCACTTTCCAGCAGCCTTTTGGTCATCTGCAACAATTGTTTTGGAAAAAAGCTCATGGTATTGCTCATCATCAAGTAAGTTACGAACCCGCCGACCAAAGTCTTCAGACAGCGACGCAGTGTGCGTGCCCATGATAATTTTCTTGTCAGGGTAATTACCTAGGAAGAACGCGGGGAACAGGTAGCTGGAAAACTCAGACTTACCCATACGTGGCGCAATGTTGATGATGACGCGCTTCTTCTTGCCTTCAATCACATCTTGGAATATCTTGGCCAGCTTCCTGTGGTGTGGCCCTACCTTGAATCCGGGGTAGACGTACTTGGAAAACTCGATCATGTTAGTGCGCGCTGACCTAATTGTCTTGAAGCCTTCTGATCTGTCCAACATGTCCAACGTCTCTAATTTCTCTCGTGGACTCATCAACGGCAGCTTGGCATAAAGCGCTGTGGCTTCTTGCTGGGTAAGTATGTGCTCACTCATCTTTATTTTCGGCTTCGTTTTCGACAGGTTCTTGCGGTGTGTTGATTTCTTCAATGTCTGTGTACTCAGCGTCGGACACATTCATGAACTTGGCCAGCTTTTCTTTGAGCTTCTTGTCGATCTCTTCTTCTGTCATGTCAAGTTTCTTGACCTCAATCTTGTCGGTGAATAGTCCGACTTCTGTGACTTTACCCAACAATCCCAACGCTTTTAGTCGGATATTGGCGCTGGGGTTTTTGCATTCTTCCAACAGTTGAGCTACGGCATAGCCACGAAGCTCCTTGGCCTGATGGACAAACTCCCAGTCATAAGCAGTAAGCATCCCTACTAAATGTTGCACCGCAGCAGGTGTTTTGATCTGGGACAGATGTTCGTGCGTGATTTCGCTTGGGGCGGCAGAGACTAGGTTGGTGAACGCGCCCCGCGCTGCTTTGACTTCTGCTTGGCTGACCACGGTATCTGTGTCTGCGGCTCCAAGACTCTTAAGCCAGTCTGTTGTTTTTACTTGAGCGTCGATCCTGTCTGCCGGATGTTCTTTTTCAAGCGGCGTAGGTTTACCCCAGTGGTCAACCACTTCGGGTTCAAAATCAATCAAGTGTTCTAGCATGGGCGCATAAGTTTCTTGTACCTGCGATGCGCGGAGTGTATACTATTTCTTAAGTGATGTGGCAAGTCGCCCAATTGGTCTTTGACCAACGGCTACAGCAGTTGCCCGTTGCTTCTCCTCGGTTGGATAGATACTCCGCCGTTTCACCCCCTGATTGCAAAGTCAGGGGGTTTTTTTTTTGATTGAATACTTATTCTGGGGCTTTGTATATTTAAACCGCCTTGTGTGTATTTTGTCCAACGGTTGACAAGAATTTTTATAAAATTTTATAGAAAATTATAATTAGTTGTAAAGTACTAAATTGAGTTGCGGAGAATGGCTGGGGAATAGTGTTCACTCGGCCAACGGTGGCGGCTATGTATAAGGGGGGGTGGGGGTATGGTGGGGGTCGAGGGCTACCCTGTTTGACCTTCCTAGAACCCCCGTCATGTAACACTAAGAGTGTCAAGACAATAACTTGGCATTCATCAACTAACTGGAGAAGTAACATGAAACAAGCAATCACTACAACCCAACTGTTCTTTGCACTCGGGCAAGCCGAACGCCTGACAAGGGACGCAACACTCAAGGCGCACAAGGACTACACCAAGTCCACGCCTGAGCAACAAGCCCAACTGATGCACGACTGCCTTGCACAGTTCATCATGGGCTACACAGACTGCACCCTGAAAGTGGCGGAGAGAATTCTCTCCCAGTCGAGAGACGACCGCACCAAGGATGCACAGGACGCCTACTACAAGGGCTACTCAAAGTTTCGCTATCACATCATTCGCCCTGAGACTGAGTTGCCTGAGTCGAGTGGTCGTGCTGTGAAAGTGATTGCACCACGCAAGGTGTTCAAGTCTGTGCTCAATGAGATTATCAACTCAGGCATGACCAAGGCAGAGTTTGACGCACTCATCACTGAGTTGCGTGATTCTGTCGAGTTCAAGTAATCGGAGAGATTTCTCTCCCGTATCTAACAGCGGCTTTGTGCCGCTGTTTCTTTTCCTGTCCAACTAGGAAATTCTTACAGCGCATCCGCAAGGGTGCTCTGTGGGGGCAATCCTGCCCGATTTAATTGGAGATTATCATGCGTTCAACACACTTCCCCATGCTCAAAGATTGCGGCACTCTCACCATCAAAGGCGTAGAGTGGCGTATGCAAGAGTACTACCCCAACCCAACCATGCTCAACTACAAGTTCCTCACTGTGTACAGCATCAAGCACAGCAAGAAAGAAACCTTTGCGTCTGATGAGGCGTTCGAGGCGTGGCTCGACAAGGTGCAAGCCCCTGTTCAACAGTCATTATCATTCTGACTGGGAGAGAATTCTCTCCAAAGTGTGATTATCACACTTACGGACAACTATCCATGATTGCACGACGAGTGCGTAGCGATTGGACACTTTAAGTTGTTGATTTGTAATGCGTTCCAACTTCTCTTACTTATATATACATATATATTTATATAGATATAGATATAGAAATGTATTTATATACGAGCACCCATGCGCTCGCTTGTTTCCGCTGGACAAAGTTCCTTTGGGGCTTTGGTACTGTGAAATTATATGTATACTGCGGAACCAAATTGAGAATACCTTTACATATCATGCACATAAAGTGTCCGAATGCTTTACACTCGGCGTGCAATGTCGGACAGTTTTTAACACAGGAGTGATTATCATGGGATACCAGTACACAAAGTACATGAAATTGAGCGCAAATCAGCTACACAACGCACTCGTGGACAGGGGTTTATCTCAACCTGAGATGGATTCCATCAAGCGTATCGTTGGTGAGCAGAAAGAACACAAGCGTAGCGAGGGCGCACACAAACGGCAGATGGGCTTGCATTGGGATGAGTTTCTTGCGCCGTTGATACATGAGCGCAAGACTGTGCGGTCAATCATGCGGTACAAGGGCAGCACAGAGAGAGCCGATGCCTTGGAAGCGTACCTTGCGGTACTGGACAGGGTGCAAGAGAAGCTCTACCTACTGCGCCGAGAGAAAAACCAAACGCCTTTGCAGATACATCCTGAGCGCACGCATTGGAGTGATTATGTTCCTCAGCGGATTCGTGATGAGGTGTGTGATGCGTTCAGTGCCATACCGCACAAGCCCAAGGCAAAGACAAAAGTACCCTTCCTACGCACAGTGCCTGTGATTCTGCACAACAAACAAAGGGCAAGGCTTGAACGCCGCACCATCAAGGCGCTAGGGGTAGCCGAGAGCAATCACACCATAGACCCAAGCGAGGAGAACGCACAGGAACTTATCCGCATCAAGGATGCGCTGAAGATTATCAGAGCAATGCAACCCAACGAGCCTGTACCTGCGACATGGCATGGTCTTTGACGGGTGTCTAAACCTCGGGAGAGAAACCTCTCCCAACTTGGTCAGCAGAGATTGGGCTATGCCGCTGACCATCCGCACACTAGCCTGAACAAAGGAGAGCAACATGAGTAAGTATTGGTTTTTGAGAATAGGTAATGACGCTGTCGAAGAGGCGCAGCGTTTCACAAGCAAGCGTGATGCAGTCAGCGCATTCAAGGTGGTAGCCGCTGAGCTTGCGTTCTACGGACAGGCAATAGAGGCATCGCTACACATAGCGCCAAGCCGTGCCGATGTTGTCGAGTACCCCGACTTCGTGCTGTCTCTCAATGAGAACGGCAAAGTTGTAACTGAGCAAGCATAAGGAGAAACAACATGAGAGCTAAAGCTGTATTGAGTCACATTGTCCTGAGCCTCGTGCTCTACAACACGATGGCGCTTGGCGCTAATCAGATGATGGATGAGGGCGGTGGATACCTATGGATGTTCATGGCGCTAGGTAGTGCGTTCCTGTTAGGTATGCAGGTCATGCTGATAGTAATTGAATGTAAAGAGGAGAAATGAAATGGGATTAGATATCAACATCTTATCTGTGCCACGCACAGTAGCAACGGCTAAGGCTGATGCACACATCGGCAGTCGGTATGACGCTAACCCTCAATGGGAACAGGTGCATTACGCAAGGGGGGACTGGGGCTTGCATGGCTTGCTATCCAAGCTATACCGCAAACACAGCGGTAGTAGTGAGACATTCTGTAACCGCACAGTGCGCTTGTACAAGCGGGACTTGCCGCTGTTGCCGCCGAGCCTAGCTGATGCAGTGGCTGAACACTTAAACAAACGGCGTGTTGTATACGCACAGGCGGACTTCTAACTAAGCAGACGCAAGTCTGTCAACGACATGGGAGAGAAACCTCTCCCATTGAAAGCAAACATAAAACAACCTAGGAGAAACAGAATGAATGAAAGACAAGAACACGAGTGGCACATCGAGCTTGCTCACATGAGGGCGCAACTGGGCTATGCGCTGGAAAATATTGACAGCATCAGCAAACGCCACGAGGTGGAACTTAAGATTGAGGAGGTGTTATTCCGACTCAAAGACCTGTGCGAACTAACCAAAGGAGAAACAGAATGACAACGATGGAAGAAATCTTATGGGCAGCGCAACTCGAAGCGTACCCCGACTCGATACGCCTGACAGATGACGAGATGCACAGCGCCCTGTACTCAGTCCCTGAGACATTGAAGGGTATGACTGTGAACGACTGGCACTTAAAGGACGGCTATACCAACGACATGGAAAGGCAATTCGCTTTCATGGCTTATGTGGAGAAATACAAACTGCAAGAGCAGGCGCAATGGGCGCGAGGTGCATTCATGTGTAGGTTCTCATATCCCGATGGGTTCTTCTATGCGTGTTGCAAGCGTGACGATGGGACATATCGGTACGTAGGGTTTAGGTATGGAACATCTGGAGACCAGTATATGTCTGGCTTTGTTGGACTGAATTACACACCATAAGGAGAAACAGAATGAAACAAAAGACAAACATACAACTCGTCACACACATGATGACATACAGCAAACAAGGCGTGCTCATGCAAGCCTTCATCATCGAAGCAATAGCCGATTATGCAGAGTCAGTCAAAGCAAACCCGCTACCTGACAACGGCTTCATAAGTCCACACGCATGGGATGCCTGTGCTAGTGAGGCACTCGATGCAATCAACAACCGCAACAAGGAGAAGTGAAATGAGATTAGATAGTGTGATGAAAGAGACGCTGGGCTACATCAACGAGGAGTTAGTAAGCGTCATGGGGCGACTGCGCTTTGTCGCTAACAACATGGACGACAGAAGCAAACACGATGACTGTTGCGAACAAGTCGAACAGGCTATCAACAAACTGCGTGCGCTGATTAGAGAAACCGACATCAAAGAAGGAGAAAAGAAATGACATTGACACCATTTGAACTGGTAATTATGTTGGAAGGACTAATCGCCGCCATTGAGCGAGGCGACCCGCAAGAAATCTCAGACCTAGCCCTGCGCTACAAAAAGTGGTTAGAGCTATCAGTAGAAATTAACAGGGAGTAATGAAATGAACATGACACACGAACAACTGCACGAAGCCGCTGACTATCTCGAAACTAAAGAGGGCGGGTTTGCCAACGCCATCGCATTGGCTTACTACCGAGCAGACAGCGACAACCAACGCAAGCTAGTAGAGGCGTTCGGGGATTTGTTTGAGCGTGCCTACGCTAAGTGGCACACGGAGTAATCAACGGGTTAGTGGTGTGCCCACTCACACCACATTCGCAACCGAGGAGATTATGATGAAGACAAACTTCACAACACTGGTAAATGAACTGGCAACCATCCTGCGTGGTGGTGCTACATATCAACGACGCAACAGATACCACTTCTACACAGAGTATCAAACCTGCCCATGCCGTGACTGGCACAGCAGAGAACAACGCAAGTATCCACTGCATCCCGCAGTACTGCGAGCGTTGGAGTCAGAGCATCAACCGAACGACTGGCACTTACTTACCCTTGAGTGGCCGCATGTATCCGAGGACAGCACACGCCTTGCATACACACGGGACGACCGAGCAGGCGAGGCAGACCGACAGACTGTCACCACTGTGGGCAAGTACATCACACGACACTTCAAGACCATGCCCGACCACGAGGTACGCAACCTCGTTGCGTTGTATTCAGCAGGCGAGTCATGCAAGTTTGTACATACGATGGCTGAGATGCTGTATCACTTGCATCGGGGGCCGACATCCTGCATGGCCGCTGAGAAGTCCCTTGAGATACGCTGTTCTGATGGTGAGCGCAGGCATCCCTATCAGGTATACGACCCGCAGTATGGCTGGCACATGGCTGTGCGTATCGACAACGATGACACAGTAGGTCGTGCGTTGTGTATGGATGATGAGCGCGGCAAGTACTTCGTGCGCACCTACGAGAAGACGGGCGGTTACTCACACGCCGACTCTAAGCTTCATGCGTGGCTACTGTCTCAGGGGTATGTGCATCGGGCTCGGTACTGTGACGGCACACGGCTTGCACTCTTCGAGACCTCGGATGACTTCCTCGCACCATACATCGACGGCGGTGAGCAACGCGTCGAGAAATACCACAACCGCTTGGAGATAGATTGTGAAGGCGAGTACGAGTGCGGCAACACCAACGGCACACCAAACAACGAGACTGGCGAGCCATGCAGCGACTGCGGCGACCGCATCAGCGAGGGTGACGGCTACTGGGTCGGGCGGTATGAGGACAGTCAGGTGTGCCATCACTGCTGTGACAACAACTACTACTATGCGTATGGGCGCAACGGCAACCAGTACTATGTTCACGGACACAATGTTGTGCATGTGGGTGACGAGGTGTATGACGAGAGTTACCTGTCAGACAATGGCATCGTCGAGCTAGAGAATGGCGAGTACGAGGATGTGGACAACTGCGTGTCTATCAACGATGAGTGGTATCACTTCGATGACGAGCGCATCTGCCGACCCGAGGACAGCGACGACTACCACTTGACCGAGGACTGCTGGTTGTGCGAGGAATCAAACAACTGGTACACAGATGCCACCGCGTCAGTTGAGATAGATGGCTGTCTGTACCACCCCGACCATGCACCTGAACAAGAAACCACTGAAGGAGAATAATAAATGAATAAGAAATCAATTCTGTACAAGACCCTGACCCGTGCGCTGTCAGTCAAGCGACCACACAATGGCAAGGGCGTGGCTATGTTCACCGACTGGCTCGAAGCTCGTGTGCCTGCACATCTACAAGAGCGCATCTCGTATGACAAGGCAGGCAACCTGCACATTGATGCAAGGGTAGACGCTACGCACCGCACTTTGTTTGTGGCGCACGTTGACACTGTGCACCGTGATGAGGGAGCCAACAAGATACGCAAGACCGCAGGCACATGGTATGCAGACGGCGCGGCTCTCGGTGCGGATGATGGGGCAGGCGTGGCTATCCTCATGCACATGCTGTGCGGCGGTGTACCCGCATACTACGTATTCACACAGGGCGAGGAGTGTGGTGGTATCGGTGCTCGTGCCATGTCCAAGGACACAGTGTTGCTGTCACAGTTTGACCGAGCCATCGCGTTCGACCGCAGAGGTATTGACAGTGTCATCACACACCAAGGGTATGGCAGGTGTTGTTCGGATACGTTCGCTCAAGCCTTGTCGGACTCGCTCTCATCAGGCAACGTGCTCATGTACTTAGGCGACGACACGGGCATCTACACAGATACCGCAGAGTTTGTCGATGTCATACCTGAGTGCACCAACATCAGCGTGGGTTATATGTACGAGCACAGCGACAAAGAAGAACTCAACATACACCACTTCACGGCTCTCGCCGAGGCTGTGTTGACTGTGCCGTGGGATACCTTGCCAACCGACCGCGACCCTGCGGTCGTAGAGAGTAAGTGGGGTAGCTATGACTACGCATACGCCCCGCCATCAGGTGCATGGACTAAGGACTGGTGGAAGACATACAAGGATGAGTACACAGTGGAGATGCAGGTAGAGGATGCCATCATTGATGCGCAGGTAGGTATCTATGAGCCGCTGGTAGAACTCATGGCTGACTGTATCTACCCCGAAGACCCAGCCCTTGCCAAGCGCAGCATACGCAAGAGTATGTTGACTGACGAGGTGCTAGAGGAGGCGTTGTATATGCTCAAGGCGTATGACGCAGACACCGTGTTGCTGACCCTGTATGACAGCGCGTATACAGACATGTGACGGGTGTATTTTTGTGCAGGGGGAAACCCCTGCGTTTTTTAACTTAAAGGAGAAGTAACATGAGATTATGTTTTTACAGAGCAGACCAGTACGCATCGTATCTTGAAGCCAGCAGAGGGGGCGGGTTGCGAGAGATAACAGGGTTGGAAACAGAGTACCGCAGACTGTACGATACAGGCGGCGACTTGGCAGATACCCTTGAAGCGATACACACCACGGCTCGCATGATGAACGGCAATGCAAAGATTAGCTATGTCCTGTTCGAGGATGATGGTGAATTTTTAGACGCAAACTAAAGGAGAAGTAACATGAAACGATTTGTAATCTTTGGAGACATCGAGTTCTTTGATGACAACCATGCCTTGGTGCATAACATCAAGAGCGCCGAGTTCATAGCCGATGCTGACATCGAGGCGAGGGCGATAGCCCTTGACAACTGTGACTTCATTGCGCCCCAGTACTGCGCATGCAGAATTACGTTTGTTCAATATCACGAGGAGAATTAAATGAATGATATGAGAAACCTAGACGCGTTCTACGACAACATGCTGGCCAAGCACTTGGCTAAAGATGAGTACGACCCGCCGTGGTCGGTGGATTACTACGATGGTGAGGGCGGGGGCTACATCGTTGTCGATGAGGATGGTACGGAGGACAAGATGGGGTATGTGTTTCATACCGCAAGACTGGCGCAAGAGTATGCAGATGAACTTAACCTAAAGGAGATATACGATGACTACTACTGAACCTGATTTTTACAGCGGCAAGATGCTAGGGACAACGAGTGAGCTTCTTAACGAAGCACACAACCACTTGCAAGACGTACGCTTCTATGTGCAGGCTGGTGAGCTAGACCTGTGCTTGGCATCCATCGACAAGGTGTATGACTTGCACGAGCAGATAAGCAAAATACTGGGAGACAACAATGAAACTAACCTACCTGTGCGCCATCCTAGTGCTGGCGCTTGACCTTTTTATATGGAGACCTGACACAAATGAACCAAACCAACTACGACCTGAACACCCAAGAGGGTATGGAGAATTCAAAGCACTGGCTGTCGCTCGTTCTGACGAGTCTTTCAGACAACGCCATTTGGGGCATCCCTCGCTCAAACACCGTCGTGCGTATCAACAAGCCGAAGAAGATTGCAACAGTCATACACCAAGACTTACCCGACGTAAGTATCGAGCTTGTATTCGAGGCGCTAGGCTGGGCAATTGAGTACACCGATAGTACCCGCTAACTTGTCTAACACTTGACAACCTCGCTACGGCGAGGTACATTTTTTAACAAAGGAGAACGCAATGACAGACATCAAAACTGCACTGAGTGGAATACTCAGCGAATGGGAATTAGATAATCAACAACAGGAGAAGCAAGTGCAAACAACACAAGAGAAACCATATTTCAGCATCACCAACAACGTGACACGCGCAACATTTGAGTACATCAAAGCCAACCCAGTGTCAGCATCGGGGGATGTGGTTAGGGCATTAGAGCAGCGAGGGTACAAGCCGTCTTCTATTGGCTCACTGCTCACGCAGTTTATTAAGAAGGGTTTGTGTACAAGAGACGCACAGAACCGATACTCGGTGGCGGTGTCTGAGTATGTGCCTATGAAAGCAAACAAGCAGGTCAAGCAAGTCATACAGAAAGCCAAAGCTACACGAGGCGAGGGCATTGCCGCGCTCAGTCCGCAGCCTACGGTGAAGCTGGTGTGGGATGCCGATACAGTTATCAACAACATCGGCTTGAAGCAGGCACACGCCCTGTATGTAGAGCTTGGCAAATACTTCGGAGGCTGATATGAAAACAATAATTCATGTAAACCAGCACGTCATCAGAGCCAACGCAAAGAACGGTACGAACGACCCAGTGCTGACAGTAAAGGACTATAAAAGCAACAGATACGCCCATGCTGTGGACATTAAAGGCGCGAGTCGCATTGTGTACAGTCCTGACAAGCCGCTGTCATGCGGTGCGAAGGTGTGGATTGAAACCCAAGCCGAAGTGGAGGTGGTGTGATGTGGGATGTAGCTGTAACATTTATGTTAATGATGTTTGGTGCGTTCACTGTGATTGCATTCGGTGCAATCCTCATTTGGGCGTTGTATGTATTTCAAAATGGAGTTGACGATGAATGAAGAAGATGAAGCGTTCAACGAGATTGAACGAAGAGCCAAGCAACGCATGGAGGCGGTGAGAGCCGCGATGCGTGGAGAAGACGATGACATCCAAGAATACAAGAAACCTTGGATAGGGCTGACGGATGAGGAGATGCTTGAGTGCAATATGGATGGTGACCTCATGATTGACCGAGAAACAGCCAAGCGAAATGTTGAAGCCAAACTCAAGGAGAAGAACACATGAACTGGATGCAGAGTAGAACCCCCGAAGAGCGCAAAGCTATTGCCGCCAAATCCGTAGCCACACGCCAAAAGAATATCCGTGAGAGAAACGAGAGAGCAACTGCAGACAGGGATGCGCGGGATAGTTTGAAGTGCGAAATCAAAGAACTGGAAGCCAAACTTGATAGTATGAAAAAACTTGAGTTGGTCAACAAGACTGCCCTCACACTGACTGGTAAAACATTGCTCCGTGAGGGTGAGATTGTCAGTGCGGCAAACACTTGGGAGTTGGCGACAGGCGTGTATTTCTTAATTGATGGTAACAAGGTTGTGTACGTTGGGCAGTCCGTCAATGTTTATGCAAGGATTGCGTCACACCACGATAAGGGGTTTGATAGCTTTGCGTTCATACCTTGTGACAAAGCTACGCTTGACAATCTCGAGTCTTTGTACATCCACGTACTACGCCCGCCACTTAATGCTGATATGCACGGGAGAAAGCAAGCACCATTGTCTTTGAACAAACTCATGGGAGTATCTGCATGATTGAACAAATCAAAACATTTTTTGGGAAGTTGCGGGGCTTGCATGGGCAACGCAAAGTTATAGTAGAGCAAGGCTTGCTTTGGAAATGCACCAAGTGCGGCTTAATTTTTTTAAACAAAAGAGAAGGAGAGAAACATGGTAGTGAAAGAAATTGTTGAGAACGAGAACGGCACAATGACAATCATTTGTGACTTTGAACCAGCAGAGATACGCGCTTGCGTTGAGGTAGGGTTTTTAAAACTGCTCAAGGATTACTTAGATGAACACGCACCATTCCATCAAGGGACTATTGATGCAAAAACCGAAACGTGAACTTACCAAGAACGGCAGAGGCGTAAGCGCCCAGTTAACGCAGAGCGAGTACGAAGAGTGGGTGAAACTTGGCAAAGGTAAATGGCTGCGGTCATTTTTGAAAGACAGTAGATTCGAGAGGAAAGCAAATGGCAATGACACCAGAAGCCAAGGTTAAGAAACAAGTCAAGGCAATCCTTGATGGGTTAGATGTATACCACTTCTCGCCTATGCAAAATGGTATGGGTAGGGCTGGTATACCTGACATCATTGCGTGTCACGGTGGCAGGTTCATTGGTATAGAGTGCAAGGCGGGTAACAACAAACCCACAGCACTACAAGAACGCGAACTCAACCGCATACTAAACGCAGGTGGTGAAGCGTATGTAATCTACGAAGAAAATATAGAACAACTACGGGAGGAATTGATATGGATGAACAAACACTCGAAAGACGACTTGCTTTGATGAACGACGAAGAGCGCGAGCACTTCAAAATGGTAATCATGTGTCTGTCCAAATGCTACGGCCCCGACCCAGACCAAGCGGTACTGCTCGTCAAATCGAAGGGGGAGATGGCCGGACTCATTACCATGAACACCGATGACATGGAAGCTGCGGCGTTACTCATCGAAGCAAATGAATTTTTTGGCCATTTAAATATGCGCGGCGCACCACCGAAGGAGGCATTTAATTGACGAAACCATTTGACAGGATACTGACCATCGACTTTGAAACTCGGTGGGACAAGCGTGACTACACGCTATCCAAAATGACAACTGAGGAGTACATACGTGATAAAAGGTTCATATGTTTCGGCGCTTGTGTCCATGAGTACGGAAGCAGCGATGACATTAGGTGGGTTGGAGGAGATGAGCTACCTGAATTCTTTTCGGGAATCGACTGGGGACGAACCGCTGTGCTTGCGCATAACGCACAGTTCGATGTATCCATCCTTGAGTGGGTCTACGATTCTCACCCAGCCTTTATATTCGACACACTATCAATGGGACGCGCTCTTCGAGGCGTGGAAGTGGGGAACAGTCTTGCGAAGCTGGCGCTCGACTTCGGACTTCAGCCTAAAGGAACGGCTGTCAACAGCACAGATGGCCTCACATCAATATCGCCTGAGATTGAAAGAGAACTTGCCGAGTACTGCACCCATGATGTGTACCTGTGTGAAGAGATTTTCAAGCGATTCGTTGTTGGATATCCAAAATCCGAATTGCGTTTGATCGACATGACGCTCAAGATGTACACACGACCGTACCTTGAGCTTGACCACAAGATGCTGATACAAGCACTGACAGAAGAAGGAGAAGCTCGTGAAGGTTTATTACAGAGACTCGGCATACAAGAAGTTGAGCTTGCGTCGAACCCGAAGTTTGCAAACATACTTCAAAGCCTCGGGGTTGTTGCCCCGACTAAGGTTAGTAAAACTACCGGCAAAGAGACCCTTGCTCTTGCGAAGAATGATGCCCTCTTCCAAGCGCTGCTCAACGGTGAACGTGAAGATGTTGCCCTCCTTTGTGAAGCACGCCTTAAAGTTAAATCAACAACAGAACGTACAAGGGCGCAACGCTTCCTTGATATTAGCCAGCGCGGTAAATTACCGGTTCCTCTTTCGTACTATGGTGCGCTCTCAGGTCGCTGGACGGCGGCAAAGGGAAGCGCAATCAACATGCAAAACCTCAAGCGAGGTAGTTTCCTACGCAAAGCAATTATGGCTCCCGAAGGGTACAGTTTGGTCGTCGGCGACCTCTCACAAATTGAACCGCGAGTACTCGCGTGGCTTTCGGATTACCATGAGATGCTTGACATCTTCAGGTCAGGTGGTGACCCTTACGCGGCGTTCGGAGCGCAGATGTTTAACATACCCGGACTTACTAAGGACTCGCATCCCGACCTCCGGCAGTCTGCGAAAAGTGCGCTCTTGGGTTGCGGGTATGGTCTCGGTTGGGCATCGTTCGCGGCCCAGCTTCTTGTGGGGTTCCTTGGTGCGCCGCCAGTCCGTTATGAAAAAGCCTTTGCCAAGACGCTAGGTGTAGATCAGGAGTACGCGCAGCGGTTCATTGACTGGGAAGACAACGTGACCAAGATGCTGGAGATTCCCCACACCTGCACCGACCAAGAGCTACTGACCCACTGCCTTGCTGCCAAGAAGATCATTGACATCTACCGCGCCACTGCACACCCCGTGGCTACCTTTTGGGATATGTGTTCCGGCCTGATTGAGTCCAGCTTATACGGCGGTAAGGTGTACAAGTACAAGTGTTTGACATTCAGCAAGGAACGTATAGAATTGCCAAACGGGATGAGCTTGCTCTACCCGCAGTTGCGACGCGAGAAAGATGATAAAGGTAGGAGCCAGTGGGTATACGGGCCAAACGCTACCAAGCTGTATGCAGGGAAAGTGACGAACAACGTAACACAGGCTGTTGCGCGTATCGTCATGACTGATGGAATGTTGCGGGTAACGAAGAAGTACCCCGTGGTTGGTACTGTGCATGATGAACAGATCGTGTTAGTACCGGATGAAGAAGTTGCTGCTGCTAAGACTTGGGTCTTGGAGCAGATGACTATGGAGCCAAGTTATATGCAGGGGATACCCCTCGCCGCTGACGGTGGTGCGCACCGTAGATATGGAGAAGCAAAACAATGACAGAACTAACACTGCCAAAGAAAGTACGAATTGGGGAGAAGTGGTACTCAGTCGAAGTTGTCGAAGCTATGCAAGACAAACTAGACATGGGGCGCGTTATGTATCTTGAGCAGAAGATTAAGCTTGGGCTACGCAACGGCATGACTGGGCGCAAGTTCAGTCTCGATGATGTCAGAGAAACTTTTTGGCACGAGCTAGTCCACGCTATTCTGCGTGACATGGAAGAACACAAGCTCAACAAGCGCGAAGACTTCGTAGAAGGATTTGCTAAACGCTTAAGTATTGCAATCAATTCAGCGAGATTCTAATGAAAACAGTAACGTGGAGCCACAGTGCCCTGAAAGACTTTGAAGGATGCCCACGCAGGTATCATGAGGTCAAGGTTCTCAACAACTTTCCTTTTCAGGAAACTGAGGCTACATATTACGGCAAAGAGTTTCATACTGCTGCTGAGTTGTACATACGAGATAGCAAACCCTTACCCCCACAGTTTGAGTACGCCCGAGGAGTACTCGATGCGCTGATTGCCAAGCCCGGCAGGAAGCTGTGTGAGCATGAGATGGGGTTGACCAAGGACTTACAACCTTGCGACTTCCACAGTAAGGACAGATGGGTGCGAGGCATTGCCGACTTGCTCATCATTGATGACGACAACCTTACAGCGTGGGTGGTGGACTACAAAACGGGCAACAATAAATATCCTGATCGCGATCAATTGAAGCTCATGTCTTTGATGGTATTCAAGCACTTCCCGCATATCAGGAAGATCAACTCAGCGTTGCTGTTCGTGGTCAAGAATGATATGGTTAAGTACAGCATGACGGTTGACGAGGCGCAGGCTGAGTGGTGGAAGTACCGCGAGCGTGTGGCCAAGCTAGAAGCCTGTGTTGCATCCGGCGTATGGAACCCAAAGTCCTCTGCGCTGTGTCCGTGGTGCCCAGTTAAAACATGTGAGTTCAATCCAAAACATTAGGAGGTAATATGGGAAGACGAGACAGCATCATTTACCGCGTTGCGCGAAAAGCATTGGCGGAATATGATGCCGAGCACCCTTTAGACGATGGCGAGTGCGAAGCGTGCGCGGCTACAAGCACTAGGCTTTATCGAGTCAGGGCTTTAGACACGTTGTTGAATGCGTTCGAGGATAAAGTGTGCGCCCTTGTTCTTGATAAAGACGTAGACGGGACGCACTATCTTGACTACGATCTTAAACAAGAGTGGGTAGAGTTTTCATTGCAAGACGATAACTGCACAGTTTTATGTGGCGACTGCCGCACGCAGTATCGCAAAGCAAGAAAACAAGTTCTTCAAGAAAGCGGCGTAATAACAGAATTGGAAATGACAAAACTTGCATACGACGCAGGCTTTACAAGAACGGATTTAATGTCGATAGGGTTACACCTTTTCAACTACACAAGGGCAGTTGAAAATTTTCATGGCATAAAGGAGTAAATGATGGCAGTAAAAAGAGACTACAAAGCAGAGTACAAGCGTGACTTAGAGACAGGTAAGTCTGGCCCTGACTCAGCACAGTCAGAGCGCCAGCGAGCACGCAAGATGTACGACAAGAAAGGCATCGACCGCGCAGGTAAAGACATCGATCACATCAAGCCGCTAAGAGCAGGTGGTAAGTCAACGACAGGTAATTTGAGACTGCGTGCGAAGAAAGCCAATCAAGGCGACAACAAATAAAACAACGGAGAAGCAACTTGGAAATCCTTGAAGACAAGGCATTAATATTTAGAACTAGAAACCCCGAAAAGTACAGCATCATTCCTAAACACAAAGTCATTGAACGTGATGACGGTGGGTACGATGTCGCTGTCTATTGGGGACTAGACGAATGTAGGGTGCTACGCAACCTCGGCGTAAAAGATGTGCCCTCGCCAATCACACGCAAGTACAAGTGGCCCGGTCGTTACAAACCTATGGCGCATCAGGTGGATACTGCAGCGTTCTTAACCATGCACCGCAAAGCGTTTGTGTTCTCCGAACCCGGCACAGGCAAGACATTATCCGCACTGTGGGCGGCTGACTATCTGATGCAACGCGGTGAAGTGCGTAGGTGTTTGGTGTTGTGTCCCTTGTCCATCATGCAGTCTGCATGGCTGGCTGACTTAAGTAACAGCATCATCCATCGCTCTGCCGTTGTCGCACACCACTCGCAGGCTAGTCGCCGCATCGAGATGATTCAACAAGACTACGAGTTCGTCATTACCAACTACGACGGCTTGAACTTGATAGCCGATGAGATCAACGCTGATGGGCGATTCGACTTAGTTATTGTTGATGAAGCTAACGCATACAAGACAGTGACAACGCGGAGATGGAAGTCGTTGAAGTCAATCATTAAACCCAACACACACGTATGGATGATGACCGGCACACCTGCATCACAGTCACCAGCAGATGCCTACGGCTTGGCCAAGATAGTTAACCCCGAGGGCGTACCCAGCTTCTTTACATCGTGGCGCGATAAGGTGATGAACAAGGTCACGCTTTACAAGTGGGCGGCAAAAGCAAACGCTGCTGATCTGGTGCATGAAGCCCTGCAACCTGCCATACGGTTCAGTAAAGCGCAGTGCCTTGATTTACCACCAGTACTGACTACCACACGCGAAGTACCACTCACGCCACAGCAAGCCAAGTACTACAACCTACTCAAAGACCGGATGCTGGTGCAAGCCGCAGGCGAGACGATCAGCGCAGTCAACGCTGCCGCTGGTGTATCCAAGCTGTTACAGATAAGTTGTGGCGCTGTATATACCGACGATAAAGAGGTGGTTGAGTTCGATGCTGCCCCACGCCTTGGCGTGTTGGAAGAAATCTTAGAAGAGACTTCGCGCAAGGTAATTATCTTTGCGTTATTCAGATCAAGCATTGATACGATTCAAGCGCACCTGACCAAGAAAAACATTGCCAACGAATGTATCCACGGTGGGATTACGCCCATCAAACGGTCGGATATCATCCACCGCTTTCAACACGAGCAAGACCCTCGCGTGTTGGTAATGCAACCGCAGGCTACTGCGCACGGCATCACGTTGACTGCTGCGGACACGGTAGTGTTCTTTGGCCCACTGATGAGCGTGGAGCAATATATTCAGTGCATTGCACGGGCTGACCGCAAGGGTCAGAACTCCGACAAGGTGACTGTCATACACATTCAAGGCTCACCCATTGAGCGCAAGATGTTCAAAGCATTGGAGGGAAAGGTAAGTGATAACTCACTTCTTACCCAAATGTTCGAGATAGAAATAAATTCATGAAAGGGGGTTGCAAACCAAACGCAAACGTGTAAACTGTCCAACCTTAGACAAACAACAGGAGAAGTAAATGAGTGAAGACTCAATCCCAATAGATAAACTGGTAAAGGTTTATCGCAAGATCAAACTTGAAATTGACACGCTGACCAAAGAGTACGACACCAAGTTGGAAGAACTTAAGTCGGCGCAAGATGAAATTAAGTTTGCGCTAAAAGATCAGATGAAGGCACTCGGTGTCTCATCTTTGAAGAGTCCCTTTGGGACTGTATCCATGCGTAACTCGACTACGTACACAACAAATGATTGGGCATCATTTAAGGAGTTTGTCCTTGAACACGGCGCAGTTGACTTGTTGTTCAAACGTATAGCGCAGGCAAACATGGCGCAGTTTCTTGAAGAGAACCCGGGGGTAGTGCCTCCGGGTCTGAACTCTGTAACGGAGTTCAACATTGTTATTACCAAACCAACCAAGTGAGTTTTATATGTCAAACATAACGATTTTTTCGTCTGCAAACGTACCTGCATTTGCTCGTAACAACGAGTTGTCCGAAACCGCTAAAGCCCTCACAGGTGGCGGCATATCCAACAGCGTCAAACGCATCTCTATCAAAGGCGGCGTGTTCCGTCTGGTAGCTGGTGGCAAAGAAGTCGCAGCTATGGATGCACGCAATCTGGAAATCATCATTGTGAAAGCTGCCCCCAAGGTCAGCCGTATCTTCTACACCGCATCCTACGATGCCGACAACATCACTGGCCCTGACTGCTGGAGCAATGACGGCGAACGCCCCGATGCTTCTTCTCAGAACAAGCAAGCTGAAACCTGCATGAGTTGCCCCAAGAACCAAGCCGGTTCAGGTCAAGGTAATAGCCGTGCTTGCCGTTACCAACAGCGCTTGGCTGTGGTGCTGGCTGACAATCCATCAGGCGATGTGATGCAGTTGACCTTGCCTGCCACTTCGGTGTTCGGTAAAGAAGAAGGTGACAAGCGCCCACTGCAAGCGTATGCACGCTACTTGGCAGTACAGAACCCTCCTGTGAATCCTGAGCAGATTGTGACCGAGATGCGCTTCGATACTAAAGCGGAGTCTCCCAAGCTGTTCTTCAAGCCTGTGCGCTGGTTGACTGACGACGAGTATGAAATCATCAAGGCACAAGGCGAGAGCGATGATGCCAAGCGTGCAGTCGTGATGACCGTGGCGCAGAGTGATGGCGTAAAAGCCAACGCTCCCAAGCTGGCAATTGCTGGCGCACGCCCTATGGGTGAGTTGACCAAGGAAGAAGACGCTCCCGCGTATGAGCCAATTGCCGCTAAAGCCAAGGCTGCGCCCGTTGCCGATGCTGACGACGAACCTGAAGTTCGTAAGGAAGCCGTGAAGCCGTCTGCTGTGCCTGCCAAGAAAGGCAAGCTGGCTGACATTGTGTCCGACTGGGACGATGAATAACTAGGAGAAGGGGGCTTCGGCCCCCGCAGTATGGCCTACTCACAAAAAACAATCGACGCGATCATGCGTGCCCCAAAGACTCAAGGCAATCAGCTTGGGCGGTGGGCGGCGCATCACAACTTTTCAGTTGTTCGCATTTCAAAAGCGTTGGGTGTGTCAAGACAGACTGTGTACAACTGGTTCGAGGGCGGCGACATTTTTCCTGCCTATGAACACCGCGTTGAAACACTTCTCAAATTTCTACAACAATCACACTCAGCAGACGAAGCATGGAGAAAAATATGTCAGCATTACAACCTCGTACCTTAAGTAACTACGAACTCATCAAGTACTTTGCCATGTATATGGGCAATAAAGATTTTGGTGCCCCCCTTGATTGGCAGTTAGAACTGCTACGCCGTTTTTCAGCTATAGCCTCTGACAATGAGTGGCCTGTAAGAGACGAACGCCAACTCGACCTGTTCTCTTAAACCCAAAGGATTCCAATGACTCCGCTTGAATTTCTAGCGGTTGTTTTGCCGTCTCCGGATAACGGGTTGTACTGCGCGGCAGAGCTAACTACAAAAAAGAAAGAACACACGTTTGTTCAAAAGATTGAGGAGATAGAGCCAACCGTAGGTAAGTGGGTTACGCAGAACAAGGACATCTATTTTGCGTTGTCCACATTTGAGAAGTCGGGTAAGCGCACAGCAGAGAACGCACGGTTCATTCGATCTCTGTTCATTGATATGGATGGGTACGAAACCAAGAAGGAAGCTGCCCTTGCGCTGGATGGGTTCCTTGCCAAGACTGGTATTGATTTACTGGGCAATCCGTATATCGTGAGTTCAGGTGGTGGGCTGCACTGCTACTGGCCGTTTACAGAAGATGTGACGGTTGGTGAATGGAAGCCTGTTGCCGAGAACTTTAAGCGCCTGTGCAGACAAGAAGCCTTGAGCATTGACATGACCGTGACCGCAGATGCGGCTAGGGTTCTGCGTGTTCCTGAGACTTTCAACAATAAGTCCAAGTACGCTACGCCGCGCCCAGTGCGCATACTAGCCGAGGGCGACACGTTTGACTTCAACGACTTAGCCAATCACATTGAGAGTCAGCTTGTGTCTCTGCCTGCGCTCCCGCGCCAGCAGAATACGCTTGCATTGCCCGGCCAAAGACCTGATGTGCCCCACACCCCCACCACGGTCAAGCTGTTTGAGAACAGTATCACGCTGTTCAAGAATATCTACAAGAAGACCAAGGAAGGCACAGGCTGCGACCAGCTTCGATACTACGCGGAGAACGCTGCCGAGGATGGCGTGGAACCTATGTGGCGCGGGTGGTTGAGCATTGCGCAGAAGTGTCAGGATGGGGAGAAAGCGGCGGTGTGGTTGACTGACCTGCACCCATACCCGCATGAGCGTATGCACCAGAAGCTGGCGGAGATCAAGGGGCCATACCCTTGCGTGAAGTTTGACTCAGAGAACCCCGGCATCTGTGACGGGTGTCCGCATTGGGGCAAAATCACCAACCCGCTGGCGCTTGGGCGTGAGACTGCGGTAGTCACCGCTGAAACAACTATCGAGTTGCCTGCTGTGGAAGGCCAAGAAGCCAAGCAACTGATGCGCCCTGAAGCACCCCGAGGGTACGCCTACGGAGTACGGGGTGGTGTATTTATGGAGAAGGAGGATACAGACGCAAACGGTCAAGTAACCAAACGGCAGATCATGCTGTTGCCTTATGACGTGTTCCCTGTGGACATCTTGAGTCATAACGGTGAACATCTTGTGCATATGCTCGCGGTGCGTGACTACAAAGTACAAGCGGTGTCGTTCCCGCAGAAAGCCATTGTCAGCAAGGACGAGACAGTTAAGGCGCTGGCACAACAAAACGTCATGGCCGCATTCGGCTCTGGCAACGACAAAAACTTATATGACTATGTGAGGGCATGTGTGGAAAAAATGAGTAGCGAAAAGAAACCAATCGAAGTACCAGACCATTGCGGCTGGCAACCAAACGACACCTTTGTATGGGGTGGAAAGATTTACTCTCCCAACAGGGAGGCCATCGAAGTGCCGATGCCCGGACTGGAGAACATCACGATGAACTCTAAAGCCGCCGGTACGCTAGAGAACTGGCGCAGGTTTATTGACCTGCTGGTGCGCAGGAAACTGTGGGATCACTTAGCCATCATTCTTGTAGGCGCTGGCTCACCGCTGATGCGCTTCACAGGGCTGCACGGCTTGACTGTTCACTGCGCCTCGACCGACTCGGGTACTGGCAAGTCACTGGCGCTGGAAGGTGCTGCATCTATATGGGGGCACCCCACCCACTACCGTACAGGCGCAGGCACTTCTCCTGTTGCGATGCAACAAAGGCTCGGTCTCTTGCACAGCAACCCGCTTATCACGGACGAGATTACCAGCAAGAACCGCGACGAGTTTGAGTGGTTCCCTGCATTCCTGCTTAGTATGACCGAGGGGCGCGGCAAAGAGCGCATGGAGTCTGGAGCCAACAAAGAACGCTTGAACCTGTCTACATGGGCAGCGATGGCGATAATGTCTTCAAACACGCATGCCGTGGACTACTTGACAGGCACACGCAAACACGCTTCTGAGGGAGAGCTTCGCCGCTTGATCGAGTACATCATGGACGAGAAGCTGGAGTGGAGT
>Ga0209190_1000265_pt1 | contig 38004 bp, 40 predicted proteins | sample M_140205_XF_Meta_FD_187315 | JGI IMG/M metagenome (GOLD analysis project Ga0209190, IMG submission 187315) | Freshwater microbial communities from Lake Montjoie, Canada to study carbon cycling - M_140205_XF_MetaG (SPAdes) (version 2) | ecosystem: Environmental > Aquatic > Freshwater > Lake...
TTATATCAGTGGTGGCGGCGCTCGAAATAATATAATGATACAGACAATTAAAAAACTACTGAAAAATTATTCAATTTCATTTCATTCGACAAATGAAAAAAATATTGATCCCGATGCAAAAGAGGCTGTTTTATTTGCCTTATTAGCGAATGAGTGTATTGCTGGAAATACATTATTATTTAGGAAGGGAAGCAACAATCTTCCTGCTGTAAGTATGGGCAAGATTAGTTTGCCAAAATAATCAAGGAGCTATTTATTTTCACAAAGTGTTTTTAATGCTTCCAAGATTTTATAATCATTCATCAGCATAAAGATTATTTAAAAAAGCTGGTGCCAGAAATTACTATGTATTTAAAACAAACGCTTCGGCTTACCTTACATCCCCAAAAAATTTATTTACAACATTATAGTAAGGGGGTGAAATTTTTGGGTGTAATTATAAAACCCAACAGAATATATATTGCCAATAGAACAAAGGGTAATTTTTTTGAAGCCATAAAAAAACAAAATGTGGTCATCAGGGCTATTGCGAAAGCTCAAAACCAAGAAGCAGGTATAGCTAAATTAGACAAATCGGTTGTGAATCATTTTTTATCATCCATGAATGCTTATTTGGGATTGATGAAACATTATCAAACGTATAAATTGCGTAACAGGATGATTAAGAAATTTATAGCTTTAGAATTGTTGTATTACTTTTTTGTGAATGAAAACAAAACGAAGTTTTTAAAAAAGAAAAATCCAAACTCGTCAATTTTATAATGCTATTTAGTGTATATTTAAAAATAATTTAAACCTTTAGTATGAAATTAATTTTATCAATTACCTCAGCTGTATTAATCCTAATGTGCAGTTGCACAAGCCCCAATAATAATACAGGCGACATAATTAAGATAGGTGAACAAGTATGGATGACAAAAAACTTGGGAGTATCAACATATAGAAATGGAGATATAATACCTCAGGTTACTAACCCAGCCCAATGGTCTAGTCTTACCACAGGAGCATGGTGTTATTATGACAATGAAGCTGCCAATGGAACAAAATATGGAAAATTGTACAATTGGTATGCAGTAAATGATCCAAGGGGCTTGGCACCTATTGGCTATCATGTACCGAGTGATGAGGAATGGAGCACTTTAACCACTTTCTTGGGAGGAGATGAAGTTGCAGGAGGTAAAATGAAAAGTACGGGTACAACTCTTTGGAGTAGCCCAAATACAGATGCTAGCAATAGCAGTGGGTTTGCAGGCCTTCCGGGTGGCAACCGTTACCTCAATGGGACGTTCTACTACATTGGCCTCAATGGAGACTGGTGGAGTTCTACGGAGAACAATACAACGAACGCCTGGCACCGCCACTTTAATTACGGCAATGGCAATGTGGTCAGGAACAACCTCAATAAGACAAATGGGTGCTCTGTTCGTTGCCTCAGGGATTAGAAGGGCGTGCTGGGTGCGGTAGGGTTTGATTCATTGATTCATTGACACTCACCCGCCTGGGCGGGTCGATTTTAGAAAAACATGACCCAAAGGCAGTGTGGAGCGAAAGGGAAGATAATTCCTTTCGATAAAAAATTGTAAGGAGCATAAAAGCAAAGACCAGCGTTTTGTATGTTAAGGCATACAGAAGAGTGTCTATTAAATCCGGTAACCCGCTATTGCAATAAAGTCCAGAGAGCTACTTATTTTCACAAAATGTTTTTAATGCTTCCAAAGCCTGAAGATAGCCAGGGCCTGTGACTTGATCCATAAAAATACCAGAAAATTTATTCCATGGGAGCCAACCCAGATTAGTAATAGCCGACCATTCGGCCTGAATAGCAGCAGAACCAGAAACAGGAGAAAGCGTTAAACGATAATCAACATCAGGAGATCCACTTCTACTAATTGACCAATGAAATGAATAAGATGAGTCGCTAATCACTTTCAGACTCATTGAACTTCCACTTTGCTCCCATTGTGCCGTATAAGCAGGATTAGAAATTTTTATTTGAGATTGATTTTCTTTAAAATAAGGCTGCCAGTATTTCCATTGATTAACATCAGCTACTTGATGATAAATACTATCTACAGGCGCATTGATAACAATCGTACGAACGGTCATAACCCGTGAAGGCATTAACAGTGATATTAAAAAAATAGCAATAAATAAAACTACAACTCCTAGAAATAATGGCTTAATATGTTTCAATATAATTTATTTAATTACTCCCAACGAAAAACTTTAACAGCAATAATATATACAGCAATGCCCCACAACATAAGCACTCCTATCTCTGTTCGAATATCCCATAGGTTCTGACCTTCAAAGGCTATACTTCTCAGCGCATTGTTGAAATGAGTAAGCGGAAGCGCTTTAGAAATAGGCTGCAGCCATTTAGGGAAAGCATCTACAGGAAAAAAAGTGCCTCCCAATAAAAATTGCGGAAGCGTAAAAATATTTGCAATGGGAGGAATAGTACTTTCATTTTTTGCCACCCCACTTACAATAAAACCGCAACCCATGAATATTACCAACCCAATAAAACTCAGCGCAAGCATTTGAACAAACGTAATCCAACCATGAATAAGAGTAAACCCAAAAAATAAATTGCCAACAAGTATAATTACAACAGCAGTGATTAATTGAAAGATTACTCGACTGAGGCATTCTCCTAATATTATTCCTGCCCGACTGATGGGCGTAGCAAAGAAGCGCTTCAAAACTAAAGTGTTTCTTAAACTAAAAAACATAAAAGCCACGCCGAAAATACCTGCACTCAACAAAGAAAATCCTAGCATCCCTGGGAGGATAAAATCAATACTCTTATATTGTCTAATCTGGGCTATATCTCTTGTATAATCAAAATCCAGATTGGCATAAGAAGGCCTTCCAGAAAATTTATTGTCGCTCAATTCATTGATTTTAGCAATAAGAAAAGAACGAAGCTGGGGCCATTTGTCATTACTGGCAGATGTGCTTTTAATAACTACACGATAGGGAGCTATACTATCTCCTGTAGGCTCCACAGAAATCACTCCTGCCAGTTTTCCTTTTTTCATTTCAGATTCAAGGGCTGCCTCATTTTCAAATTCAACAATACGAATTTCCTCGGCATTTCTTATAGTTCTAAATAAGTCATTAGCTGTATCTGAATTTTTAGCAACAGCAATTTTGTATACAGGCTTTCCAGAATTACCAATAAATCCAAAAACAAGAATAAATATAAAAGGGAAGGCAAAACTAAAAATGATAGCAGAAGGGCTGCGGACGATCCCTCTTAAACTGGCTTTTGTGATAGCCCACATTGCTTGGAGTTGGCTGTATTTCATCATAAAAATTTGACTCCGCAAAACTATTGAAAGAAAAAATGTCTTAATAAGTTATTTTTATATTATGAACAGAGCCTATTTACTCCTCGGCAGCAATATGAACGATCCTAAAGCTAGGCTCAATCAGGCCGAAGAGATGATAAGGGATAAAATTGGATCAATCATTAATAAAAGCAGCCATTACCTTACTGCTGCCTGGGGTTTAGCCGAACAGCCAGATTTTATTAATCAGGTACTTGAAGTTGACACCCAACTTGAGGCTTCTGACACAATAAAAATTATCCTTCAGATAGAGGAAATCATGGGCCGGCGCCGAACAGTTAAAAATGCGCCTCGGATTATTGATATAGACATACTTTTTTTCAACCATGAAATAATCAATATTCCAGGGCTTGTGGTACCCCACCCTGCTATGCAGGAAAGGAGATTTGTACTTGATCCTATGTATGAGATTGCATCCAAGTTGATCCATCCTTTAAATGGACTTTCTATTGAAGAGATGTTAAGAATTTGTCCTGATTCCCTAGCTGTTAAAAAAATTTGACCCCTTACATTATGATTTCCATTTATTTTGCATAGAATGAAATATAATTTTGTAACCATTGAGGGTAATATAGGAGCTGGGAAAACTACACTTGCTCATAAGCTCAGTGAACATTTCAATGCTAAACTCATATTGGAAGAATTTGCCGAAAACCCCTTTTTGCCTAAGTTTTACGAAAACCCTTCCCAATACGCTTTTCCCCTAGAGTTATTTTTTATGGCAGAGCGATATAAGCAGCTCAAGGATATGTTACATACACAAGACTTATTCCATCGCTTTACAATTTCTGATTACATGTTTACTAAATGTCTTTTGTTTGCAAGAATGAATTTGCCCGAGGAAGAATTTAAATTATATCAAAAACTTTTCGAAATTATTAATCCCCAAGTAATCCAGCCTGATTTATTAATTTATTTGAATGCGCCAATCCCAAAGTTGAAAGATAATATCAAAAAAAGAAATAGAACCTATGAGCAATCTATTCCTGATGATTATTTAAATACAATTCAGGATACCTACGTTCAATACATTCGTCAACAAAATATAAAAACACTTTTTGTTGACACCTCCAATGCCGATTTTATTGAAAACGATGACCATTTTAAAATAATAGTTGATGCCCTGGATAAAGAATATGACCAAGGACAACATTATATTACTTTACTTTAGTTGAATATTTTGAATCCCCAATAACGTGGAACAACCAGTTTTAAATAATAAGGCTTGGGCTCCTTTCGGTATATCCGAATTCAAATCATTTGTTATCGGCCGCTTCACCTTTATTATGGGCATCCGGATGACAGTGACAGTTATCGGTTGGTGGATGTACCTACTTACAAACAGTAAGCTAGCATTGGGATTTGTAGGACTGTCGGAAGTAATTCCAGCAGTTACCATGGCTTTGTATGCTGGGCATTATATTGACAAGTCTGAAAAAAGGAAATTATTACTGACCTGCATACTTTTATATGCGGGATGTATTTTATTATTTATATTTCTATCATCCAAAACTTCTACTATACTTTTCAGTAACTGGACCATTGCTGCTATTATTTGTACTATCATAGCGATTACTGGAGTGATACGCGCTTTTTCAGGTCCTATTTTCGGGGCTATGATATCACGTATTGTTCCTAAAGAAATGCTGCCACCCGCAGCCACTATTAGCTCAGCTACATGGCTTTCAGGCTCCATCTTTGGTCATGCAGCTGGAGGATTTCTGATAGCATTAATAGGCATACACAATACATTTATTGTAGTGCTTCTTTTTGTATTAATTGGCTTTTTATTACTTACAAAGCTGCATAAAAAACCGCCTTCTGAACCTGTCCTAAAAAATACTTGGCAAAGTATGCGCGAAGGACTGGATTATGTTTTCAAAACTAAAGAAGTGCTCGGCGCCATTTCGCTGGATCTTTTTGCTATACTTTTTGGCGGCGCTGTAGCATTAATCCCTGTTTTTGCCAAAGATATTTTATTCATTGGGCCAATTGGATTTGGATGGCTAAATGCGGCAACAGATATCGGCTCAATCATAGTAGTTGCCTATTTAACTATAAAACCCCTTCATCGAAAACAAGGAAAATTGTTACTGCTATCTGTAATTGGATTTGGAATATGTATAATAATTTTCGCCTTATCTAAATTATTCTGGCTTTCTTTTGTCGCCTTGCTTATTAGTGGCTGCATGGATGGAGTGAGTGTGGTAATAAGAAGCACGATATTACAATTAAAAACACCTGACGAATTATTAGGAAGGGTGATGTCGGTAAATAGCATGTTTATAAATTCCTCCAATGAGCTAGGGCAATTTGAAAGTGGCATGATGGCAAAACTTATGGGAACAGTCCCCTCCGTTATTTTTGGAGGCTGTATGACACTTTTAGTAGTAGCTGTTACATGGGTTAAAGCCCCCAATCTGCGAAAAATGGAATACTAATTTTATCTGTATTTTATTTAACTTCTGTAAGCTTCTCCATCACAGCAAATACTGCAGGACAAAATGTTACATTTTTTAATGTAAGCGCGGGACGTTTTAATAACACATCCTCATCTGTATAAGGGAAACGACTACAATCAGACGGCCTTACTTCATAAATGCTACAATGATTATTGCTGCCAAGAAAAGGACAAGGTTTAGTATTTACCACATAATCTCCTTCTTCGTCAAGCCTTAAGTAATTTTCAATAAATACTCCTTCCTTCTGGTTAAAATGCTTGGCTATTCTTTTAATGTCGGGAGTTTTAAAACGAGGGGAGTAATTTTTGCAACAGGCGGCACAACTCAAACAATCCACATTACTAAAAACTTCCTGATGAAGGTCTGGCAAACGGCCTATCTCGTCTCGGATACGTACTTTTTTTAGAAAATGCCTGTATTTATTGAGGTTGGCGATAGCCTTTTTCTCCCAGTTTTGAAGCAGCTCTTTCATGTAAATAATAATTAGCCAATAGTTATCAACAGTAAAGGTACCGTAAAGTAATATTAACCCCCTTTGGCTTAACTTTGCGGCCTAAATTCTGACTTGGTTTTTATTAGGTTTTAACTCGTTCTAACGTAATTTATGACAATGAATATATTTGAAGCACAACAGCACGAATTTGAAAAAAGACATATTGGTCCCGATGCAAAAGAGACTAAGGAAATGCTTGAAATTATTGGAGTTGATTCCTTAGATAAATTAATATCTGAGGCTGTTCCTGCTTCTATTAGGATGAAAGATACACTGAATAGACCCGATGCTCACAGCGAATACGAATATCTTTCCAACCTACGTGAAACTTCAAAGCTGAACAAGCTGTATAAAAATTATATGGGACGTGGCTATTATGGCACCATTGTACCCAGCGTTATTCTGCGAAATGTTTTTGAAAACCCAGGATGGTATACTCCTTACACTCCTTACCAGGCCGAACTATCTCAAGGTCGACTAGAGTCTCTCTTGAATTTTCAAACCATGGTGAGTGATCTTACAGGTTTGCCTATAGCCAATGCAAGTTTATTGGACGAAGGAACAGCAGCAGCTGAAGCGATGAGTATGCTATTTCATTTTAAAAACAAAGACCACCATCATCCTGTTGCTTCTAAGTTTTTTATTGATACCAATGTTTTCCCTCAAACAAAGGATATATTAATTACAAGGGCTGAACCTTTGGGCATTGAACTTATCCATGGAGATTATGCAACAGCAACTATTGACACGAAATATTTTGGGGCACTGGTTCAATATCCAAATTCAAATGGAGAGATTAAAGATTATAAGAATTTTATTCAACAAGCACATCAGTCAGAAGCTTATGTAGTAATGGCTGCAGATATTTTATCGCTTACCTTACTCATCCCTCCTGGAGAACTTGGCGCCGATGTTGCTGTAGGAAATTGCCAACGTCTTGGCGTACCGATGGGTTTTGGTGGACCTCATGCAGCCTATTTTGCTGCTAAAGATGATTTTAAAAGAAATATTCCTGGACGTATTATTGGTGTTAGTAAGGATGCGCAACATAATAGATGCCTTCGATTGGCCTTACAAACCCGCGAACAACATATCAGGCGCGAAAAAGCAACCAGTAACATTTGTACTGCTCAGGCATTACTAGCAAATATGTCTGCCATGTATGCCATCTATCACGGAGCCGAAGGCCTGCGCGATATTGCAAAACGCATCAGCATGCTTACCATTACGCTGAGTGCCCATCTTAAAGAGTTAGGATTTATAAATACAAATGATTTCTATTTTGATACAATCAGAATAAAAGTAAAAGATACTGAAGCAGTAAGAAAAGCAGCAGTAGCTCATGAAATAAATTTCCATTACAAAGAAGATCATGTATTTATTTCACTTGACGAAACAACAAGTAAACATGATCTGCTTCATATAATTTTCATTTTTGCTTCCATTATTGATAAAGACATTGCTTCTCTGGAAATTAGTCATGAGTTGCCTTTGAATAATATACCTTCTGATTTAATAAGAACATCCGAATATTTAACAAACCCTGTATTTACTTCACATCAGAGTGAAACTGAAATGATGCGATATATTAAGAGTTTGGAGAATAAAGATCTTGGCCTTAATACATCAATGATTTCTCTAGGAAGCTGTACTATGAAACTAAATGCAGCTACACAGCTAATCCCTCTTAGCTGGCCTGAGTTTGCCAATATACATCCTTTTGCCCCTTCTGATCAATGGATAGGTTACCGTCAAATTACTGATGAACTGCAAACTTGGCTAAGTGACATTACAGGATTTCATACTACTTCACTTCAGCCCAATAGTGGCGCACAGGGAGAATATGCTGGCCTTCTAACCATTAGGAATTATCATGCTGCACATGATGGAGCCAACAGAGACATCATCCTCATTCCTATTTCAGCACATGGTACTAACCCTGCTTCAGCGGTGATGACAGGCTTTAAGGTAGTAGTAATTAAATGTGATGAAGAAGGGAATATAGATATAGAAGATCTAAAGAATCAAACTCATAAATACAAAGATCGTTTGGCTGGTTTAATGATAACCTACCCAAGTACTCATGGCATTTTTGAAGAAAATATCATGGATGTATGTAATATTATCCATGAGAACAATGGCTTTGTTTATATGGATGGCGCAAACATGAATGCTCAGGTAGGCTTAACAAGTCCGGGTTTCATTGGGGCCGATGTGTGTCACCTAAATCTTCATAAAACATTTTCAATTCCGCATGGTGGTGGCGGTCCCGGCATGGGGCCTATTAGTGTGAATGAAAAACTAGCTCCTTATCTTCCAGGGCACATCACTCTTTCAGGAAATAATAACCCTTCTAGAGCAGTAAGTTCAGCTCCATTTGGAAGTGCAAGTATTCTCCTTATCAGTTATGCTTACATCAAAATGCTTGGTGCATCTGGAATGACAAAAAGCACCAGATATGCAATTCTGAATGCAAATTATATGAAGGCAAGGCTACAGGATCATTATAAAATATTATTTATAGGAAAAACTGGCCGTTGCGCTCATGAGTTTATTATTGATTTAAGGCCATTTAAACAATCAGCAGGCATTGAGGTTGAAGACGTGGCCAAGCGATTAATGGATTATAATTTTCATGCCCCCACTATGAGCTTTCCTGTACCTGGAACTATTATGGTAGAACCTACTGAAAGTGAAGATAAAAATGAACTTGATCGTTTTTGTGATGCAATGATCCATATCCGTAAGGAGATAAGATCTATTGAAAAGGGGCATTCCGATGCTACAGATAATGTACTGAAGAATGCACCTCATACTTATCTGGTGATATGTAATGATAAATGGAATCATGCTTATAGTCGAAATGAAGCTGCATTTCCCCTAAATTTTGTCCGCTCAAACAAATTTTGGCCTTCAGTAGGAAGGGTTAATAACAGTCTTGGCGACAGAAATCTAATTTGCACTTGCGAGCCTATTTCTACATATCAGGTAGATATTCAATAAGTTGTACGATGTAATGAATTTATCGGCTATTTAATTCAATAATCTTACCTTTGTGCTTTATTAACATTATCAAATTAACAATGGACTCTAAAAATCAAGGAACTGTAAAGTTCTTCAACAGCCAAAAGGGTTTCGGTTTCATCAAACACAATGATTCTGACACTGAAACATTTGTACACGTAAGCGGCCTTATCGGCGAAATTAAAGAAGGCGATAAGGTTGAGTTTGAACTACAAAGCGGAAAAAAAGGAATGAATGCTGTTAACGTAACAGTAATCGGATAAATCTGTTTGTTGTAAGTACTTCGGGCCACTTGTTGGCCCGTTTTTTTTATTAAAGATTTAGCCTCTGCTCGATATAATTCCTCAGGCTTCCCTAATTTTACAACCAAATCAATAAATAATCATACAATGAAAAAGATTTTTACTCTAATTATGATTGCTGGGTCATTAACATCATTCAGCCAGTCGAGTGCCCCTTCAAAAGCTCCAATACAACTTAAAAAAGGGCTAGTAATTACAGCAGTTAATAGTAATGACATGTCGATGGATATGGGGATGGGTGGTGAAATCAAGAATAATACTACCTTAACAACTACTATAGAAGTAACTGATGTTATGAGCAACTCATATAAAATAACCAATACCACAACAAAAGCTAAAGTTTCCATGGACGCTATGGGACAAGAATCAAATTATGATTCTGAAAACCCAGGAGATCCTGAAAGTGAACTTACAAAAACATTTGGCGAAAAAATTGGTAAATCTGAGTTCGGAATGATAGATATGAATACGGGAATATACTCTACAGATAAAAAAAGTGAGGAAAGTGAAGGGAATCCTTTGCAAAGTATTTTCGGAGGATTAGATGATAAGTCTGGAGGAGTAAGTGACGCTTTTTTTGCACTTCCTCAAGGAAAAAAAATTGGCGACAATTGGTCAACAACAGACAGTAGCGAAGGCGTAAAAGTTCATAACACTTATACTCTAAATTCAATTGAAGAGGGAATTGCTACCATAGGCCTAAAAACTGAGATGCAGATTAACAAAGATGTAGAAGTGCAGAATATGTCAATGACCATTGCTATGACAAATAACGGCACTGGAACTATATCAGTAGATTCTAAAACAGGAATTGTAAAGAAAAAAATGATGACAACAGAAATGGAGGGCTCTCTTGACGTAATGGGACAAAGCAATCCTGTTTCAGCAAAGGGAACAACTGAATCTACTTATACCTATTAATAAGAATTAATAATCTTCAAAAAAGCCTCCTATAGGAGGCTTTTTTATTGGGATGTATTTTTGAAGGTAAATTTTATTAGGTACTACTAAAGGAGAATTCTTAAAAAACGGTAGTCTAAAGAAAACGGTAGTCCTAATTGAAATTACTTAATATTATTAGACCTGAATGAAGTCATGAATAAAAATTAGGCATACATGATTTCATAATATTCACGAGCCATTCTATTACTGTCAAAGGCAACACGAACATCTTTCATACCATTTTGAGCAATCTTTTGCCACTCATCAGGCTGTTCGTAATACAAGGGAAGAACTTCATTTTCAAGAATATCATACAGCTTATCTAAATCATATTTATCTTGATCAGCTGTATCCAAATGTGCATAATCAGCAGGTGGAATCACAAAACCATTATTACCATGCTTTATGAATTCACATATCCATCCGTCATTAGTACTCAAATTTACTGATCCATTCATAGCAGCTGTCATTCCACTGGTACCACTTGCTTCACGCGGAACACGAGGATTATTTAGCCAAATATCTGACACCTGTTTTAATATTCTACTTAAATTAAGTTCATAGCCTATACATACAGCAACATTTGGATGATGCTTACTTAGATTGACCAGATGATTAAATTCAGTAATAGCAGGATAATCTACTGGATAGGGCTTACCAGCCCATATAATTTGTATAGGATACTTCTTGTTATTTAACAAAGCATGGAAGCGATCCTTATCACGAGTAAGCAAATCAGCTCTTTTATACCCTGCAAATCTTCGAGCCCAAACAAGCGTAAAAACATCAGACTTCATAAGTTTACCAGTTTGGTCTGCAACTATTTCCATACCATGATGTTTCAGATTTTTTTTCCTTTCTCTGAAAGCATGTTGATTACCCTCCTCCATAAATTGATAAAGAAGTTTATCTGACCAATATTCCCAATCCTGTGCATTTGTAATAGAATGTATTGGACAAATCCCCTCATAATGACTCCACATTTTTCTACTCACATCTCCATGTAATTTACTAACCCCATTTGCCTTGCGGGCAAAACGAAGTGCTGTAAGAGAATGATCAAATTGATCTCCTTGAATACCTGTAAGATTTCTCACCTCATCCAGTGAAAGGCCATTAAAATAACTCATCTTATAACATAGATGAATATCATGTTTTTCATTACCTGCTTCCTCAGGAGTATGGGTTGTGAAAACCATACGTTTTTTAACTTCATCCTTTGAGCCAAATTTATTATACAGATAAAAAGCCAGACTTACTGCATGCGCTTCATTAATGTGGTATACTTCCGGATAAAAATTGAGCTCATCCAATAATTTTGCACCCCCTACTCCTAACAATATGAACTGAGCTAATTTGGTAGCCACATTAGCATCATATAATCGATGGGAAATTGTTTGAGAAACATGATCATTTTCGGGGATATCGGTACTAAGCAGAAATAAAGGAGCCGAATTAAAAGTAGAGGGATTAAGATAAAAAACTTTTACCCAAACAAGATGCTCATGAATAGGAATCTGAAATTTAATGCCAGTATCTTCAAGAAAATTATAAACCTTTTCATTCCATTGAACCAAAAGCGTCTGATCATGATTTCGGGCCTGGTCATAATATCCATATTTCCACAAAATACCTATACCAATCAAATTTTGTTTTAATTCATAGGCACTTCTAAGATGCGACCCACTTAAATATCCAAGACCACCGCTATAAATCTTCAAAGGCTGATGAATAGCAAATTCCATAGAAAAATAAGCTACCCGTTTTTTGAAGGCATAATTGAAAGAATATGGCACTTTAAAGTTTCTAAAATCCATTCTAGGAATATTTTCTTATGCAAGATAGTCAGCTTTTAACAAAGGATATGGCGTATTTTTGTAATGTTATTAAACATGTAGCATTAAAATGTCAATCCCCCAAGATCAATCATTAGGCGAGGTTCACAGTTCTGTTGAAATAAAAAGTAGAGGGTGGAGAAAATTATTCTCCTTCCTAGGTCCCGCTTATCTTATCAGCGTAGGATATATGGATCCAGGCAATTGGGCTACAGATATTGCTGGCGGATCAAAATATGGATATTCATTAATTTGGGTATTGCTGATGAGCAATATCATGGCTATTTTCCTTCAGGGACTTTCGGCTAGACTAGGAATTGTAAGAGGAAGAGATCTAGCACAAGCGAATAGAGAAACCTATCCTAAATACATCAATTTCATACTTTATATTCTTGCAGAAATTGCTATTGCCGCCTGTGATTTAGCGGAGGTATTAGGAATGGCTATTGGCATTCAACTTTTAACAGGCCTTCCATTAATATGGGCCGTAACTATAACTATACTGGATACTTTTCTTTTATTATTTCTGCAAAGACTAGGAATGCGGAAAATGGAAGCTTTTATTGTAACACTTGTAATTATCATAGCCATTTGTTTTTTTATAGAAATATTACTGGCAAAACCCAATGCTGTTGAAATAGCCAAAGGTCTTTTGCCCTCGTTTCCTTCACACAATGCAGTTTATATTGCGATTGGTATTATTGGCGCAACAGTAATGCCCCATAATCTTTACCTCCATTCGGCCTTGGTTCAAACACGAAAAATTGACAGATCCGAAATAGGAATCAAACAAGCAATAAAATATAACAGAATTGACAGCATCATAGCTTTAAATATTGCATTTCTAGTTAATGCTGCCATTCTAATACTAGCAGCTACTGTTTTTTTTAAAACAGGTAATTCTCATGTAGTTGCAATTAAAGAAGCATATAGACTACTACCAAGTTTTTTAGGGAAAACGGCTCCTATTTTATTTGCAGTTGCACTGATAGCCGCTGGGCAAAGCAGTACTATTACAGGTACATTAGCTGGACAAATTGTTATGGAAGGATATTTAAGCCTGAGAATAAACCCATTATTAAGAAGACTTATTACAAGACTAATTGCTATTGTGCCAGCATTTTTTATCATATGGTATTACGGAGAAAGCAAAACTGATTATTTACTGATTTTAAGTCAGGTAATTTTAAGCCTGCAATTGGCCTTTGCGATCATCCCTCTTATTCATTTTGTAAGTGACAAATCAAAAATGGGAACACATTACATTAAGTTATTCCCTAAAATATTTGCATGGACAGTAGCATTCGTTGTGATATTCCTTAATGTTAAGATGTTGACACATGAAATAGGTCCTATTTTTGAAACCAGTTCAGCGATAGTACAATTAATAACAATTTCCGTTATTATCTTTTTTTTATTGCTACTTATTTACATAACCCTTCATCCAATATTCTCAAAAGATACAAAACCCAAAGAAATAGAAATTCATTCAGGTAAAATAGCGCTAGGCACTTTATCAACTCCAACTTTCAGTAGAATTGCTATTGCCTTAGATTTTAGTGAAGACGACAATAAAATAATATCCTACGCATTATCTCATGGAAATAAGGATGCAAAATATATACTAATTCATGTTGTGGAAAGTGTTTCAGCTAAAATTTCAGGCATTGAAAGCAATGATTATGAAACACAAAAAGACCGAGAAAGAATGGATGCTTACATTAAAGAGCTTTCAGATAAAAATATAAAGGTAGAAGGAAAAATAGGTTATAAAAATAGAAAAAAGGAAATAGTTCGATTAGCAAATGAAAGCAGTGCAGACATGCTTGTTATGGGAGCTCATGGCCACAAAGGCCTCCATGATTTTATTTACGGGCAAACTGTTAATGCAGTTAGACATCAATTAAAGATACCGATCATGGTTGTCAATTTATAATGGCCGAATAAATAAATCACATCATTAAAGTAGTTTCAAGAGCCAATTCAATCATTGGACCCAAGGCTTTTTCTCTTTCATCAGCAGAAATTTGTTGATGGGTAGGAATCACATCAGACACTGTAAGCAAGGCAGCTGCATTTTTCCCTAAATGTTGAGCATTAGCAAAAAGTGCAAATGCTTCCATCTCTACAGCTAAACATCCATATTTTTTAGCAATTGAAGGTACGCTTACATCCTTCCTGTAAAAAATATCACTGGAATGAACAGTGCATGTTGTAATTTTTTTTCCAGAATTCCCTGCAGTTTGATTCACCAAATCATAAATATTACCCTGATGCGAAATTGTATCTCCTTCTATACCCCAAGCATATTTAGCAAATGTTGATTCACTTGCTGCAATATCAACATTAATCAAATCATATAAATTAAGATCAGCTGTATAAGATCCACAGGTGCCAATCCGCATAATAGAATCCACCTCATACTCAGTAAATAACTCATAGGAATAAATACCAATAGATGGGCAACCCATTCCACTGGCTCCTACTGTTATTAATTTCCCCTTATACTCGCCTGTAAAGAAAAAAATATTTCTGGTAGTGCTAACTTGAACAACCTTTGAAAGAAAATTATCGGCGATATAGCGAGCTCTTAGCGGATCTCCCGGCATTAGAACATGCTTTGCAATTTCACCTTGCTTGGCACTGATATGAATACTCATATTATTAATTTAAGCGTTGAAGTTATTTAATTTCTTTCAAAAAAGAAGATATATGCAAAATTATAAGGGGCTATGAAAGATAAATTACTATTAAAGCTTCTGAATAGCATAGGTAAAAAAATATAAGAGCGAATAAAGAGATGCGGGTTAACGAATTCCCAACTGATTATGAGTTAAGCGGACAATAGCATCAATATCTTGTTTTTTCATGCATTTAAAATGACCAAGGGGACATTTGTTATACCCGAGCTTACTACAGGGACGACAATATAACTTAACTTCAAAATCCCAGTACTTTTGCTTGGAAAATTTACCATAATAAGGATACATCCCAAATCTAATGTCTGTACTACCCCAAATAGAAATGATTGGCTTTTGGAATGCTGCAGCAATATGCATTAAACCAGTATCATTACTAATCACCAATTTCGAACGACGAACCAAATCGGCAGATTCATTAATATTAAATTTTCCGCAGGCGTTATAAACTTTAATTGAATCGGCTGCCGCTACCAACTCCCCCGCTTCTTTATCATCCTTGCCACCCAACAATACAATAGGATGGCGAATACCTTTCACTAATTCAATCAATTTTTCAGGAGGAAGTCTTTTGGTATAATAAGTAGCCCCCATCACTATACATATAAACCCTGCATGATGAGAAACGGGGATATCCTTTACTTCTAAAATATCTTCATTAGGAATAAAATAATCCAGGCCTGACCCATCATCTTTAATGCCTAAAGGGGCAACTGTTTCAAGACATCGATCCGTAAAATGAGCATCTGGCATGATATCCATCCTTAACCTTGTAAGAAAAAATTTTTCAATGTTCAGTTTGTTGACGGTATAGGATTTTACATTTAAAGCTCTTTTTATTTTGAGACTCTTTAGATTATTCTGAAGATCGACCACCACATCATAATTGCCCAACTTGCATTCTTCAATAAAAGCTGCAAAATCATCTTTGAAATAAACAAACCCATCTATATTAGAATTTGAGGCGGTAACAACTTTGAAATCTGACTTGGTAGCGAGATGAAGGATAACACCGGGAAGCTGATTTTTTATACAGCGAAATACTGGACTTGTAAGAACAATGTCCCCTATAGACGAAAATCGAATAACAAGAATTTTCACAACTTATGTTTAGGGTAATTGTTCAGCAATTTCTTCATAGTCAAGATCTTTATGAAATGTTTCCTCAGTAAAATAAAAAGCGATAAATGTAATGCTCATTACTATTGCGCCTGTAACAATTCCAGCAGTTTGAATATTCCAGTTCCATGTTGTTTGAAAAAGATTAAGAAAGAGCATATTTATCAATGGAAGCGCCCCTCTCACCATATTTGGAATGGTAGTAGCGGCCGTTGCCCTTAGATTAGTGCCAAAATGCTCAGCACCCATAGTGACAAAAATGGCCCAAAATCCGGTACTAAATCCAAGGATCCCGCAGAGAAGATACATCCTAGCATCACTATTATTAAAAGGGCTAAAAAATAATACAAGACCTATAATACAAATTATATAAAAAATAAACAAAGCCTTTTTCCTGCTTTCAAACCATTGACTGACAAGACCAGAAATAATATCACCAATTGAAATAGCTAAATAAGCAAACATGATAGATTTGCCTGAATTAATCGTATTGCTACCATACAAAGAGTTGGCAAAACGATCGCTCTGGTTCACTAGTACACCAATCACATACCAGGTAGGCAACCCAACTAAAATAGCTAAAACGTATTTTTTAAACCTTTTCCAATCTGAAAAAAACATCAGAAAATTACCTTTCTGAACATCAGTATGCTTTATACCTTGAAACAATGAGGATTCTGCTACATGTATTCTTAGAAACAATAAAATAATACCTAATACACCCCCTATCTTATAACAAAGCCGCCAATCTTCATTAGTAAGCTTAAAAACAAAATAGGCTGCTACTGCTCCACTTAATCCAATACCTGCCACAATAGAGGTTCCTATACCTCGTTTATTTTTGGGAAGCAATTCACTTACAAGTGTAATGCCTGCCCCCAACTCGCCCGCTAATCCTAATCCTGCAAAAAAACGGCAGGCTGCATATTGATCAACAGTTGTAATATAACCAGTAATAAAATTGGCTACTGAATATAGAATTATAGAACCAAAAAGTACAGATAATCGTCCTTTTTTATCTCCCATTATTCCCCAGATGATACCGCCTAACAAAAGACCCAGCATTTGCCAGTTAATAACATGAGTACTATCGGCTAGAAGAGATTCCTTATTGGAGCCAATTGCTATAAGGCTTGGAGACTTTACAATAGTAAACAAGAGCAAGTCATAAATATCAACAAAGTATCCCAAGGCAGCAACAACAAGAAGAACACTGAATATTTTAGGAGCTGGTTTTTCCATAGGAATTAAACTTTATTAGAATCAGACTTACTTTTAAAAAATAAAAATTTCCCTATCACAGGGGCTGTGGTTACAAGTATAATACCAATGATAATAACTTCAAGATGCTTTTTTAAGTCAATGCCAAATTGTTCTAAAATAATCTTATAGAGATAATGACCAGCAAAAAGCATAGAAATAGCCCATGCTATGCAACCGATAATATTATAGAGAGAAAATTTCTTGCGATCCATTTTAACAATACCTGCTATGATAGGAGCAAAAGTGCGTATGAAGGGAATAAATCGAGCAATAAAAATTGTGGCAGTTCCATTTTTATCATAAAAATCATGAGCCCTTTCAAGATATTTTCTTTTAAAGAAAAAAGAATCTTTCCGGCTATAGAGGGTGGGACCGGATTTTTTTCCAAACCAATATCCAACATAATTTCCTGCAATACCACTTAGGCAAACAAGTAGTGTCAAAATTAGAAGATGAATCAGTTCGCTGCCAAAATCAACTCCAATGCCCTTTGTAATCAGTTCGCTGCTATAAATACCCGAAACAAATAATAGAGAATCGCCTGGTAGAAAAAAACCAGCAAAAAGTCCGGTTTCTGCAAATACAATAAATAGAAATAACCAAAGGCCCCCATATTTAATATAAAATTCGGGGTTGATAATATCTCGTAAAGTAATCTCTAAAAGTGTCATGGTTTGCAAAGAAACAACTAATCTTTCAATTCATTCTCCCATTTACTAACCACTGCAGTTGCAATGCTGTTTCCTACCACATTAGTAGCACTTCGACCCATATCGAGCAAGGGGTCAATACCTAGAAGTAAGGCCAGGCCTGCTTCTGGAATATTGAAAGTAGCTAAAGTACCGGCAATCACTACCAGAGAAGCCCTTGGTACACCAGCAATCCCTTTACTAGTAAGCATCAATACAAGCAACATGCTAATTTGGGTAGGGAAATCCAGATGAATACCATAACTCTGGGCTATGAAAAGGGAGGCAAAGGTCATATACATCATGCTCCCATCAAGATTGAAAGAATAGCCAAGCGGCAATACGAAACTTACAATTTTATCAGGGCATCCGAATCGCTCTAATTCAATCATAGTTTTGGGAAAAGCTGCTTCACTGCTTGAAGTACTAAATGCAAGCAATACGGGCTCTTTGATTCTTTTTAAAAGCCTAATAATTCTCTTCCCAATAAATACTGCGCCCGCTATCAAAAGGACAGCCCATAGTATTCCAAGTCCCAAATAAAATTCACCAATAAAAATGGAATATGTTTTTAATATACCAAGTCCCTGCTTTGCAATAACAGCTGTCATTGCACCAAAAACAGCAATTGGTGCAAAATTCATTACATAACCAGTTATTTTTAAAATTATATGAGAAACTACCTCTAATGCTTTTATAATTCCATGAGCCGCATCGCCCATAGAAGCCGCTGCTATACCAAAAAACAAAGCAAATACTACAATTTGCAGAATTTCATTCTTGGCCATCGCATCTATAAAACTTACAGGGAAAACATGATATAAAAAATCCTTGGCAGTTAAAGCAGCTTTATCAACTCCTGCTCCATCAACGGAAGGCAAAGGCAGATGCATAGTATGACCCGGCTGAAAATAATTAACTAATAACATGCCAAGAAATAGACTCAGTAAGGAAGCGCAAACAAACCAGACCAAAGTTTTACCACCTATCCTACCTACTGTTTTCATATCACCCAAACGTGCAACCCCTACTACAAGTGTAGTAAATACAAGGGGAGCCACAATCATTTTTATCAATCGAAGAAAAATATCAGAGAGCAAACTGAACCATTCTACTTTTTTGTCTCTCGCCTTTATAGCCTCTTCTTTTTGTTTCTTAGAAATAGTTGACTGCAGTTTTAGAATACTATAGGAATTGCTTAAAGAATCACCTGCAAGTTTAAAAGTCTTCAGACTATCATTCGTTGTCCTTTCTTTTTCAGTTAATATTGAGATTAAATTATTAGTCGTTTTAAGATAATACTGATTCATTATAAACCCAGAAATAATCCCAAAAACAAGGCCAATGATAATATAAAAAGTAAGTCTGCTGGATTTAACAGGAATTGAATGCATAATTATTAAAATTGAATTTGCAATATACTGCTAAGTCCCTTTCTATAGAACCTATAATAAAAAAATGCGATTTGAAATTTTTCAATATAATATGCTTAATTTGGACCAAACCAAAATTATTATTATGAGTTTATTTGTCAGGAAACCCATGGGAGCTCTCATGAATGAGGCCCAGGAAACAGGAACACATACCTTAAAAAGAACACTTGGACCTGGCGCACTTATAGCATTAGGAATAGGTGCTATTATTGGAGCAGGTTTATTTTCAATTACTGGTCTTGCTGCCGCACAAAATGCCGGACCCGCAATTACCTTATCCTTTGTAGTAGCTGCACTTGGATGTGCTTTTGCAGGATTATGTTATGCTGAATTTTCATCAATGATACCAGTGGCAGGAAGTGCATATACTTACTCCTATGCTACTATGGGCGAATTCATTGCCTGGATTATTGGATGGGATTTAGTATTGGAATACGCAGTTGGAGCCGCTACAGTTGGTATCAGCTGGAGCCGTTATCTTATAAAATTTCTTGATGGATTCAACATTCATCTTCCACATGCCCTTACAGTAGGCCCGGGCGACGGGGGAATCATTAATATTCCAGCTGTATTTATTATTGCATTAATGAGCCTATTATTGATGAAAGGCACAAAAGAAAGTGCTAAAGTGAATGCAGTGATAGTTTCATTAAAATTAGCCGTTGTAGGCGTATTCATTATTCTTGGATGGAAATATATAAATGAATCAAATTACCACCCTTATATACCTGATAATACAGGCAATTTTGGAGCTTTTGGATTTAGCGGAATTATCAGAGCAGCCGCCATTGTATTTTTTGCCTATATCGGATTTGATGCAGTGAGCACTGCTGCACAGGAAGCAAAAAATCCAAAAAAAGACATGCCTAAAGGAATCCTGGGCTCTCTATTAATTTGTACAATATTATACATATTATTTGCACACGTAATGACGGGTGTTACTAGCTATACAACATTTGCAGGTAAAGATGGCATAGCTCCTGTAGCTGTAGCAATTGATCATATGGGTACAACTGATGGATTACATCCAGATTACCCTTGGCTGAATCGCGCTATCGTTGTTGCAATTCTAGCTGGATATGCTTCTGTGATTCTTGTAATGCTAATGGGACAATCAAGAGTTTTCTTTAGTATGAGCCGGGATGGTTTAATACCTAAAGTGTTTTCTCATGTTAATGAGAAAACACAAACACCAGCAAAAAGCAATTTACTTTTCATGATTTTCGTAAGTCTATTTGCCGCATTCGTACCGGCCCGTATTGTAGGAGAAATGACGAGTATTGGAACTTTATTTGCCTTTATATTAGTTTGTGCTGGTGTATGGGTGATGAGAAGAAAAATGCCTGAGTTACCAAGAGCATTTAAAACACCATTAGTGCCATTAATTCCAATTTTAGGAATTTTTACTTGTCTTTTCATGATGGTATTTCTTCCTATAGATACATGGATAAGATTAATCGTATGGATGCTTATAGGCTTAGATATTTATTTCGGATATGGTGCAAAAAATAGCCATTTAAACGAAAGTAAAGGACCACGCGAAGGATTGAAATTAGCCTATAAAATAGGTATGGCGATTTCAATACTTCTAGTAATTGCTGGATTTTTACACCAGAATTCCGAGGGATTTGATAAAGACAGAACACTTTTTTATATTGCCATGGTATTTTCTGCCGTACATTTTATTTTCTATGGTATTAAATTAGCAAAGAAAAAATAACCCATCTACTTATAAATAAAAAGCTCGAAGAGATCTAATCTCTTTGAGCTTTTTTATGCCATTATTTATAAATAGAAAATATGTAAATTTTCAAAAAAGAAATAATGAGATTAGATATTCTCAACACCTTTTTTATAAACATCTAAAGCTCTTATACGAGCCGTTGCATGATCAACCATGGGCTTAAATGGATATGATAAAGGGTCACCAATCCACTTTGATATATAAATAGAATCGGGATCAAACTTTCTAGCTTGTTCATAAGGATTGAATACCCTGAAATAAGGTGCCGCATCACAACCGCAACCTGCCGCCCACTGCCAGTTTCCATTATTAGATGACAATTCATAATCAAGCAATTTTTCGGCAAAGTAAGCTTCGCCCCAGCGCCAGTCAATAAGAAGATGTTTGGTAAGAAAACTTGCTACTACCATTCTAACACGGTTATGCATAAAACCTGTTTCATTCAACTCACGCATACCAGCATCTACAATCAAATAACCTGTTTCTCCCCTACACCATTTTCCAAATTCATCTTCATTATTACGCCATTTAATATTATCGTATTTCTTTTTAAAACTTTCTGTGAGCACTTTAGGAAAATGAAATAATATCATCATAAAAAATTCACGCCAAATAAGCTCATTAAGCCATACTTCATTTGTTTCAGAAGCAAATTTTGCAAGTTTACGCACACTAACAGTTCCAAATCGAAGATGGATACTTAGTCTTGTAGTGCCATTAATAGAGGGTATATTTCGTGTATCTCCATAATGCTGCACAATTTTCTTATCTAATGATGGAGGCGCAATACGAATATCTGAAAGGGAAAACCCAATTTCATTAAGAGATGGGATTTTAAAGGCCTTTATTTTAATGAAATTATCTTTCAACTTTTCACTGCCAAACAAAACAGGAGAATACGATTGAAAATGCTGTTTCCAAATACGAGAATAAGGAGTGAAAATTGTATAAGGAGAACCATCCCCTTTCATAACCTCCGACTTTTCAAATACAACCTGATCTTTAAAAGTTGTAAAAATAATTTTCTTAGAAGTTAAAAATGTTTCTATAGATTTATCGCGCTGAATTGCATAAGGCTCATAATCATGATTAGTATAAACAGCCTTAACGTCATAGTCGGAGACTAATTTTTTGAATGCTTGGACTGGCGTATCATGGAGAATAAGTAAGGAAGATCCAACTGCTAGTAAATCATCTTGCATTCTGCTAAGTGTATCATGAATGAAAGTAACTCTACTGTCTTTCTTATCAGAAAGCTGGTCTAAAATATCTTTATCAAATATAAAAATCGGCAAAACAGGATATTCTCCCTTCAGTGCCCTAAATAATCCATGATTATCATGCAAGCGTAAGTCACGCCGAAACCAGAAAATAGAAATAGCTTTTTTTGTCATAGTTAAATCTGAAGAGTTCGTACTAATTTGGAAGTGTCAAAATCCAGTTGATGTAAATGATTAATTATCCTGCTATAGAGACTATCCTCCATTTTAGATGATCTAGATAGTATCCAAAGATATTCTCTATTAGGATGACCCACAACCGCATAGGAGTAATCATCGGCAAGATCAATGATCCAATACTTCCCATTGAAAGGCCAGAAAAACTGGACCATTAATTTTGAATTTCCTGTTCCTTCCTCAACAAAAGCCTTCCCAACAGCAGTACTTAATTTGCCATTAATACTGTCTTTCCTACAACTGTTCTTTACTATTATGTAACCTTCTTCAGAAGGGCTATATTCAGCTATTGTACAAGTACATCCCTTCTGAAAAAACTGAGGAAAGGATGCTAACTCGTACCATTTACCTGAATACTTATTAAGATCAACCAGTGGCACTGTAGGAAGTAACTTGTAATTATTACAACTAGTCAAGATCAACAAGAAAAAGAAGATCAAGCTAAATCTCAAAGAAAATTTAAGAATATTATTTAATAGTCTTTTATTACTTTTAAATAATTCATAAAAAGGTGCCCAGCTAATGGTAAAGAAATTAGTAAAGCAGTGATAAGTAAACAAACAAGCAAAAGGGATACAAAAAAAGAAGAGTACTTCTTCAATAGGCATTTGAAAAATCCGTAAACCTAAAGTATACCTATCACTAAACCCCCATACTCCATTAGCAGTGAAAATAGCATCCCAAACCAAAAAAATAAAAGCCGAAATAATATTAGCAAGAAAATATTCATTAAAATAATTACCGAATCTCAACCTAGGATGAAAAGAGAAAATCAGTGGCACAATCAATATGCAAAAATCTACTGGAAGATAGGTAAATTTCATTCACTGATAATTAACTATCCTTGCGGAAATATTTAAAAGGAACCCAAAGCATACCAAAACATTCACCATCTTCCTTATGTATATGCTTGTGATGGATTTTATGAGCTCTTCTTATAGCTTTAAAATAAGCATTATCAGAATTACGAAAAATCTTGAATCGCTGGTGAATAAACAAATCATGAACAAAAAAATAGGTGAACCCATAAATAGTAATACCCAACCCTACCCAGAATAAAAAATTGAAATCAAAATACTTGCCAGTTAGCAAGCCAATAATTCCGGGAATAGCGAATATCAAAAAAAAGAAATCATTTTTTTCAAAAAATCCATAGGTATCTTTCTTATGATGATCTTTATGAAGAGACCATAATAAGCCATGCATAATAAATTTATGGGTGAGCCAAGCAACCCCTTCCATTGAGAAGAAGGCAACTAGAACGATTAAAATATTAATAATCATTTCTTAAATAGTTTTTCAAGTGTTTGACGCCTAAAATTAAATATTTCTATGATTTTTTTTCTGACAATTAAATTATGGCCTAAGGTACCAATAATACCAAAAGGAAGGGCATAATCAACAATATCTGTCATCAATACTCCCCCATTCTGCTCCTCAAAATAATGAGTATGCTCCCAAACCTTATAAGGACCTTTCAATTGACGATCAGTAAAAAACCCAGGACGATTCACCTTGCAAATTTCCGTTTGCCAGCGAACAGCAATACCTAGCAATGGGCGTACTTTATAATCAATAATCATACCCTCAAATATCTCTTTGCCAGTTACATCTGAAAGGATTTTAAAATCAAGTTCAGGGGGTGTAATTCTTGAAAGATTAAGGGGTGTTGAAAAAAAATTCCAAGCTTCATCAACTGATATAGGCAACCATTGTTCTGTCTTATATTGAAACATTGCAATTAAAATTAGGAACAAAGATACCCCAAATTTAAAAGTGAAGTATCATTTTACTTTTTGTGGCCAAGATAATCCATAATCATTTTTTGTAGCTGCACATCCTGAGTAAATCCTACTTTGTTATAGAGGAATTTCATGTCATTCTCTATCAAAGATGAATAGCCTAAAATCGCTGGAATATTTTCCTGAATGGTAAGGCGCAAAAATCGAAGTTCAAGGTTATTAGGATCCTTAATAATAGCAGACTCAAGAATCTTTTTACCCCTATTAAAATAATTCCATTTACTAATAGGGCTGAAAGCATATTTAGCGAGCAAAATTTCAGCCGCTCCCATATAACCTAGAATCACAATATTTTCTGAACTATGAAGCTTAGTATATTCAACTAATTCATTAGCTTTTTCTTCATCAGTAGTAGCCAAGGTATATAATCTTCTTACCTCTGTAACATCATGAAGAAATAAACCAGATAATAGAATTAATAGGAAAATTTTCATTGAGGCTTATTTGCTACATATTCAATTTTAACAATCAATTCATTTCTACGATCTACCATCTGGTAGGGAGGATTGTAACCTAAATAGCGGAATAGACCAATGGTTTTAATATGTTTTTTATCTAAAAACTCTTGAAGCTGAGTAGTGTATTTTTTAATATCCTTATCAGATGAATAGCCCCCATACTTAATAACGGCAGCATATTCTTCATCACTAACATGAATTTTTATGCCACTATCATTAGGAGCAGGCAATGAATTAACATCGTAAGAAGAAGGCATTACAAAACTCATAGAGCCTACTGTATCATTAACCTCCATATGAACAGGAGAAGTCATAGCAATACTTTCATTATTTTTATTGCCCCCAAAAATATATCCGGCTAGTTTTCTGAACCCAGGAGAAGATATTTTATCGAAAGTAGTGCCAGGGACTAGCACAGTTGCCATTACAACTTTAGGATAATATCTAATTTCAAAATTCCCATCCTTCTCAAGCACTATATATTTTTGCTCTTCTGTTTTTGCAGTGTTACGCATTATAAATGATTGAAAAACGATAAATGAAATAAGAATCACCGATAATATGATCAGGCTAATTTTCATGTTATATAAGGTTTAATAGGTGATTGATACTTGATTTAATCATGAAATAAAATTTCTGCACGTTAGATATTCTTACCCGCTCATTTAATATTCTGTGCGGAGATAGGTTTCTAATCTTTTTAAATAGCATATAATAATAATAATAAGCAAGATAAACGCCCCTCCGAGAAGACCGAGATAGCATTTTAATTCCTTTAAGTGCTTCAACAAAATCGTTTTCAATATCTTTTTCGATAAGAGATTTATCTGCTACAGAGAATTTACGCATATCAACTCCAGGGAAATAAGTTCTACCTAAATCCTCACTATCAGCTTTTATATCACGCAGGAAATTAACTTTCTGAAGAGCTGAACCTAATTTCATTGCATATGGTTGCAACTTATCAAACATGCTATCGTCTCCACCAGTAAAAACATGAAGACACATCAACCCGACCACCTCAGCAGATCCAAGTATATAGGTTTTATATTTTTCCTCAGAATAATCTTTTTTTTGAAGGTCCATTTCCATACTATCAAAAAAATGATCTATCCATTCCTTGCGAACATTATACTTATTAACAACAAGCTGGAAAGAATGTAAAATAGGATTAAGTGAAACCTTATCATTTATAGCTTCATAAGTATCTTTTTTGAATGTAATCAGTAATCTCTGCTTATCATAGCCATGAAAAGTATCCACAATCTCATCTGCAAAACGAACGAATCCATAAATAGAATAAATAGGGACACGTAGCTCCCGAGATAAAAATAGAATTCCCAGCGAAAAACTAGTGCTGTAATTTTTGGTAGTTATTTTACTGCACTCCTGTGATACCTTATCAAACAGTGGCTTCATATTTTTTATTTTTAAACCTTTTATCCATCAAACCAGCAGCCACCTTACCAGAAATAATTGAAGGAGGCACTCCTGGCCCAGGAACTGTAAGCTGGCCAGTATAAAAAAGGTTATTAATTTTAAAATTCTTAATCTTGGGCTTCAAGATAGCAGTCTGCATAAGTGTATTAGCCAACCCATATGCATTGCCTTTATACGAATTATAATCGTCTATAAAATTACTCACACAGTAACTTTTCTTATAAACAATATTAGGCAAAATATTAACTCCAAAAGCCTCTTCCATTCTTTTCAACATTATATTGAAATACTTTTCCCTCGTTACTTCATTGTCATCTAATCCTGGCGCGATAGGCATAAGAAAAAAGAAATTTTCATGCCCAGCAGGAGCAACTGTAGTATCAGTTTTTGAGGGGCAGCAAATATAAAATAAAGGATTTGATGGCCACTTTGGATCTTTATAGATTTCAACTGAATGATGCCCTAGGCTTTCATCAAAAAATAAAGTATGATGATTGATAGTATCTATTTTAGAGTTAATACCAATATAATAGATAAGGGAAGAAGGCGCAAACGTTTTTTTACTCCAATATGCTTCAGAATAATTTCTAAGTGATGGATCAAGTAACATTTTTTCGACATGATGATAATCTGCAGAAGCAATAACACCATCGCAGTCTATTTGCTTACCATTAATCTGCAAAGCCTTTGCCTCCCCTTTTAAAACAATAATTTTTTCGACAGGAGCATTGAAATGAAATTTAACTCCAAGTTCCTTTGCTACAGAAACAAATCCTTCAATTACACTGCCAAAACCACCCTGAGGATACCAAGTGCCCAGCTTTAATCCAGCATAATTCATAAGACTATAAAGCGCGGGGGTTTCTTCAGGCATGGCTCCTAGAAACAATACAGGAAATTCCATCAGCGCTTGTAATTTGGGATTACTAAAATTACTACGGACATGCTTACTAAAAGAAGTAAATACCTGCAATCGAAATAATCCTTTAATCAGATTGATATCTACAAACTCTGTAAGAGAAAGACCCGGTTTATATACGAGATCATCTATGCCAATTTTATACTTGTATTCCGCTTCCTTCATGAATTTTACAAGTTTTGCACCACTACCTGGTTCAATAGAATCAAATAGACCACACAACTCGCTAAAATCCTGAGGCACATGCATGATGTCATTTTTACCAAAATAAACATCAAATGCAGGCTTTAATAGATCAAGTTGATAGAAGTCGGAAGCCTTGTGGCCAAAATCATTGAAGAATTTTTCAAAAACATCTGGCATCCAATACCAGCTAGGGCCCATATCAAAAATAAAACCTTCCGGGGTAGTCATTTGTCGGGCACGACCTCCAGGTTCAGCATTTTTTTCAAAAACTTCAACAGAATGACCTGCAGCAGCAAGATAGCAGGCTGCACTCAACCCGGAAAACCCTGAACCTATTACAGAAATTTTTGCCATTTAAAACGTGAAGGTAATCCATAAATAGTTAAGATTATACCTTAGTAATATGCTTTTAGAGAAAGGAACTTTTGGTAATAAATTACAATTTAACAGACAAGCCAACTCCAAAAATCTCTTTAAATTGAGTACGGGGGCCTAATATTATACCCTCCTTAATAATATCAATATCATCATCATAAATCATCTGGCTGTTTAAATTTACGGTAAGAAATTTATTCACCTTTAAGCCTATTAAAGTTTCCCAATTGACATCAATATTCTGAGGATTATTCAAATAATTAGAAAAAAGATCAAACTTTGTGGTAAAGGAAATGTTTTTTAGCAATTCCCCTTTAAAATCTTTTCTCGAATAGATTATTCTCATGTATCCCCCCAACTCCATCCTTGATTTCTTACCCTTATCAACCCCAAAAGCCCCTATTTCAGATAGTTTCTCATCATTTACAATAGTTAGCTTATTAGTAATAGGCGCAATAAATAAACTGAAGTAATCATTGGGCTTATAATCAAGACCTACCGCACTAAGAAGATAACCGGGCGACAAAAAGCCTGATAGCTTTTCAGAATCATTGGGATAATTATAGCCGGGCGAGAATTGTGTTCTAAAATTTAAAAGTGCTGAATAATACCATTTACCCCAGGCCTTCTTACCAAATTTTGAGAGCAGGTCAATTTTGTCATCTGTTTTTTCAACACTTCCACTACCCTCTTTCAGTAACCCATATCCAAGATCAAGATAATTTTCCCAAACATGATCTCCCTTTTTGTAATTAGCAAACAAGCTAACCAAGCCATTAAATGCAATTGAATTTTTCCCTCCGGCTGCCCAGTTATTAAAAAATGATTGAACAAAATTTGCAGAAAGCAATGCTCCTTTTTTCCAGCCATCAACAGAATCTTTAGAAGCAGCACGCAACTTCTTTTCTGCCTCTGTAACTTGACTGTAAGAATCCATCCAAGATAGCGCAGTTAACAAAATGAGAATGAATAACTTTTTCATGGTATAAATGACTTAATATATTCAGCAACAAAATAAAAATATTATTTGAAATAATAAACAAGAAAGCATTGTAAAGGGATTAATATTATACTCAGAAATAAAAAAAGACGACCTATGGTCGTCTTTGCATATTGTTTAATACCCGATAATTAAAATGGCATGTCGTCGGTTGCCATAGCAGGCGCCGGAGTAGCACCGATATTAGCAACATTCCCTTGATTAGATCCATTTGAATCTGGGGATCCGCCACCAAGTAATTGAATAGATTGAACTCTGATGCGTAATGTAGCACCAGGCTGGCCATCTTTTTTAGTATAAGCATCTGCCTCTGGAGCACCCTCAGCATACACCATTTTCCCTTTTGTAAGGTACTGTGAAACGGCCGTCTTGTCTGTCCAATAAGCGCATTCCACCCAAGTGGTTCTCTCTTTTTGAATACCTTGGCTATCCTTATACCTTTCGGTATGGGCAACACTGAAATTAATGACCTTTCTTCCGTTAACTTCATTAACGATGCAATCCTTTCCTAGGTTGCCGACAATCTGTAACTTAATCATAACTTGTGAATTTTGATTTGATGATGTATAGAATATATATGTGAACTACAATTTTAATTCATTTTCTTCTTCATTGTGCTTACTTGATCCTGCAAGTTATTCACAAGATTTGCAAGTTGATTTACATCCCAGCGCTGCTGTTGAGTAACTTTACTGATAACCATTTGGGCCTGCCAAATTTCAAGGATATCTTCTACAGATACCAGATAAGGATTGAAAGAAGGATTGTCACTAGCAAGCGTAATTTTATTCTTGCTGCGGTTATTTTTTATTATTCTCTTATAAACAATCCCTTCATTTCGGGTAACAATGATACAGGCTGCATTATTCTTGACATATTCAGGATCTTCAACCTTTTCTCCAACAATAATACTGCCACTAGGAGTAGGGAGCATGCTGTCACCAATAATTTCGAAAGCCCGATATTGGCTACCCGTAAGCATTGGAAGTGTAAAAGTGTTCAGTTCATCAATGAATTCAGCATCTTCATAGCCCGCAAGATATCCGGCAGCCGCCTTTACGGGCACGAAATGAATAACATTCCTATCTGTCGACATCATCTTTTGCTGACGCCGCTTCATCCAATAGCTATTATTGGTTCCGTTTAGATCCTTACGAAGCAACTCATCTAAAGTCAGTTTAAACGTATCTGCAACTATTTCCAGCACATCAAGGCGTGGGTCAGCGCGCTCTTCTTCATAGGCGCCAATCAGAGAACGTTTAATGTTAAGCTTCTGAGCAAATTCCTCCTGTGTCCATCCACGCAATTTGCGCAGATATTTAAGATTTAATCCAGCAACTGACATAATAAACTAATTTGATTAGCGCAAATATACTAAAATTTTTAGTTTTCCAAATATTTTTTTGACATCGGTGGGAAAGTCGCCTATTCCTTACCTATCAATTCATAAATTTGTACCAAAATCTACAATATGAATTTTCTTATTTATCATAACCTACTGCGTTGGGCGGTTTTGCTTTTTGGTTTATGGACAGTATTCAATGCTATTGGGGGCTTTTTCTCAAAAAGAGAATTCTCCCGTCAGGATAATGTGAGCAACCTGTTATTCATGATATCATGTGATATTCAGTTGTTGCTTGGCTTATTGCTTTATTTCTCAAATGGTTGGTTTGGAAAACTTAAAGGCGATATGGGAGCAGTAATGAAAAATGCAGGCGACAGATTTTTTACAGTAGAGCATATTTTTATGATGCTTACCGCTTGGGTACTTGTTCATGTTGGCCGATTGGCAATCAAGCGAACTGCAAACGATCATATTAAACATAAAAGAATGCTTATTTATTTTGGAATAGCTTTGCTACTGATACTAGCTTCAATACCCTGGCCTTTTAGAGCTGATATAGGCAGACCATGGTTTCGATTCTAATCTGTTTTATTATTACCTTATAAATTTCAAATATCTTAATGGCAAAGAAAAAAGAAAGACCCGTTATACTTATTACAAATGACGATGATATTACATCTCCCGGCATCAGACATTTAGTTGAAACAGTTATGGAATTTGGGAAGGTTGTTGTGGTTGCTCCCGATAAACCGCAAAGTGGGATGGGTCATGCAATTACTATTGGCTCACCCCTTCGAATGAATAAAATGGATATTTTTAAAGATATTGGTGTTGAAGCCTACCAAACAACTGGCACTCCAGTAGATTGCGTAAAGCTTGCCGTAGACAAAATTCTTCATCGCAAACCCGATCTTTGTTTAAGCGGAATCAATCACGGAGCCAACCATTCCATTAACGTAATTTATAGTGGCACTATGTCTGCAGCAATGGAAGCCTCTATTGAAGGGATCCCTAGTATTGGATTTTCTCTTGTTGACTATAAATACGATGCTGATTTTTCAGGAGCCAGACAAACAGTTAAAACAATGGTTAGTAGTATTCTGCAAAAAAAACTTGATAAACATCTTTTACTGAATGTAAACATCCCTTCTATTCCACTAAAACTACTTAAGGGTATAAAAATATGTAAGCAGGCCTATGCAAAATATGATGAAGAATTTGATGAGCGCACCGATCCTCAGGGTAAAAATTACTATTGGCTAACAGGTAAGTTTGTAAACTTTGATAAGGCTAAGGATACTGATGTATGGGCGCTTTCTCATAATTATGTTAGTGTAGTACCCGTTCAATTCGACCTCACTAACTATACGCTGAAAAAACAACTTGAAAAAAGTAAAATATTTAAATGATTTTTAAAAAGGATAATTTAATCTTAGGACTTATATTAGGAACGTTTGCTCCAATATTAGGACTTCTTTTATTTAAAGAGTACAAATTTTCAATTTTCAGCATTAAGGAAATGTTTCAGTTTATGTTACTAGAGCCTGGGTACCGAACGCTTTCTGTTGGCCTAAGTCTCTCTCTTTTGCTGAATGCGGCTTTATTTACTGCCTATATCAATACAAACCGAGATAATACCGCAAAGGGAATCTTTATTACCACACTTATCTATGGCTTGTGTATTCTTTCTATTAAAACATTCTTTTAATTATTCATTCGTCAGCTCCGGAGGAGCGTCACCCAAATAGATTCAATATTTATTCATCGCCCAGCTCCGGAGGAGCGACACCCAAATAGATTCAATATTTATTCATCGCCCAGCTCCGGAGGAGCGTCACCCAAATAGATTCAATATTTATTCATCGCCCAGCTCCGGAGGAGCGTCACCCAAATAGATTCAATATTTATTCATCGCCCAGCTCCGTAGGAGCGTCACCCAAATAGATTCAATATTTATTCATCGCCCAGCTCCGGAGGAGCAGCACCCAAATAGATTCAATATTTATTCATCGCCCAGCTCCGTAGGAGCGTCACCCAAATAGATTCAATATTTATTCATCGCCCAGCTCCGGAGGAGCGTCACCCAAATAGATTCAATATTTATTCATCGCCCAGCTCCGTAGGAGCGTCACCCAAATCATCAAATAAATATTCAGTTTTGAATTCAATTTCATATTCATTAAGAAAATTGGCTAATTCCTTCCTGAATGACTTTTTCCTGTGATGCTCCTCCTGATTTAGGATATAATTTATAACAACTTTTAGCTGAGGCGGCCCCACCGAAAATGCGCCAAAGCCTGTTTGCCATTCAAACTTTATTGACAAAAATTTGTTCTCATTTATCCATCGAGAAGCATTGCACTTGATGTCTCGGACCAAATCAGAAAGATTACAATCGGGCTTCAATCCCAATAGTATATGGACATGATCGGGCATTCCATTTATTATCATTAATTTTTGATTTTTATTTTGAATGATTCCAGAAATGTATTTATATAATTTTTCTTTCCATTCATGATGAATGAGGGCAGCTCTTCTTTTAACAACAAACACTATATGCACATATAGTTTAGAATAAGTATTAGCCATAAGAATATTTTTTCGCTCCTACGGGGCTTATAGCAAGTATTTCATAACGGAATGATTAAAGTCTTCAAGTAACTCAACAAAAATAATATCTACAAAACATCAATGCCCAACTTCTACACTAAAGAATATTCAGTATCGCTCCTACGGAGCTCAGATCATCAGAGTCATTTTGTTATTATCAGGATGAGGCCCCTACGGGGCTTAAGATGGGGAATGAGTAATATAGCCTTTAACCAAACTTTATCTAAACATTGACCGAACATTAACAGTAAAGGGCTTGTATTGTTTGGATATTTGTATTGCGAATTTCAATCTCTTTATTTTCATAAAGATTTTCTCATAAGCAGTTAGTTTTGGTAAAACGGAGCCTTTAATCTTATCGGCTCCTAATTTTTACTCAGGCCTATGAAATAAACCTTCCACGAAAGACTTTTTATTGAAAACTAATAGATCCTCAGCCTGTTCTCCTACTCCAATAAATTTTACCGGAATTTTGAACTGACTAGAAATGGCAATAACAATTCCTCCCTTAGCAGTACCATCAAGCTTGGTTATAGCAATTGCAGTTACATCTGTGGCTGCCGTAAAGTGCCTTGCCTGTTCTAGAGCATTTTGGCCTGTACTACCATCGAGCACCAGTAATACTTCTTGAGGTGCGCATGGTAACACCTTCTGAATCACTCTTTTAATCTTAGATAACTCATCCATAAGATGAGCCTTATTGTGTAAACGTCCAGCAGTATCAATAAGAATCACATCCGATTTACGAGCCAAGCCACTAATTACAGTATCATAAGCTACAGATGCAGGATCACTGCCCATTTCTTTTTTTACAATAGGAACTCCAGTTCGCTCGCTCCAAATAGTAAGTTGATCCACAGCTGCAGCACGAAAAGTATCGGCAGCACCTAGTAAAACAGATTTCCCTACAAGTGAAAAATTATGAGCAAGTTTACCAATAGTAGTTGTTTTCCCTACTCCATTAACCCCAACAACCAATATCACATGAGGCCTTGCTTCAGGCAGTTCAAAATCTTGGTAAGTATGATCATCCGGAGCGCCTGCCAGCAGCAGTTCAATCTCTTCACGAAGAATTCCATTTAATTCGTCAGTACCAAGATATTTATCTCTTGCTACTCTTTTTTCTATTGCCTCAATAATTTTAACTGTGGTTTCAATGCCAACATCAGCTGACACAAGAGCTTCTTCTAGGTTATCCAATACCTCCTCATCTACCTTACTCTTCCCAGCTATAGCCTTGGTTAATTTGCTGAAAAAGCCTTCCCGGGTTTTTTGCAAACCCTGTTCCAGACTTTCCTGTTTTTCTTTTTTTCCAAATATCTTATTGAATAATCCCATACAAGAAAATATTGGTTATTGATTAAACTGCCAACATTCAAGCAAGTTGTAAATGGTAGATTAAAAAAGAAAGCCGTTCCGGAATTTTCGGAACAGCTTTACACTTAAATAAGTTAATACTATTTTAGCTACCAAGAAATTGCTTTATCTTATCCTTATGCACAATAGCCTCTTTAAAAGTATAGGCTCCAGTTTTAGGACTGCGCAATGTGCGGATAACCTTTGACCAGTTTTTTGCCTCAGAGGCTGCTTTCTGATCTTTGGTCTTGATAGCGGTTTTAGCTGCTTTTGCCATGATTAATACAATTTAATACAGTTACACAATTACTTGATCTCTTTGTGAACCGTAACTTTTTTCAAAATTGGGTTTAACTTTTTTAGTTCGAGACGCTCAGGAGTATTCTTTTTATTTTTTGTAGTAATGTACCTGCTTGTTCCCGGCTTGCCGCTGGTTTTGTGCTCGGTGCACTCAAGAATTACCTGAACCCTGTTTCCTTTCTTTGCCATGTTATTAATTTTAGAGTCTGTGCCCTATTAAATTTTTACTCCCTGTGTACGCAATTTCTTTACTACAGAATACAAACCATTTTTGTTAATCGTTCTGATTGCTTCAGAAGAAAGTTTTAAAGATATCCACTTATCTTCTTCGGCCAGGAAATAGCGCTTTGTCTGAAGGTTAGGTAAAAACCTGCGCTTCGTCTTAATATTTGAATGAGAAACCTTATTTCCCGTAATTGGTTTCTTTCCTGTTACCTGACATACTCTGGCCATAATCCTGAAATTTTAGGAGTGCAAAGGTAGGGTTTTCAACTGAAAATAAGCCAATATAGAAGGGTTTTTTAGCTACCATACCTCTTTTTATCGTTAAATCAGGACCTAGCCTTAGCTTGAGAGCGAAAAACGACATACATCTGCAGTATTACAGCAATCAAAGAAAGAAGCATCCCCCAATAAAAAGAAGGTCCAAAATACTTATGCTCATGAAAAATTAAAAAAGCCAGTAAGATACCATATACAGGTTCTAGGGAATAGGTCAAATTAGATGTAAATGCTGATATCTTTTCGAGTGCTTTAAGTTGAAGATTTAATGCATATACTGTACATAAAATACTAAGAATCAATAACCAAATCCAATCTGAAACTGTTGGAAGCGCATAGGAAGCTGGGAACAGAATAAAATATAGAGGGAGTAAGAGACTTAGTCCCACAAAGCCTCCTATCATTTCATAAAATGTAACCTCTCTATAAGCAAATACGGGAAGAAAGCCCTTATTTAAAATTGGGAAAATAGCGGCTCCCATTGCCGAAATAATTCCAAAAATAATACCTGTCTTGAAGTGAGGATTAAAATTAAATATGATATAAATCCCTGCTACAACAATAAACCCGAGTAGAATCTCTAGAAACATAAATTTACTTTTTGTAATAAGTGGCTCAAACAATGCAGTGAATAAGCCTGTTGCTGAAAAGCATACTAAAGCAATGGAAGCATTTGAATATTTTATACTGGCATAAAAAGTAAGCCAATGCAAAGCTATAATACAGCCTGTGCCCAATAAAGGAGCTATCTTCTTTATAGATATAGGCTTCAGCTCTTTTTTGAAAAATGATATGATAAAAATAACCGCCACTGTAATTAACATACGGTACCAAACAAGCCAACCTTCATTCAAATGAATCAGTTTACCTAGAATAGCAGTAAATCCAGCTAAGAAAACCGCAAAATGCAGCTGAAAAAAAGCTTTTTTCATACTTCAAAGATAGTAAGGCAATTACTCCCATTGTCTTGAAAATACTAAAATAATGAGGCCTTTACACATTAATGGCAAACATGATTATATTTGTCAGCATAATTATTATTATTAATAATCCATAACTACACAATTATGAGCTTCAAAAGGATAAACAATATTATCGGATGGATCGTCGGCATTATTGCTTGTTCGGTATACATTAAGACTATGGAAGCCGCCGGCAGCCTTTGGGATTGCGGCGAGTTTGCTTCAAGCGCCTTTAAGTTGCAAATCCCTCATCCACCGGGAGCTCCTTTATTTGTGCTCCTTGGAAGGGTATTCATGATTCCTTTTACTGAGCATCCTATCACTGGCATCAATTTAATGAGTGCACTGGCCAGTGGATTTACTATATTATTTTTATTTTGGACCATCACGTACTTCGCCAAAAAACTTGTTGAAAAAGATGGCCAACCACTTAGCAACGAGAAAATTTTTGGCATCATGGCTGCGGGAGTAGTTGGCGCACTTGCCTATACTTTTTCTGATTCATTCTGGTATAGTGCTGTTGAAGGAGAAGTATATGCCCTCTCCTCTTTTTTTACTGCAATAGTATTTTGGGCCATGCTTAAATGGGAACAAAGTGTAACGCAAGAAAAAGCAGAAGGTATCTCAGGTCATTTTACAGGAGCAGACAGATGGATCATTCTCATATTCTATCTGATGGGTCTATCAATAGGAGTTCACTTACTGAATCTTCTAACCATTCCTGCACTTGTAATTATTTATTATTTCAAAAGATATAATGTTACCAAATGGGGTACATTCTTCGCCTTCATCATAGGATGCCTTATTACAGGAATTGTACAAAAGGCCGTAATACAATGGAGCATTAATGGGGCAGGGAATTTCGACATCATGTTTGTAAATGATTTTGGACTTCCAATGTTTTCCGGATTTGCCTTCTTCTTTGTATTAATAGGCATTATTATTTTTTGGCTGCTAAGAGTTGCTAAAAGAAAAGATTGGAATTTTTTGAGACTTGGAATCTGGTGCTTTGCCTTTATGTTGCTAGGATACTCAACCTATTTCACTACACTTATCAGAAGCAATGCAAACCCTGCTATTGATATGTTTAATGTAGATAACCCAGTAAGCCTTGTAGGATACGTAAGCCGCGAACAATATGGCGACTGGCCTATTCTTTATGGACAGGATTTTACTGCACAAATTCAGGATGCAAAGATTACTGAAACAGAAATCAAATCGAATGATAAGTATGAAAAAGCGGGACGTAAGGTAGAGTACGTTTATGCAGACGCTGATAAGCATTTCTTCCCACGCATGTGGGACCAAAGTAATGACCAAGGACATGCCGATTATTATGCAGCTTGGGCAGGTATAGGAAAGGACCAACAAGGTAACTGGGAAAGAGCTCCAACTATGCAGGAAAATATTGGATTCTTTATGGATTATCAAATAAAATGGATGTACTTAAGGTATTTCTTTTGGAATTTTGTAGGAAAGCAAAATGATATCCAGGGTGTTCAAATGAGTAATCCGCGAGATGGCAATTGGATGCTAATGGATAATAATACTGCTCATATAGATTCATTAAAAAATAATAAAGCGCGTAATTCTCTTTTCGCCCTTCCTTTCATATTAGGATTGCTCGGACTTTTCTATCAGATAAAAAAAGACAACCGCGATGCACTAATTACAGGCCTGCTATTTTTCTTTACAGGTCTGGCTATTTGTTTATACCTCAACCAAGCAGGCAACCAACCTCGTGAACGTGACTATGCTTATGTAGGATCTTTTTATGCCTTTGCTATCTGGATAGGAATTGGCGTATTATATATTAAAGATTTGCTTGCTGGTCTTACAAGAAATAATATTATTTCAGGCATAGCTGCAGCATCCTTGTGCTTGGTACTAGTACCCATCAATATGGCAAAGGAAGAGTGGAATGATCATGAC
>Ga0209190_1000266_pt1 | contig 37979 bp, 40 predicted proteins | sample M_140205_XF_Meta_FD_187315 | JGI IMG/M metagenome (GOLD analysis project Ga0209190, IMG submission 187315) | Freshwater microbial communities from Lake Montjoie, Canada to study carbon cycling - M_140205_XF_MetaG (SPAdes) (version 2) | ecosystem: Environmental > Aquatic > Freshwater > Lake...
ATTTTTATTATTTAGAATTTTAGATAAATTTTTTATTTGATTTTTTTTACGAAAAATTTTAACAGATTTTAATTTATGTAAATTAAATAAATAATACTCTGATTTAACAGTAAATTCATATTTATTGTTTTCAAATATAGCATAATAATCTGAATTTAATTGCTTTACATAAATTCCATCAACTTTAGAATTTTTATACTGATTGTATAAATTTTTATTAAAAAGTAAATCACATTTTCTATAATTTATGCGATTAAATTCAAATTTATTTTTTATTATTGGAACATCTATCATTTTTCTCAAATTATTTATAATATTAATTCGTGATTCAAAATCACCAAAACTTTCTGCTATTTTTAAAAACTCATAATACTGTGTTCCTTTGTTTTTTTCATTCATGATATCATTTGCATCTTTAAATAATGTTTTATCTATACCATACCCGTAGATTATATTATATAAATCTTTTAATGAATAATAACATATTTCATTTTTTATTATTATTTTTATATTTTTTTTACATGACAAAGTATTATAAAAATATGGACTACACAAATCTATTAATTTTAATTCATATTTATTTTTTAATATATTGAATTGTTTTGATGCGTATGACAGAGTATAATTTATATCATTTGACAAAAACATTGAAGTATTAAAATCAATTTTTTTAATTTTGTTAAATCCGTTATAAAATGTGTTATCAGGTTTTAATATTATTATATACTTGGTATATGTTTCAAATAGTATTTCTAATTTATTATCTAAATCTAAATAACAATATGCTTCTTCAAAGTTATTTGATAAATTTATAAAATTTTTATTTTCAAATCTTTCTTTAAAACGAAATTTACGTGAAGGAGCACATTTTTTCATTTTATCACTAGATTTAAATCTATTTTTATAACTAATGCAAGTATTTATATTTTTAATTATTATTTTTGATTTAAATTCTGTAATATTTAATAAATGTATTTGTTTTTTTAATAAATATTTTTCTTGTTCAGTTGTAATACTTAATATTTCAAATAATTTATTAATGTAATCTTCATAAAATATGTTACTATAACCTCCTCTAAAATGATCACTTGTATGTCCAAATAATGGTATAGAATAAAATAAATATAATTTTTTTAAGTTAAAATTATTATCTAATTTATTTAAATCAAACATTTTACCATAGAATTTGTTATTATAAAAAAACAAAGGACAGAAAGATATAATATTTTTATCATTTAATTTTATATCAATATATTCAAGTAATATTTTTAATAATATGGATGATGCTAAATCGTGTAACAAAAAAGTAGTATTCAATAAATCCGGGTATATTGAAATTTCTGCAAAATTTTCTATAAACCATTTTTTATCTTTTATTGAATAGTATTCCTTTAAATCATTTCCTGATTCATCAATTCGTAATAATGCTGTACAAAATGTTGATACTAATATAGCAATTATATAATTTTTATTATTAAATATTTCATTATATAAATTTTCTTTATTTTGTTTAAAAATATTTAACAATTCAATACACATAAAAACAGATCTTAAATGATTTAATAATCCATGATTTCTTCTAAATATATTTCCATTATAAAAATGATCGTAATTAGTGTATGGTTGTTTAGAGATATTATTTGCTAAATTTTCAAATAAATTTTTTATAAATTCAATTTCTTCATTTTTTTTTAATTTTATTAAATTAATATTATTTAAATTTTTTATAATCTGCCATTTTGTAAAATATTCTTTTTTATTTATTATATCTTTTTTTATAGGTTCTATTTTTTCAAATGCTTCTGTTATTAAAATATTATATTTTGTTCCAATATTCATTTTATATATATATATATAAAATGAATATTATAAATTAAATTTAAAAAGCTGGAGGATTTATACGATATGTCACCAGAAACTAGAGAACTAGAATCACTAGCAACCTTTATAGATAAAGCAAACCAAAATCAAGAACAAATTGAAAATATAGAAATTAATGTATTTGATAAACTAGTTATGATGCTCTATAGTGTAAGAAAACAAGTTTTGCGTTACTTAACTTCATATCAGATGAAATCATATGAAATATATAGATTTAAACTGAGCACCTGGGCCAAAAGCCAGAGATACGCGCAGTGATCCGAACTCGGCGAGTCTCGCAGTTGCGATGGCCTCGGGAGGCAGGGTTGGAAGAAAAAGAAAATCAATTAAAAGAATGTAAAATATTATATTTTATTCCAATATTCACTATATATAAGATCTTTAAAAACTTATATAATATGCGTTTTTTTTCCTATTTCTCTCAAACTAAATTCTTTGTTAGTATTTTATTGCGCAGAAATTATAATTCTATTACTCGTGCTTTGCCTTCAAACTATTATTCTATTAAAACTATAAAACAATATTATTATAATAACAATATTTATTATGACTTATATAATGATTTTTGTAACCACAGTGAAGATTTTAGTAATTTAAAATATAGTAAATATAATAATCTTACCGCAGAACACATATTTCCTCAATCATTTACAAAACATTATAGGAAGGCAAATAAAGACATGCACAATATATATTTAACAAATTATTATACAAATAATTTACGTAGTAATAAAAAATTCTTTCATAATGGTGATGAAATAGCAACTCAAAAATTTTATATTCCGTGTAATTATTCACGCGGAACAATTGCCAGATCGCTTGCCTATATGAAATATACTTATCCATTATTAAATCTCTCAAATGTGATAGATAATAATATACTATTAGCTTGGAATGAATTATATCCACCAACCGAACTTGAATTAAAAAAAAACAATATTATATTTAAGTATCAAGGCAATAAAAATATATTTATTGAGGATTATAAAATACTGACTCACTTTATTAACAATAATTTTAAATAAATTTTTAAGATTAAAGATTTTAAATTTTTAAGATTAAAGATTTAAGCAATTTATTATATAATATTTATATATAATAATATGCCACCGCCGGTTGAACCGCCTGTTGAAATTAACTTAGATGAACTAGCAGTTATTGTGAATCAGCAAAAAAAAAAAGAACAACAAGAACAAGATGAACAATTCCATAAATTTTTAAAGAAAAATCCTGCTGCTGAACGTGTTGTGAATAGTACAAGAACACTTGAGAGAGTGGTGAGAGATCCTCCAAGTATCCTTCACACTTCTAGAACTAAAACTGAACTTGATAAAATTAAGTCTGTTACCGGAATAGGAACAAAAGCGCAAACAAAAGATCCTGATAAAAGAGTTCCGGCAGAAACAAAACGGTATGGTCAAGGTAAAAGAAATTTATATAAAATTATGAATAAAAAATCAAGAAGATCTAGAAGATCTAGAAGATCTAGAAGATCTAGAAGATCTAGAAAGAGTAGAAAACACAGAACATAAAACTTTCAACTCTTCTGAGCTCAACACAACATTTTATTAATTGGATTCTCAGAGTTAGGTTTGGTTGTAAGTAATACTATTTTCTTAGAGGAGTCACTATATTAATTATTTTCAGCAATTTGTTTTTTAAGTTGTTCGTTTTTTGTTTGAAGTTGTGTAATTGTAATAGCTGCGCAAGCCAAGCATTCATTTTTATGTTCTAATTGTTTTATATTCTCTTGAAGATAAATCATTGCTTCATTTAATTCTTGTTCTCTTAAATAAAGTGACCATTCTAGATTTCTTATAGTTCCTTCGGCTTGCCATACGCGTTGCCATGCGGCAATTTCAAACGGTTTTTTAATTTTATGTTCTCGTCCATAGGCGGCAGCAAGTAATTTAAGACCAGTAAATGGATCAGCATTTTTATGCGCCTCTCTATAAGTTTTACAACAATCAAGTTTAATTTGATTAAGCTTAAATTTGCGTTGTTGCAAAATATCATATTGAACACAAAGTGCCGGACTCACAACACACGAAGGCCAACCTTCGCGCACCATTTTTTTAGTATGAGCTTTAAGTGTTTTTCCGCATTCTTTCCAATCGTTAAGTGATTGTTTGTAATTCTTTTCAGCAATTTCCGCAGCTCTTTTACTATAAATTAAATAAGATTCAATCACAAATTTTTTTGCCTCATCAATTGGCATAGTAGAAACCGTATTTTTAGAAACTGGTGCTATCATAAGCGCCCATACATCAGATGGCAGTTGTGAAAGCGTGGTAGATTGCAAGTTTGTCATTGTTGTAATTTTTTTGCGTTTTGTATATAAATTAAAATAAAAAAATAATCAATTTTTTATTTTATTAGTTCTTACATTACAGATAATCCAGGTTGATAATGAATCAATAACAATACGCTTAATACAACAATTAAGAATGGTTCAATTCTTGTAATCATAAGTAATATTGATTGTATTTTTTTATCTTTATTGGTTTTTGGAAAATCTGGATTAATAATGTCATCCGCTTCATCGTCATCATCGTCGTCATCATTGTCACTTATATAGAGTCTTTCATACTCACTAATATTATTTTTTTTGTTATCCTTTACTTTTTTTTGCTCTTGTTGCTCTTCTTTATAAGCAATTTCTTGAATAACATAAACTAACATTTCCATAATTTGAGAATTTACTTTTTGAAATTCATAAAATTTTTTAGAGCTCTCATTTTTTAATAGTTCATATTCAAATATACATTTAGATAATTTTAATTGAGCAATTTTAATTTTTTGATGTAATTTTTCAACCTCAGAATCCATATAAGGCCATAATGAGAGTTGGTTTGAGGTACTTTCATCATCCGGATCAACCCCTAAACTGATGAGTTCTTTTTTTGCCACTTCAATTTCATTTGCCATATTTTCTTGTTTGTTTAAAAGTACAGCATAATTTGTAAATATGTCTGGACTAATATCTTTACAAGTAAGAACAATATTCTTAATAGTCTGCATTCTATTATGTATAATAATTATATATTTTTATATAATTTCAATTTATTTATTTAATTATTTATTTAATTATTTATTTAATTATTTATTTAATTATTTATTTAATTATTTATTTAATTATTTATTTAATTATTTATTTAATTATTTATTTAATAAAAAATTTTTTTTGTTGGATGCGTTAATTCGCATATAATATGAGATATAACAATTCGCTCAGTTAAACTATTAATAAGTATATATTTTGGAGAGAACCAACTAATTCCATATAAGAAGAGGCAAGTGTTAAATCCAGCAACTTTTAACGCAAAAAAACGTTTATGTTTCCAACATCTATAATAATGTAATGGAGTATGAATAAGCGTTAAATAACTCAACATAATATCCAGCGCGGTTGAAATGCCCCGCCATTTACCAATTAGAGTACAAGCGCAATGAAGTAATAAACTGGCATATATATTTGTATCTTCGGCAAAATGAATAATAGAAGCACCGCAGAATAATATTAAAATTGTTGATTGCGGAAGAGGAATAAACATACCTGGTAAATAAATTAGTGGCCAATAAGAAATATCTAAGTCGGTTGTTCCATGTGCGATTATATAAGCGACAAGACTAGAACGTATATTTCCAGCAAAAACTAATGGAAATTGTATAGAAAGCATATAATTATAATATGATTATATATATATATCTATTATATATATACATATATTATGGCTGAACCACAAATATTATATGTTATTCCGCGAGAACAAACAAGAACTCATAAAAAAAAACCATTTTTTCTTAGTATAGGTAATAAATATATTTTAAAAAATTATAATATAATATTTAATCCACGATCCGTAAAAAGTATTTCTGGGTTATCTGTAAAGCATATTTATTTATATGACACACAATGAATTGTTACTTGGTATTTTATGAATTATCCAAATGATGACAATGTTATATTTAATATAAATGGAAGTTGGCATCGACAATGGACGGGAGAACCTTATCACTTGCAACTTAATATTATTTCACAAAAGCATAGTAGAGAATTTGCAGCTCCAATTCATATTGTTCGTTTAGATAATGGTATTGCTAAACTGATCACTTTTAGTAATCCAATAACTTTAAAACACCCATACATATTGGAAGGAATGGGACTTGGTTGGGACATTAATGAAATGGATGCGACAACTGGCAATCAATGCGATATATTTCCAGTGGCCGGTCAATATACAGGTCATAACGACAATCTAGGAAATCCAATATTAGTTCCAGATACTCCACCTGGCCAACAACGAAGCGAAGCTTCAAAGTATTTTTATATGCCAGCATTAAACTTTTGGCCTCGATTATATAAAGATGAAAGACGACCTCCAGTAATAATATATGATCCATATTTACCAGTTCCAAACCCAAATCCTGCAGGAAATCAAGGTCAAGGTATGAAATCGTATTTTAAAATTAAAAAACCAAAATCTAAAAAACCAAAAAAAACAAAATACAAACGCTCTAAACATAGAGATACTAAAAAACCAAAGTAATTTTATAGTAAGAACTTAAACATATTAATCGCATTTAATATAATTAATATGTTTAAAATAAATGATTTGTCAAATAGTATAAAATATGATATTCAACAAATAGTCGCTGCCAAAATTATACAAAAATATGCAATTAAACACTTTACTAATAAACTAGGAAATAACTGGAGAGAAATTTTAAATTATAAATGGACTAGTGAAGATTTAGATTATTATTGTTATAGACATAATATTATGGACCCACTGCACGATTATTTATAATTATAAATGAAAAAATATGTAAAATAAGATCATCCGACAATGATTTAAATATTAAATTAATCATTTTTTGTCCAATCTTAGACGTGTAAAATAAAAATTTTTTATTATAAACAGCCTCATCAATAATATTTATAAATAAATGGGATGGACTCCATTTATTAATACATAAAATAGAATCGCAACATATGCAATTTATAGGCAAATTTGGAATATCTTTTTTTGTAATATTATTTATTGAAAACATATGTGCATATTCTATATTTTTTGGCGAGAGAAATTTCCGACTATTTATAACAGAAGTAATATTAGAACACCACTTTAAATAATTAATTAATTGTATATCATTTATTAAAACCTCTGGCGGATGAAATGGATAACTGTCTGTTACAATAAATTGCAGAAAAAGTTTATTATAAATTATAACAGAAACTATTTTATTATTATTATTATTATTATTTGTTAATAAAAAATTATATGAAAAATCTAAATCCTTTGTAAATTTATATTTATAGGTTTTATTAAACTCATTTAAAAATCGTTTGTTAGACATTTATATTAGATTACTATTAAATTACTATTACATTTATAGTTTAATTTGTTTTATATTTAATTATTTAAGAAAGAAAATTCAAGATGCTTAGAAAAATAATATAACATAATTATTTATTAAGAATCTTACGTTTAAAAATATAAAAAATAAAAATATAAAATTATAAACAATGACCTCAACAACAACTGAGAATGGTAGATTAGGAAATCAAATTATACGAAACTTATCAGTTTCTTTATTGGCTAAAAAACACAATTTAAAAGTTGATTATTCCAACAAAGAATTAATTCAAATATTAGGAATTGAATTATTTAGTGGAACAAATTCATATAATACAACAAAAGCTTTAACTGATGAAAATTATTTTATAATTTACAACAGTGATATCATAAATTATAATTTAAATCCAAACGACCATTATTTTCAGACAAAAAAAATAACAAATATGTTATATAAATACTTACACAATCCTAATATAAAGTCAAATATTATAAATAATAATCCGTTTAAAGAGCGATATAGAAACAATAATGATTTATTTATTCATATTAGATTAACAGATGTTGAGAAATTTAATCCAGGAATTACATATTATATAAAAGCAATAAAAAATATTAACTTTAATAATTTGTATATTGCAACAGATGACATAAATAATGATATAATAATTAAACTAAAAAAATTATATCCATCTTTACAATTAATTATTGTGGATGAAATAACTACATTTAAATTTGCTAGCACCTGCAAACATATTATATTATCACACGGCTCATTTTCAGCAGTTATAGGTTATTTGTCTTTTTTTTCTGATGTATATTATCCTGAATATGAAGCAAATAAAACTTGGTTCGGAGACATGTTTTCTATTGATAGTTGGATTAAATTAAGCATTAATTAATTGGTAATTAATTGGTAATTAATTGGTAATTAATTGGTAATTAATTGGTAATTAATTGGTAATTAATTGGTAATTAATTGGTAATTAATTGGTAATTTAATTTGTTTTCTACAATAAATGAACTTGGAGAATCAAAATTAATACCAATAATATTATGACTAATATAGTCTCTAACAAATTGCGACGATTTAATAGTAATAATACCATTAATCCATCCACTATTATTTGACAAATCATTAACAATTTTCTCACTTCCAAAATAATTATGAGCTAGAATACCAACCTTATAATTATGTCCAATACCAATTACCCAAGAACCATTTAAGTTAAATGTAAAATAATTATCTAATAAAATACTATAAATTTCATTGCAATTTTCTTTTTTAGTTTCAAAAACTTTACCTGGAAACATCCAAACTCCGTGCGTAATTATTGGATGCCATGGGGTGATTTTAAGTCCTTTATTTGTTGTCACCATATTAACATAACCATTTGTAACTATTTTAAGAATACATACAATCTTGGCTTCTTTAAGTCCTGATTTAATATCATAAGGGTCGGCCAGTGATAATACTTTGTCTCCTTTTTTTAAGTCTTTTACAAGTTTAAAATCTCCATTTGAAAGCAACATTTTAGAGTCACCACTAAAACAACCACCACCTGGGTCATTATATACTGACATATTAATAGAGCGAGTTGGGAGCGCGGGGGTCGCGCTGCCCAAAGACCTATAGGTTGGCTTCTCTGAATTTGCAGTAATAGATGGAGTTGGAGGAGGAATTGAGTCAAAGATATCACTAGCTTTATTAACAATTTCATTAAAACATGCTCCACCAAAGTCGCACGCCATATCTTTAAAGTTTGGCTTCATTTGTTGGTTAAGAGACCGAACAAACTGGTCTAAATAATACACTCCCCATTTTTTATAATATGCGTCATTTTCAATACACATTTTAACTTGACCAACACTAGTTTCATCGCCAAAAATATTTAAAATTAATTTATTCACACTTTCGTTATTGCGATTATTTGATGTTAGAGTTTGTTTAAGAGTCTCTAATAATGACAAAGCCAAAGCCTTCAATGAATCATTTAAATTTTTACATTTAATAATATTAATAAGAGTATGAATTGTTAAGTATCGCATTTCATGATAAATAAAGTTATGATTTGCCGGTAAATCATCAACCGGGCTTAGACTATATTCATCAGACTTATAATTTATGTCACCAATTTTATAGGTATAAAAGAATGAATAATCAGCAGTGTCAGCAGTATTTGGTAAATTAATAATAATATCACGAGATTGTTGATAATGAAGTGTTCCAATGTCATAAGTGGTAACATTTGTAGATGCATCATAATTTTCTTGAAAATCGCCAGAAATTGTCACTTTGCTGTTTTCTTTTGTTGTTTTAATATGTAATTGCAAATTAACAACAATAGTTGTTAAAATAGTAGCAATAAAGTTACAAAATACAGTTGCAATCATTGACCCATCCGGAATATGTCCATACCCACCATTTCCAATTTTGGAAATATTATAAAGTAAATCTTTCTCTAAGTTATATCCAAATCCAAAGGTATAAATAGGACAACTAAAATTTTTAGAAATACGGAGCTGTTTTAATGTTTCTACAATTCCACGAGCAGGAGAGATATTTGGAACCCCATCAGTTAACATTAGAATTGAACCATTACGACTTTTATCATCTCTTGTGTCAAGTAATTCAATTGCCTTCACAAGCGCTCCATAAATATTAGTTTGACCGTTTGGTTTAATTGTATTTATAAGTGTGTCTATTTTAGTTTTGTTAATTTCAATCATAAGCTGCAGTTCAAATAAAACATCTACTGTATGATCAAAAATAATAATAGCCAAACGAGAGTCTTTATCAAGTGTTTTCGCAATTGTTTTTGCTGAATGATTAACAATATCTTGAACGGTAAATCCATTTTCAACACAATTGCCGCCAGCATCTTTTGCTTCAATTGCTTGAAGCATTGAACCAGAATGATCAATTACTAAAATAATATCTTGCGGCAAATTAGTGATTTCTTTTGGAAATGTTGTTTCATCAAGATTAAATGAAAGTAGTACTTTAGTTTTATCAGTATTCATTGTTAGTGAATTAGTTAATTTAATTTTATTATATACAGACTGAATTGATTGTGTAGATGGTTTGTTATGTTTAATTTGCGCATGATATTTATCACACAAATAACGAATATTTGTATTCACTTTTAAATTATTAATCGTCATAGGTTCTCTAGTAATTGGAGAAGTTTGATTTCGGTTTAACCATTCTACAATAGCGCTTCTCTCATATGTATTTCCATCATTGCCTTGAACCGGGTCCTTCATAATCATTCCGGTAATAGAGCAAGTCAGGGATTGAAGAACGTCTTCTGAAAATGTATTATTAGTAGTAGTAGTAGTAGTCATAGAAGTGATAAACTGCCTCATATATATGTACTTTACTAACTAAGTTAAATAATGTTTCAATTTTTAAAATAATATAATAAATAATATAATAAATAATATAATAAATAATATAATAAATAATATAATAAATAATATAATAAATAATATAATAAATAATATAAAGACAAGCCACTAGTAGTATATGTAAAGGGATGCACACTATTAATCCCGCCCTGCTCGCGTAACTCAGTCCGGTTAGAGTGTTGGTCTTATGAGCCAAAGGTCCGCGGTTCAAATCCGCGCGTGAGCACGAATATAAATATATTTATATTTATATTTATATTTTAAAGCTTCCGTAGTGTAGTGGTTATCACAAAGGACTTTGAATCCTTTAACACCAGTTCGAATCTGGTCGGAAGTTATATGGTCAACTCACAGCAAAAAATGAATAATATAAAGTTGGCCGCAAAAGCACAGATGCCCGAGTTGGTCTAAGGGGATAGACTTAAGATCTATTGTCGTGAGACGCGTGGGTTCGAACCCCACTCTGTGCATGAGCTCCGTTAGCGCAGTTGGCTAGCGCGTGCGGCTGTTAACCGCAAGGTCACTGGTTCGAGTCCAGTACGGAGCGAGAATTATTGTAGTATATATTATATATACTAATACCATGCCTCTGTAGCGCAATTGGATAGCGCACCAGACTTCTAATCTGGGGGTTGCGGGTTCGAGTCCCGTCAGAGGTAACCTTGTAATTATAATACAATCTTAAATTGTATTATAATAAAAAAGTTGAGTTGGTTGGTTTTAATAAAAAAATTTTAATATTTTAATGTTTTATAAATGCTATTTACAATATTTTTTCTTATGGCTGTATTAAATTTTTTAATGTTAGACTTTACTTTATTAACCGATCAATTAAATTTAGATAATATTATTAACACATTTTACGATCAATATAATAGAATTAAAACATCATAATTAGAAGAATTCTAACAATTATTTATTTATTTTTTGATATTTTGATTTTTTATCTTCACAATCTAGGAAATCAAAATTTCTCTTTTTATTTTTTTCATCATCATTATTAGTGTGATTAGATTTTTTTGTAGGACAATATAAGACAGTATGACCCATTAAATTACAATTGATACATTTTGTTGATAATAATTCAGGACAAATAATAGGTCTATTAGGCATTGTCCAGTGTCTAACAGTATGATTATGTGGTGCAGGAATTCCTTTATTATGGCAAAAAGTACAAATCATAATGGGGGATTTTAATAATAATATAAAAAAAGATTTAAATCAATTTTAATATTCAAATATTAGCAAATAGAGCAATAATATTTAAAAGTAAGAAATAATATTGCCCAAATTGCTCCAATATCCAGAATATCTAGCAGCATTACTAAAAGTGGGTTATCTGGTCTTGTATCATATGGCATTAAATTGTATTTGTTGTAGCAGATAGTAAAAATCATCTAGGGGGTTTTAATAATAAAAATAAAAAAAATTAAAAATCAATTTTAATATTTAAACACTATTAATTTCCCGTAGAACCAAACCCGCCCTTCAGTCTTCTATTAATAGAGTTCTGCATTTCTAATTTTTTAGTTGTAGAAACAATATTAATTAAAGTGGGATAAGTAATATTTGGCGAACAAATTTGAACTAATCTATCACCGCAAACAACATCAAAATCATCATTTCCATTATTGTCAAAACAGGCAATAATATTGCCCCTATATCCAGAATCAATAATCCCTACAGAATTAGACAACCTAAGCGGGGTTTTTGAGCCAGTGCTTGACCTAGGATATAAATAATATCCGCAATGAGTAATTTTCTTTTCGGCGGCCGAATTATTCACAAACATCATAGAACAATTAATTCCTAAATCAATTTTATTACTTAAAGACCTGCCAGTAACACATTGATTTTTAATATTAAATAAATCAATTCCAGCATCAAATAATTTTTTATAATCTTTACTATTTTCTTCTAACACAGTATTTGTTGTTTCAGCCAATTGTTTGTATTTTTCAACAACAGCATCAGGAACCTCTGGCGTTAAATAAATGTTTAATAAATAATAATCATTTAAAACAAATCGTGGAAACTCAAACGATGACATAATTAAAAATATTATTTTATTCTATTTAAATCAATTTTTTATTTAAATAAAATATAAAATTGATTTAATTATTATAATATATAAGTTAATAATATAATGATTAGCAATAGCGATTTGAAGTATTTGGCATTGGCAAGTTTTGAGGCATCAAAATCAAATCAACAACATCGTCATGGAAGTGTTGCGGTTTCATCTGGAAAAATCTGTGGAAAAGGATATAATTCTGGACGAACACAATCATGTGATGGATTTATTAATAACACTTGCTCCTGCCACGCAGAGATGGCAGCGCTTCGTAACATGTGGCACGCTTCGTGCACGAAGGGAGAAAAAGTAAATAAACAGTGTAAATTACAAGGCCTTTAGCAAAACCACTCTGTATATTGTTAGAATAGATGGTGAAGGAAATTATAGAAATTCTGCTCCATGCATTAATTGTTATGAAATGATTTTGTCATTAAATATTAAAAAAATGATTTATAGTATTGAAAATGATTTTATTTGTTGTAAGCCATCTGAATATTCAACAACTCATATAAGTCAAGGAAATCGGTTTTTAGTGGCTTTAAAAAATAAAAATAAAAATAAAATTGAAAATAATAAATAATTAAAATAACATTATAAAGCACACCCATCAATAAATGTTTCAAACCAAACAGTCTCAGCCTTCAACCAATAATTTGAAGAATCCATTTAGAATTAAGACTAATATGTCTTTAACTGAGTTAGTAGAAAGTAATCAAAGTAATCAAAGTAATAATACCTCATATAAGAGAAACAAATTTAACAACAATAACAACAATAACAACAATAACAACAATAACAACAATAACAACAATAACAACAATAACAACAATAACAACAATAACAACAATAAGTTTAACAACAATAAAAATAAATTTTATAATAAACCAAAAGTTATTGAATCAGAGTTTAAAATTAATATGGAAGACTTTCCAGTTTTACTAGAAACAACCCAAAATACAACCCAAAACACAACCCAAAACACAAATTACAGTGAGAAACTTAAATCAATTAAAGTAGAGCAAGAAAACTATAAAATGAGGATATCAAAAAAACCAAAAGAATATAAAAAAAAAGAAATACAAGATACAATTATTTCAGAATATTATAACCCAACTCTAAGTCTAAGAATATTAAATAAGAGACAAGAATATCGTGAAGAATTAAATGATATATTAGGTGATATTTCGCCCTATTGGAACAAAACAAGCGAAGATGAATTATCACTTTTAGATGAAGAAGAAATATTAATTAGTGATAATGATGATGAATATAATTATAGTATTATAGAAGATTGGTAATAAGTTTAAGTATAATAATATTATTCTAATATTACTATTAGAATAATAATGATAAACAACGAAATCATACTTTTTTTTTTATATGTAAATAATGAGAATGAATTGTATAATATAACAAAAAAAAAAGAAATAATATATGATGGCGTTTTCTCTCAAGAACGACAATTACAGATTATAAAAGAAAATCAATATAATAGCTTAAATTTTCATCAATTAATAGCAACCTCTTATTTTAATTTTGATATTAATGAAGAAGAATTAAATAACTTATTTGAAACAAATAATGAAATTAATAATAATTTTTATAAAACATTAAATATTGTAGATACAATTGTATTCAATAAAAGTATATTTAAATATATAAATAGTGTATTTTATATTTATAAAAATCATTTTTCACAAAATACAACTAAAAAAATAATTCTACAATCAAAAAAACAAACCAAAAAAATAACGTTTATAAACTAATCAAAATAATCAAAATAATTATTAAAATCGTTTAAAAAGAAAACACTAATTAATATAGAAATGATGATGTTAGCACAACCATCAGCGCCTTTAATTTATGATGTTGTATATTCAAAAAATATAACTAATAGATGGTGTGCGCAAGAAATATTTACTTCTTTTTTTAACACATTAACTAAAGTCCAAGAACAATCTCCCAGCCATATTTTAAAACAACAATTTGAAGCATTATTTGTAAGTATTTTTTTAAACCCAACTTCAAAATCAGAGTCAAACCAAATGATTGAGTTATTTTATAAATTAATTGCTTATACAAGAGATGTTAAAGCTTTAGGACATTATATGCATGGATATATGTTATTAGTTGAATTATTTAAATTTGGAAATAAATATGAAAAACAAGTAAATAAAGATACAATTCAAAATAATGTTTTTTTCTTGTTTGAAAGTTTTGTAAAAAACTATGGTTCTTGGAAAGATCTTAAATATTTTTTAAATTATTATGTAGAAGAACTACATAAAGAGAAACCTAAAAATTTAAGCAATGATTTTTTTATTAACAAAATTATAAAAATGGTATGTAAACAAATGAAAGAAAATTCAAATAGTTTAATAGCAAAATGGTTACCTCGTGAGAAGTGTAATAAATTTGGTTGGCAAACTCCATTAATTGCTCGTGAATATTATAGTGAATGGTTTTCAGAAAATATGAGTGAAGGGCAATATAAAGCAGCGACCCGAAAATCATTAACCCATTTTAGACAATTAATTTCAAGTTTAAATAAAAAGTTAAATACAACTCAAATTTATCAATGTAACAATAATTGGTCTCAAATTGATTTTAATAAAGACGTAAGTAAAATTACAATGTATAAACAAAAAAAAGCATTTAATTGTGTTAATAAAATGATGAGCGATAATCAAAAATATAAAGATAGAATACAATGTAAAGTTAATTATAATAATCATAGAAATCAACCAATAGACTTAGATCAATCAACCGTTCAACCAATGACTCAACTAATAAAGTCTTGGGACACAATAGTCAAAGAATTAACAAATAATAGATATAATAATTTAGACGTTTTAAAGAATTAAAAGAATTAAAAATAATTAAAATATTATTATAATATATATAGAAAATGGCAAAGACTCATCGTAAATTATCAAAATTCAACATATTTATGAAAAGCGAAATAAAACGCGTTAAGAAAATGCAACCAAATCTTTCGCATAAACAAGCGTTTAAAATGGCCGCTCAAAATTGGAAGTCGCATTCTGGAAGCAATCACTCGTCATCTTCCACATCCCATAAGAAGTCAAAAAAAAGACATAGAAAGTAAATAATTTATACTTTAATACTTTAATACTTTAATACTTTAATACTTTAATACTTTAATAATAAATTGAAATAATTTATTATTAAATAAATAATTAAATAAAAGACTAATTAATTTAGTATAATAAGTATGAATACTAATAATATTACAGATGAGTATATAAAAACCTTAACACCAAAAGAACGCATTGCCTTAACTAAGGCAAGAGAATTATTAAAAGATTCTTTTAATATAGAAAAAAGTATTGGATTTATAAAATGGAAAAATAAGGAAAAATAATAAAGAACATTTAATATCTTCTGCGCTTAGTACGTTTTCCCTTTCTTATTTTTTTATAAGATTTGGATTTTTTGTGCTTTTTCATTTTTCTACTTCTATAACTCATACGTCTACCGCTGGCGCTGGGTCCACCTTTGGTATACTCATACAATTTTGACTTAAAATACTTATAAAAATCATTTCGTGCTTTTATACGAAGGCTATTCAGTCCATCATCGTCAGTACTTGTGTTTATTTTTTGTATTGAGTTATTAAACGTAGTTAATATAGAATTCACAGTTTCAATTTCTTCTGTATAGTCAATAGTTGGAAACTGCTGATATATAGATATTAAAGTGCTTAGATTGGTTTGTATGTTGCTGATAATTTGGTGTGTCGTAATGCTACCCATAAAGTTGAACGGCGTGTCTAATGCATCGTAAGTTTTCTCAATTTGAGTTTCTATATCCATGATTATATATATATATATATATAAATATTAAATATTAAATATTAAATATTAAAAAATAATTAAGCCATTTTACTTTTAAATGTTCTATAATCAATATCAATACATTCACTCGTAGTTGATTCTTTTTTATTGGCATCGGAATTAGAATTAGAATTAGAATTATAATTATATAATTTTCCTTTATAAACAAATCTATTACATTTTTCAGGAACAGGAAGTTGCTTTGTTTTAATTCTTAATTTATGATCTACGGATTCTTTTTTATTAACATCTTCAGTTTTTAATTTAGCAAAAATACTATTAGTGTAGTCTTCAGTTTCATTATTGGCAAACGCTTTAAAAACTTTAATTAGTTCTTCTTTTGTATTTAAAAGTAAAAGCTTACAGTCATATTCAATAACAAATTTGCGAGCACAAACTTCTAAATAATTATAGGCAATGTCTTTAAAATCAGAATAATAAAAAAATGCTTCTTTATTAAAATCATAACCTAAATATACCAATCCATCAGGCGTTTTTTCTTTAATTATTTTATCTTTTAGAATATCAAAATCTTCAATTGTAGTCTCTTTTAATTCATAATACTCACTTAAATATTTACTATTAAAAAACTCCTCCTCCTCACTATCATACCCATAAATTATTTTATATTCTTTTTCTAAGTTATTCAGTAACATACGAGACGTAATAAAAATGGCAATTAATGAACTTGTTAAAAAAACACCACTACATATGAATGCGTTTCTAATTAATAAATTACTAAAATTATATAATTCTGGCCCTGAAATTTGCGAAATAATAGAACAGTTACTAATCATGTGTATATATATTTATATATACACATAACTATTTAAATGAATTATTGAATTATAATATTATAATGTTATAATACTATATTAAAAATAGTAAGACTGGCATAATAGGTTACAACAATTACTACTAACATATATATAACTGTTCTATATTTACATAAAAAAAGAAAAATAGTGTTAATAATTTCTTCAAAATTCATAATTATATATATTTACTTTACTAAAATATTATTAATATTTTTAATATCAAGGAAATCATCATAACTAATTAATAAATTGTCATCACAAATTTTTTCATTATTTGTAGACAAATATAAGTATTTGTTGTTTAAATCTGTAAACTTATCAGGAAGATACTCTTTATAATTTTTAGATATAATATTCCACAATGATATAATTAAATCTTTTTTACTATCAATATAATTATCAAATAATATTAATAACTTATCTAAAAATGGTTTATGATCTGGGTCTAAATGTATATTATAAGCATAACATTTAAAATTACTAAAAGTAATTTCTAGATGTTTATCGTTTAAAATTAAATATTTACACGAGTAATAACCACTCATCCATTCAGAAATATAACATGCTCCTATAGAGTTTAAAAAATAATTGTCATCCATTCTAGAACAATCCAAAAATAATTTGCTGGATATATCTGTAATTTTATAGTCTTTAATTTGTTCGTGTAGACAATAAAGCGCAAAATAATTTTTTTTGTTAAAATAGTAATCCATAATTTTTAATACGGCTTCGCGGCGTTCTTTATCATAAGTAATTGCTTTATACCAATAAATCAAAGCATCTTCTATATTATTTAATCTCTCATATAAATTACCAACATTTAAGGCCGCATTATATTTTTCTTGTATCCAAGTATCATAATCTAATACTCTTTTATAATAAAATATTGCTTTATTTAAATCATTGCAATCTTTAAAAGACTGTGCGCAATAAAATGTATATCTAGGTAACAATCCTTTGTCTGTATGATTTGATGTTTCCATCAGATCTATTTCTTTTTCTAATAAAATGGCATCATTTAAATATTTATTGGCATTCTTGTTTCTATTTCCTTCTCTCCCCGATACAATAAAATAATCTCCTTCAATAGTTGTTTCTGAATCAACTGTTTCTAACGATTCTAAGTATTCATGTAATATACCTTTAAATCTCCATTTTTTTCTATTATTAATTAATAATGGTCTTACATATTTAAAATCTTTACTTCCAAAAAATAAATTATATTTATCACAAATTAATTTGGGTATTTTAAATTTACCAATAATAGAATCATCAGCATCAAAAATTAATAGATAATCTGTTTTATTATATGCTGCTTCAAGTGCCAATGTGCGATTATGACCAAAGTCTTTCCATGTATCATAACATAATTCACCAATGATATTTTGTTTATTAAAAAAATTAATAATAATAGAAGGCGTATCATCTGTTGAACCAGTATCAGATATTACCCAATATTTAAATTTTATATAACTACATAAATTATGTAATGTATTTTCTATTATGGAAGCCTCATTTTTAACAATCATATTTAAACATATTGATTTTTTCATTCTTGTATAACTTTAAAAATATTTTTTATATTTTTATTTTAATAATATATTAATTGGTTTGCTTTTTTTTTTGAATTTTTAGATGGTTTTTTTATCTTGCTTTCTGATTTTTTTCTTGTTTTTTTATGTACTATAACATTAGGCTCGGGTTCAGGCTCGGGTTCAGGCTCGGGTTCAGGCTCGGGTTCAGGCTCGGGTTCAGGCTCCGGTTCAGGCTCCTGAATAGAATCATCAATAATTAATTCTATATTATTACTACAATTAGTAGTAATATTAGTAGTATCAAATTTGTCTAAAAAGTTTCTAGTATCACCACTATTTTTATTAATATTTATTAATTCTAATAAATCTTTATCATTTAATTTTAAAGAATTATTTTGTGTAAAAGTATGAGATTTAATAAAATTATTTAAAGAACTCAATAGTTCAAGATTACTTAAATCAATTGTACCATCATTTTTAATAATTTTATTAATGCTATATAAATTAAATAATTCATCATTTTTAATAGACATTATTTTATATTATAATAATGTTTTATTTTTTTTAACTTTTAAATCTTTTTAATTTTTTACTATGAATATTTAATTGTCTTATTATATTGTTATTTAACTTTTTTGTTAAAGTGTGATACTGTAAATAATAATAGAATTTATTTCTGCCACGTCCTTCGTTCGCGTTCTGTTTTTTTGATTTTATAAATATTTTAGTAAACATAATATGTAAATTTTTAAGTGTATTGAATCCTATTTGTGATAATTTTTCTAAATGTTTAGTTTTTTTTACTTCACTCACTTCACTTACTTCACTCATTAAATCTATATCAATTAAAGGCAAAGGTGATATATTTGATCCATTACCTAAATCTTTATCTGGATAAAATTGAATTGGTATTTTTTCTTTAATTTTATCTATTTTTAATCTTTTAGTAATATTTAAAGCATTAAATATTTTTTCTTTTCTTTTATTAAAAGGATAATTAAATTGATTAAGATTAAAATTATTGTTATCTGTAACAAAATTTATTGGATATAAAGGTTTTATTTTTAATACAGCCAATGCCAATTTAAAATTATTAGAATTTTTAAATTTTTGTAACTCATTAATTGCAATTTTACTTGGATTATCTTTTATAAAGTTATTAATGTCGGTTATTGTTTTATTAATAATAGTTTGACGAAACTTTAATGTTAGTTCAAGACGTTTGCTATAAATATATTCAAAAGTATAAGGTTTTGTAAATTCAAATAAATAAAAAATTTCTCTATCTTTACTATCTAAATAGTCATTAAATTCTCCAACTGCATTTTTACCATGCACTTGATATATTTCTTGATTTAATTGTTTTATATCTGATTCCATTTTATCTTTAGACCTACCGAAATCAATTATTAATACTCTACCTAAGAACTCTCTTGAAGTGTCATCATCCGTTATATATTTATAGTTTGGATTATACATAATATTGCCAATATGTAAATCTCCATGAATAACTCCAATAGAGTGTAATCTTGATAATTCATAGGCAATTAATGCAATAACTTTTTTTTCTTCATCAAATGATACTTTTTTATACAAATAACTAAATGGAACAAAGTCTTCAATAAACTCCATAACTACATAACCAATTGTAGAAATAATTTTTTTTTTCTTCAACTCTTCTGCAGAATCTGTTTTTAATTCATAAGCTAAAGTATCTTGAATAATATCTATTATTTCGGTTTTATCAGTTCTATCTTCTAAAAGATTTATTATATTATCAATTGTATTATTTTTATTTAGATTTGTTTGATAATGAATTGGATATGGACAAACTGGTTCATACGCACTTGATATTGTATTGTAAGTTTGTTGATATATTTTTAATTGTAATAAATATTCTTTGATTATTTTATATTTATTGGCAATTTCTATTAGTTTTTCTTTACCTCTTTTAAACTTTGTATCATACATCTTTTTTACTATTTTTGAATCATTCATTGGAAAAAATTTAAATAATAAACTCCTTACAGGGTTACCAAATATATCTGAACGTATTTCAATAAATGGACTAATTATACCAGGTTTTAATGTTGCTTTAAAAGTGATGCAAGAAACTGATGAATTTGTTAAAATGTTAAATGTAGAATAGTCTTTATTTTGAAATATACTAACAGCTTCTTCTATTGTTTTTATATATTCTAATTCATTATTTAATAATAACCCTCCTTTCATTTAACTATTATATATAATATATATAATATATATAATATATAATATATTATATTAACTAGATGTCTTATAATCGTTCATTTTCTAAACGTTCAAATAATTTAATGAGTTCTAATGATTATATTAATAAAAAAAAAGCACAAACATTATTTAATGTTTTAACAACAAATTCACAACAACCTAAAAAGTTATTAAGTGTAGGCGGATTTAATGTTTCAAGTTATGATTTATTATTAAATTATAGCAAAGGAAGTTATTATGTTTCTTCACAAGATAAAATTATAGAAGTACCAAATTATACAACAAGTTCTAATATGGAAGTAATTATAGACAATTGTAAAAAAACAATAATTAAAGTAACAAATACAGTCAATCAACCTTTAACACAAAATTGGAATATATATGAAGGTCCATATATAATTAATAAAACAAATATTCAGCCAGTTTGTTCTAATACTTTAAAAAATAATCCAAATATTACAATTAGCAATGAATTAGTAAAAACTTTATTTGGAAAAACCGCATTTGCGAATTTAAATGAATTAGACACTCTTAAAGATTTTTATTATCCAAAAAATTTCTGCTTTTAATTTTTAATTTATATTTATTTTTATATAAAAAAAAATATATATATATATATAATATATTAAATGAACGGTTCGTTTTTTAAAATGCGTCTAAATCCTTTATCTAATACAGTAAATAAAATAAAACAACCATTAAATATGGGTCCTCCTGGTCCTCCTGGCCCTCCTGGCCCTCCTGGCCCCGCCCCAATTTTTAACACAACAAATGAATCATATCCAGAGGCAACCCCAGAGGTAACACCAGAAGTAACACCAGAGGTTGTTCCAGAGGTAACACCAGAGGTTGTTCCAGAAGTAACACCAGAGGTTGTTCCAGAAGTAACACCAGAGGTTGTTCCAGAAGTAACACCAGAGGTTGTTCCAGAAGTAACACCAGAGGTTGTTCCAGAAGTAACACCAGAGGTTGTTCCAGAGGTTATTCCAGAGGTTGTTCCAGAAGTAACACCAGAGGTTGTTCCAGAGGTTGTTCCAGAAGTAACACCAGAGGTTGTTCCAGAAGTTGTTCCAGATGCAACCCCAGAGGTTATTCCAAAGGTAATCCCAGAAGTTGTTCCAGAGGTAACACCAGAGGTAACACCAGAGGTTGTTCCAGAGGTTGTTCCAGAAGTAACACCAGAGGTTGTTCCAGAAGTAACACCAGAGGTTGTTCCAGAAGTAACCCCAGAAATTGTTCCAGAGGTAACACCAGAGGTTGTTCCAGAAGTAACACCAGAGGTTGTTCCAGAGGTAACACCAGAGGTTGTTCCAGAAGTAACACCAGAGGTTGTTTCAGAGGTAACTCCAGAGGTTGTTTCAGAGGTAACTCCAGAGGTTGTTCCAGAAGTTGTTTCAGAGGTAACTCCAGAGGTTGTTCCAGAGGTAACACCAGAGGTTGTTCCAGAGGTAACACCAGAAGTTGTTCCAGAGATTGTTCCAGAAGTAATCCCAGAAGTTGTTCCAGAGGTAACACCAGAAGTTGTTCCAGAGGTAACACCAGAAGTTGTTCCAGAGGCAACCCCAGAAGTTGTTCCAGAAGTAACACCAGAGGTTGTTCCAGAGGTAACACCAGAGGTTGTTCCAGAGGTAACACCAGAAGTTGTTCCAGAGGTAACCCCAGAGGTTGTTCCAGAAGTAACACCAGAGGTTGTTCCAGAAGTAACACCAGAGGTTGTTCCAGAAGTAATGCCAGAGGTTGTTCCAGAAGTAACACCAGAGGTTGTTTCAGAAGTAACACCAGAGGTAACACCAGAGGTTGTTCCAGAAGTAACCCCAGAGGTTGTTCCAGAAGTAACCCCAGAGGTTGTTCCAGAGGCAACACCAGAAGTTGTTCTAGAGGTTGTTCCAGAGGCAACCCCAGAGGTTGTTCCAGAAGTTGTTCCAGAAGTAATGCCAGAGGTTGTTCCAGAAGTAACCCCAGAGGTTGTTCCAGATGCAACCCCAGAGGTTGTTCCAGAAGTAACACCAGAGGTTGTTCCAGAGGTTGTTCCAGAGGTTGTTCCAGAAGTAACACCAGAGGTTGTTCCAGAGGCAACCCCAGAGGTTGTTCTAGAAGTAACACCAGAGGTTGTTCCAGAAGTAACCCCAGAGGTTGTTCCAGAGGTTGTTCCAGAGGTTGTTCCAGAGGCAACCCCAGAGGTTGTTCCAGAAGTAACCCCAGAGGTTGTTCCAGAAGTTGTGTTAGAATAAATTATTAATATTTAAATTAATTATTTTAAAAATAAATATAAAATTGATTCTTTAAATTATTTATTTTGATTATTAAATTAAATGGAAAAACTTAATAATCAACAGCAAAATATATTTAATAAATATTTAAATGGAGAGAATATTTTTATAAGTGGGCCAGGAGGAGCAGGTAAAACATTTCTTATTAAATTAATTGTTGCCGATGCAATTAAGAAACAAAAACAATATAAAGTGTGTGCATTAACAGGATGTGCTGCGATTTTATTAAATTGTGGTGCCACCACATTACATTCATTTGCTGGAATTGGATTGGCAAAAGGAGCCGTAAATCAAGTTGTAGAGAGTGTTGTAAAAAATAAATATCGTAAAAGTAATTGGAGTAAAACAGAATTATTAATTATAGATGAGGTAAGCATGTTGTCACTAAAATTATTTATTATTTTGGATTTAATTGCAAAACGAGTAAAACAAAAAAGAAACACTCCGTTTGGTGGGATGCAAATAATATTTTCTGGAGATTTTTATCAATTGCCACCAGTAGGAAATGAAGAAGACCCAGATACATTAAAATTTTGTTTTGAAATGCCATTATGGAATGAATTATTTCCGCAAAATAATCAAATTGTTTTAAAAACTATATTTAGACAGACAGATGAAAAATATGCAAAAATATTAAATCGTTTAAGAATTGGAGAGGTTACAAAAAAAGGAATAGAAGAGCTGCAAAAATGTGTAAATAAAACAGTTAATAAAGATGACAATCCAACAATTTTAATGCCCCTACGTAAAAGTGCCGATATTATAAATAATATAGAATATAATAAATTAGATAAAACAAGCGAACACATATATGAATTAAAAACAGTTGATGATATAGATATAAAAACTGATAAATCTATGTGTAATGGATTATGGTCTGATGATGACAAAAACTATGAGCTGCAAATATTAACAAATAGTGTAATGGTAGATAAAATTATTAATTTGCGTATAGGCACTGTAGTTATGTGTGTTATTAATTTAAATACAAATATATATAATGGAAGTAAAGGAGTTGTAATAGATTTTATAGAAAATAATCCATTAGTAAAGTTTAATGATATTACATTATTAATTACTCCTCATATTTGGGCAACTGAGAAAATTCCAACTATTGGAATTAAACAACTGCCATTGATATATGCGTGGGCTATTACAATTCATAAAGCTCAAGGAATGACTTTAGATACTGCATATATTGATATTGGTAATTTTATATTTGAATGTGGACAGACATATGTTGCTTTATCAAGAGTAAAAACATTAGAAGGATTATATTTAAAAAACTTAGACATATCTAAGATTAGAGTAAATATGAAAGTAAAAAATTTTTATAACAATTTAGAAAATCAAGAAAATCAATCATAAAGTATATCCAAAAGTAATGTAAAAGACCAATCCATATTATTAAAATCAACAACTTCACCATATTCATCTAATACTTTAATATGTAATTTTTTTATGTCTACTGGTCCAAAATAATTTCTAGTGGCATTACATATTTTATCATTACGAGCAGTATTATAATAATTTTTTTTATCTATTTGATGAACGTAATCAATTCTGGCAATAATATCAGTAGACACAATAGAGTCAGCAAATGTGGCTATAAAATTATTTGTTCCAGCGTTTGTGAAGTCAGTTATACTAACATATAAATATTTTGGAGAATCAAAATCAACAATCCCTTCGGACATTATAGACTCGCCCGCTTTTAAAATATATTCGCCATATCTAAATCCTAACTTCCAACCTAACTTTACGGGTAAGGGTCTCTCTTCAAACTCTTTATTACTATCAGTATTAAATAATAATGTATAAGAGGTATTTGTAGTAGAATTATTTGTAAAAACACTTCTACCACTGATTACATCTATATTATATGATATATCATAAGTAGTTAACTTGCCTGAAATAACCGTTTTTATATTTCTATCAGCAGGAAAGACTAATCTATTAGAGCAAGGCGTACTATAATTTCCATAACTGATATCAATAACTGAAGAAACGGAAGTTGTATTATTTTTTATCAAAAAATAATTAGTTGAAGAATTAATACTATGTATAGAAATTGGAATAGTATAAGCAGAAAAATCAATTGCCACTATTTTTTTGAATGTTTCTGGTAAATCAATATGAAAATTTGAACTTTTACTATTATAATAATTGTCACGAAACCGACTATCAATATTAATTGTTTTTTTTATAATTTTACTAACACTAGGAATACTAGGAATACTAGGAATACTAGGAATACTAGGAATATTCTCTACTAATATATTTGAAGAACATGGTTCTAAAGAAAGTTGTGTTAAATCTAAGTTTTCTAAATTACTTAAATTATTCATATATTTTTCAATCAATAAATCATTTGAAAAGTCTGGTGGATCACTTAAATCATAATAATTATTCATATATATAAATTATTTATTTTATATATGAATATTTAACTTTATTTTTCTTTCTCTTCTTTGTCTTCTTTGTCTTCTTCGTCTAATAACATAATTGCCATTGCTGAATAGTTATGTAAATCAATTAAAGTATCGCGTAATTGCTCATCATTAACTAGTTGAACCTGCATTTTACTAATGTTTTGTAGTCTCTTAATTTTATCACCCATTCTAACTAAAACACCAATGGTTCCATATTCAGCAAAAGCATCTCCATAATCACTATTTTTACGTTTAAAAAGTTCTAATGTTTCAGCATGAACTGCTTTCATTTGTAACACTCTATTAGACATCCCAGACATGATATACTTATTTAATATAATATAAACATAGTTTAAACTTTAAATCAATTTTAGAAGTTAATAACTTTAATTAGTGAGAAGTAAAAAACACTAATATTAAACCATTAATGAACCAAAAGGACTATTAAATGGAATCATAATGGATTTTGTTTTTTCTACATCAACTACTTTTTTATCAAGATATTTCTCATCAATTACTATTTGATAAAGATATTTATTAAACCAATCTACCGACATACTATATTTGCCATTAAAATTATTATTGTTTCCGTGAGAATTTTCTATTAAAAACTTATCTATTTCACCTTTTATCATATTATAACCCCGTATAATAACCGCGTGTGTTTGACTGGATTGTCTATATTGTAATCCATTACATTTATCCATAATAATATTATCGCCAAATATATCATCATAATTAAACGCTTTTGTGTCTAATAAACTATATTCTTTTGTATTAAACTTGTCCCAATCAACCCCACAAAAAACAGCTTGATTGTCATCAATCGCTCTTTTAATTGCATTAAACATTACAATTTGAGGAACATTAATTAATTCTTGTTGTTTGCCGCCAATTACATTTGGAGTAAGTTCAATATGATATTTTTTATAATATTTGATATTTTTACATGGATAATTTATTAAACAAATCTTACTATCAACATTATATTTAACAAATTTATGAAAAAAAGTTAAAGGGGTCAAATCTGGATGACTAACAACATATTCATTAGTTTTATACATTACTCCTTCAGGTTCATTATCATTATCCTGATCTTCAGAATCTGCTTCATTATCTTCAGAATCTGCTTCATTATCTTCAGAATCTGCTTCATCATCACGAGTTTTTTTCTTACCTCCTTTCTTGTTTTTTTCTAATTTTTTTTTTTTAATTTTTTTAGTTGAATATTGCCAATTAAATTGCTTAGGTGGTTCCCCTAAAAATATAACTAATATATTATAAAACTCACTTAAAGTGGAAGTAATTAATTGTTCTTTATTTTTTTGACTATTATTTTTTTTTAAGGATGCAATAATTTTAATAGAGCTTTTAATTAAATAATTGTTAAAAAAATTATTAAGTTCATCTGTATTTTTGCTATGAAACATATCAGTCATTGCATTTTTAGGAATAATTCCATATTTAGTAATTAAATTTCTAAACATAATCCATTGATTACCATCACTTGTTTTTGACTCCAAAATATGAATTAATTTTATATCATGTATATTTGTATTATAATGATCCGCAATATAATTTAAAAAAAAGTTGGCTTTCTCTAAACGATCATAAAAATATATAAAGTTTTCACTAAACTCAAAATTAGGTAAATTATATTCTCTTATCATATCTAATCTGATTATATTTAAAATAGCAAAAATCCAACATCTACCACTATTTTCTTGATTTGTTATATCACTTTTAATATCAATTTTATTAGTGAACTCTTTAGTATCACGTTGAATTACATCACTATCTATAATTAACTTGTTAAATTCAACTTTTGTATTAATATTTTTAAACACTTTATTTGAACGTTTTTTTTTAAATGATTTTCTAAAATCAACTATATTTTTATAAGTTATATTATGTTTCATTCATATATTATTATTATATTATTACTATATTAATAATATTATAAATAATGTCTATTTTTTTCTCATTTATATGACAACTATGAGATTTAAATGTAAATTTTGTAAATTTATGCTCTTCTAAAAAGCAATTATAATTTCTCTCATAATAATAGGTTTTGAAGTATCTGGCCAAACTTTTTCTAGACCTATTTATAAAATCTTCATGACTTGTATCTATTATTTTATAAACAAATATTATCCACAACCACAACTTTTATTACCAATATTAAACATTGATTTATTGGTGGAGTTGATTTGAACAGACTGCGCAGACCGCATATATAGCGTGGGTTGAACTGATTTATTGGTGGAGTTGATTTGAGCCGAGGTCTGGGCTGGTATCTGGGGAGGTTGAATACTTCTAGAAAAAACCATTTTTAATTGACGATTCATATAATAATATAAAGATTATTTTAGTTACAAAAACTATTACAATTTAAAGGTTTGGATAAAATGATTCCTTTTTTTTTGGCCAAATATCGGTGATAAGATCCATGTTTAACATCTACGCCGGCGCCGCCTGGGTCCATGCCTCCAGGTTTATTAGATGTAATACTAGTTTTTGTTGAGTTTCCTCGGGTTGGAATGTTTATATAAGTTGGATATTTTGAAGGTAAGGCACGGTCACTTTGACTTCTTAAATTATTTTTAGAACCCCAAAAACTAGAATTATTAATTACTTCTTTATTTTGTAATATATTTTTAGAAACAATCTTAGACGCATAATCATCAATAAATTGCGAACCATACATTGAAGTCTGATTTTGTATTTGTCTCTCTACCCCTAATTTGTATAAACTAGTATTATTTATACAACCACCACCACATCGCAAATTAACAGTAGTAATTGTATTAATCGCACAATTACAATTAACCATTTATATAATTATATAACTTTTAATAATATCTAAAAATTATTAAAAATTATTAAAAATTATTAAAAATTATTAAAAATTGAATAATTATATTAATTTTTAATAATTTTAATAATTATTTATTAATATGAATATTCAATATGATTGTCCTAATTGTAAAAAAAGTTACAAATTATATACCAATTATTCAAAACATATTACAATTTGTAGTGAAAAATATAAAGAAAAAAATATAAAATTAACAAATATAGAGCAACCTTCTAGTATTCAACAAACATTAGAATATTTACTAAAGTCTGTCGCAGAAATAAAAGAATCTATTAAAACAATACAGAGAGAAAACACAGTTAAATATCAAAAAATATCTATATTTGAATGGTTAACCAGAACCTATACTAATACTATTTGTTTTAAAGAATTTGTTAATAATTTAAAACTGAATAACAAACAATTTTTTCAAAAACAAGATATAAATTTCTTATTTGATGAACTACATTTATTGCTTATAAATACTCAATTACCGCTTAAAGCCTTTAATATAAAACCAAATGTTATATATGTATATATAAATAATATTTGGAAAATATTTGATACAGCAGAAAGTAATTTATTAATAATAAAAATTTCAAAATTATTATTATGTAATTTGTCAGAATTAAATAATAGTGAAGACTATGCCAAATTAGTTCCCTTAATTAATTCAATTAATATTAACAATAAAAATTTTATTAATAAATTACATAAGTTTTTATATCAAGAACTAAAATCAGACATTCAAATAATAGAATTACTTTAAAAACCTAGATAATTTACTTAATTGTATATTTTATGTATTTTATGTATCTTATCAATAATATGAATATTTTTCATATTATAAAGATCTTTTTTTTTAATTGGTGCTGCATGGGATTCTGTTGCTCCAATTAAAGCATATTTAGACGCATCTAAATTAATAAACTCACTTTTAATAAAACGATTCTTAATATTTCCATGTAATGTATAAAATAGAATATGTTTATATTTCTGAATCATATAAATATATTTATATTAGTATTATATTTTTAAATGCTAAAGAAATAATTATTTAATGACGACGGGAGCGGTGGCGGCGGGAACGGCTGTGGCGGCGGGAACGGCGGTGGCGGCGGCTACGCATTCCTCTATACCGGCGGCGACCACCGCTATGCCCATTGTTATGATCCCCAGGGCCAACTCCCATAGAACCAAGCTCGCCCATTTCGCTCTCTCCTTCACCACCCCAAATCTCCTCACCGCCGCCCATCATTCCACAACTACCTCCTCCTTTTCTTTTTCTGCTTCTTTCGCGTTTTTTGCGTCTTTTGCCACCAAACAAACTTCCTAAAGACATTGTCATTTATATATTATAACAATATAATAATTTAATAATTTAATAATTTAATAATTTAATAATTTAATAATTTAATAATTTAATAATTTAATAATTTCTTATGCGTTTTCTTTCTTTTAGATGATTTTTTTTTAAATGTTTTTTTTACTGGTTTTGCTCCGCCTTTATATACTCTTGGACCGAAACCCACTATACCTGGTAATTTAATCGTGCCTAAGCCTTCTTCGCCATCGGCCGTGCCCACTGGGCCATCGGTCTTGCGGCCTACTCTTTTCAATTCTGCTGTTATTTCTTGTATCATTGGGATTAATCTATTAAAAGGCCATTTAAGCTTTTCAAATTCACTCGGCACGTGAGTTGGGTAATTACTTAAAGCAACAAACAAATATTTTATAGTATCCGACTGTGAATCAGAGGCAGCGGCTTGAATCGGAACAAGTCTGTATCTATCTTCAACCTTAAGCGAAGTGTATGGAAGTTCTTCCACAAAATGGTATTTTGTTCCGTCTCCTGCAGTTGCTTCTGCAATGTCATCTATAGCCTTTGCCGTGGCAATATTAATGGCAGTCTCTTTACTGCCATCGTAGATGTTGCTCTCGGGAAGTGGATTTTTGTTGAACACTATATCCATATAGTCTGGATATAAACAGTCTTTAAGCCACTTTTTATCATCGTCTTCATCCTCTACTCCAGCAAAATCAAAACAATTATTAATATTTTGATAATTTGGACCAAAAAAGTTTAAAATGTAATTTATAATACTTTCACATAATCTCTTGCGTGTATCATTCTTCTTGTCTTGAGCATATTCAGCTTGAACATTTTTATTATAATTATCAATAATATTTTTATAACCTACAATTTTGTATTCAATATCAAGAAATTTTCGCATAATACTCTCATCGTCTTTTCTATATAAATTATATTTAATACTATTTAGGTCGCCAATATTAGACTTGCCAATAATTCTGTTTAATAAACTATCAATAGCGTCATCATACTCTTTATATTTGCTTTGATATAGTTTTGTCATTGGTAATTGCACATATGTTAAATCTATATCTTTTAAAAAAATATAAACTATAATTTTCTCCCAATAGGTTTGAGTTATTTGATATTCATCAGGCATTATATCTGTACCTGTACTTTTTGTGAATATTGTACCTTGCAGTTCTTGTCTAATAATCTTTATTGAAGTAATTTTTTTGGTTATGTTTTCACGCTTGATTATTTGTTTTTCTATATTCGTTTTTAAATTTTTAGCTATTGGTTGAAGCTTTACTAATTTAGAGGCACTATCAATTTGCTCTAAGAGACCATCAATCTGAGTATTTTTTGTACTTATGTTTTGAATATAATTTTCTATACTGACTTGTTTTGCATTAAATATTTCATTCTTAAAATCTTCAGTAATCTGTTTAATATTAATCATAGTACAGATTTTTGTATCATCATCAAGGTTTGTACGTTTAGATTCTAAACTTTGGGAGCTGGGGGTAGCTTTGTCGGCAGTTTTAGCTGCTTCAAGCCTGTGTTTGGCTGCAAAACCATTTGAATCATTTGCAACAGCATCTGTATCAGAATTACTTATCTTCTTTAATTTAGCAAACATATCATTACTATCTCTATCATATTCTTTTAGAAGTGTATCTTTTTCTGCTAAATCTTCTTTTATCTCTTCTATGTCAGCCAATACTCTCGTAAATTCAGGGTCATTTAAATCAGTCTGCTCAATTTTTGGCTCTAACAGTGGCAGATCTTGGGGCGGGCCCAGGTTGGCTGCACCTGGCTGCCCACCCGGTTCTAAGGCTAGATCTTCATCCTCTTCTTGGTCGTCTTGCTGCCCACCCGGTCCTAGATATGGCTCTGGCTGTGGCGGTGGCTGCCCATCCGGTCCTAGATCTGGCTCTGGCTTTGGCTGTGGCGGTGGCTGGTTCAGTGCGACGCCTGCATCTGGCTGCCCAGCAAGTCCTAGATTTGGCTCTGGTTGTGGCGATGGCGTTTTTAACTCTGGCACTGCTGGAACAGACTGATTTATTATTTTATCTATTTTCTCGTCAATATTATCTTCACTAAGATCTTCAATAATTTCATTACTGGCATTAAGTACATTAATTATGTCGTTAGCAGTCTTTAACTGTCCCTGCGGGTCTGTATTAAATCTCATTAATACATCTCTTAATAATCTTTTTGCATTTCCAACTACTAAGGCATCTTTTGATTCGTTTATTTTATTCTTATCAGGCATCGCTAAATAATAAACTAGTTCATCAAATCTAATACTATTAGCTGTATCTGTTTTAATTAATTTCATATCAGTCTCCTCTGTCATGAATTTATACATTCTTGTATTATCAATTCCTGGATTAGCAGCAAATTTAACACTTTTAACACTTTTACTTTTGTTAAACAGATTCATATATATATATATATATATATATATATATATAAAATTAAGTTATTTTGTACGTTTATTCAAACATAATTTTTTATGCGTTTTTCTTATAAATGTTTTGCTCCGCCTTTATAGACTCTTGTATTCTGCATCGGGAATGTAATAAGCGTGCCTAAGCCTTCTTTGCCATCGGGCACGTCTTTTGGGCCATCGGTAGTGCGGCCTGCTCTTTTCAATTCTGCTGTTATTTCTTGTATCATTGGGATTAATCTATTAAAAGGCCATTTAAGCTTTGCAAATTCATTCGGCATGTGAGTTGGGTAATTACTTAAAGCAACAAACAAATATTTTATAGTTTCTGACTGCGATGATTCATCAGTTAAAGTAATTGGGTTAAGTTTGTAACTATCTTCAGCCTTAAGCGAAGTGTATGGAACTTTTTCCACAAAATGGAATTTTTCTCCGTCTCCTACACTTGGTTGTGCAATTTCATGTATTGCCTTTGCAGTGGCAGAATTAATGGCAGCCTCTTTACTGATTTCTGTTTCTCTCATTGGAAGTGGATTTTTTTTGAACACTATTTCCATATTTTCATTAGTTAAAGTTGTTTTAAACCACTTTTTATCATCGTCTTCAAAGTGTAGTTTTGCAAAATCAAAACAATTAATATTATTTTCATAATCTGGACCAAGAAAGTTTAAAATGTAATTTATAATACTTCCACATAATATCTTGCGTGTACCGATCTTCTTGTCTTGAGCATATTCAGCTTGAACATTTTTATTATAATTATCAATAATATTTTTATAACCTAAAATTTTGTAAGCAATATCAAAAAATTTTCGTTCAAAACTTTTATTATATTTTTCATATAATTTATATTTAACCAAATTGTGTTGAGACATGTAGGTATTTGTTTTTACCACACTAAGATTCAAATACATCTTTAATAAATTATTTATTTTATTATCATAATCTTCATATTTGCTTTTATATTTTTTTGTCATTGGTAATTGCACATATTTTAAATCTGTTAGTGTTATACAAAAATAAATTGGAATTATATCAATATAATTTTCTTTTATTGTATTTAAATCAGTTATTTCTGTTTCTATTGTTTTGGTTATTTTTTCATCATTAATTATGTCAGCGCGTATCCTTTTTTGTACGAAAGCAAAGTTTATAGTTTTGGAAAAAATTATGTTAAAATTGGGGTAGTCCTTATTTTTTTCTAATATATCATTAATATCACTCCAATTTTTAGCACTTTCAGCAATCTTTGAATTTATACTTGATATTTGAGAATTAAAATTTTTTTCAATTAGCTCTAAATTAAACTGGTTGAGATTAGCTTCAACAATCTCCTTTATTGCAAGTTTAATTGAATTATAAATGGTGGTATCGGGATAGTCACTAGTATTATATACTGGTTTATTCAATTTTGCAAGCGCATCCACCATATCTTTATAGGTCTGTGTTGCTTTATCATTATTTTCAAAGTTAGTTATGAAAATTAAATTATCCAACAGATCATTAAATTTTGTGTTCAGCTCTACAAGCTCAATTCTTATTTTTCTGTAATTTTCAATTAGCCGTATCAATTTAGCCCTTTCTCTAGCAGAATTAAATCCAGCCTGATTAGCAAGAGTTGCGTCATTCGGGTCTGGCAGCCCACCCAGTCCTAGTTTTGGCGGCCCACCCAGGACTGGCTCTGGCATGTCTAATATTTCATCTATTTTTTTATCAATATTCTTATCATTAAGATCTTCAATAATTATATTACTGGCATTAAGTACATTAATTATTTGTTCAGCAATCTTTAATTTGTTATTTTTAGTAAAAATTTCTAATACATCTTTTAATAATCTTTTTGCATTTCCCACTACTGGGTTATCTTTTATTTTATCCTTATCAGGCATCGCTAAATAATAAACTAGTTCATTCAATGTAATAGTTCCAGCGGTACCTTCGTTAATTTTATTCATATCAGTCTCCTCTGTCATTAATTTATACATTCTTGTATTATCAAGTGTAACAACTTTTTTGGGCCTACTAAACATTTTTTATATATATATATAAAATTAAGTTATTTTGTACGTTTCTTCAAACATAGTTTTAGTCATTATTGGAATATTTAATTTTTTGGCTTTTATTGTTTTTGTGGTTTCTTCATCTATATTTTCTTTAACAATAACAACAAATGTATTTTTATTAACAACATCACTTAAGATTCCTCCAAGCTCTTTTATTTTTTGACTTAAGTTTATATCTCTAAACTTAGTAAATACAATTTGTTTATTTTTCAAAATATTATCTATAATGCTTGGAAAGCTTGGATTTTGTTCTGGAATTTTCTCTGTAATTTGTGATTGAATTTTATATTCTAAATTTGCAGTAGTTATAAAGTTCAAAAATTCTTCAATATGGGATATAAAGTTATCAGCAGTTTTACTTGCCACACCTTCTATTTTTAATAATTTTGTTTTTTTAATTATATTACTTTCACTGCTTGTTAAAATATCTGGAAGAGTATTTAAAATTTTATTAAAAGTAACTTCTCCAAATCCTCTACCAAAAATATTAGAAGCAACCATCAATTGTGCCAAAGATGATTTCTCAAGTTGTGTTTGTATGCTTTCATATATTTTTTTAGCCATTTTTTCTTTAAATCCATCAACTGTCAAAAAATCATCTTCTGTCATTGCTAATATTTTTGGAACACTATTAAATCCACTACTAATTATACGTTTGATATTCCCTGGTCCAATTCCACTAACGTCTAAGTGTTGAAAGAAGACAAGAATATTTTTATTTTGAACAATAGAGTTGTTTTCTTTATCTTTTAAAATAATATCAACATGTTTATCATTCCATACATATTCAACATCTGGAAACTTTACATATTCAGCAGGAACAACTACATTCACAATATGCGGAATTACGTCACCACTACGAATAATAGTAATAATTGCACCAATTCCAATTTTATTATCTTCAATAAATTTTGCATTGAACCCAGTTGCATATTCAATTGTAACACCTCCTAATGTTATTTTTTCAATTTGAACCCGTGGTTTAATATAACCATCTTTACTTGGAGTCCATAGTACATCAACTACTTTTGCTTCGGCAACCTGTTCAGAAATTACCATTTTAAAAGCAAAGGCATATTCTGGATTTTGTTTAGGTCTTGGATAAATGGCATCATTAATCACAACTATTCCATCAATATCATATTCATATTCTTTTCGCCATGCCAGCAGTCTTTCTGATAAAAACTCATTTGAAATAGTATTAGTTATTTGAAATTTTACATGATTAATTTCATTTGTTTCAAACATCTTCATTTGTTGTGAAGGCACTACTCCTGGATTAATTAATTCATAAGCAACAAAATCAATATGCTTTAATACATTTGGATCAATTGTTTTTTTATTCACAACACCAGAAACAAAATTTCTCGCATTTGCAAAACTTTTATAATAATTATTAAAATTTTCTTTAGTTATTATTATTTCTCCACGAAATGCCATATCTTTATACTCTTTTTTAATTAAATATGGAATTAAATGACTTATGTCTTGTCCAAATACGCCATTGCCTCTTGTATATAATTTTGATTCATTTTTGTTATTAACATATAATGCGCTTATACCATCTAATTTGGCAGAAATAACATATGGTCCAGTATAAATAGTTGTCCATTTGGCAACCTCGTTTGTAGTTGGTTTTATTTTATCCATAGACCATAATTCATAAGGTAATTTAACTTTATTTTTAGTAATAGTTAATTTACATTTGGTATGACCTGATTTGGCAATTTCATTATTAGGATATTTTTCTAAAACAAACTCTCTAATAATATCATATTCGCTATCCGTAAAAACCGGGTCATCCTCACAATAGTATTTATTATTGGCATAGTCAATCATATCTGATAATTGTTCTTCTGTTAATAATTGTAAAAGTGAAATACCATTTTTTTTAAAATTTATGATTTCAGTTGTTATTGAAAATGCATCTTTTGATTTTTTAATTGTTTTATTTTTTGGAGTATTTGGTATATTAATTTGAACTGATAGAGGCATCGCTTCAGGCATCGCTTCAGGCATCGCTTCAGGCATCGCTTCAGGCATCGCTTCAGGCATCACTTCAGGCATCGCTTTCGTTAATTCAATTAAAGAATTAACACCAACTCTATTTTCTGGTTTAATATAAGCAATTCCTAAATAGTTTAAAATAGATTCTTCTGTCAAAAACTCTTTATCTACAGGGTCGCCTTTAAGTCCATTTTTTAAATGTGATAACGCATGCTCATTTAATGTAAATCCTAAATCATTTGCTTTTTGTCTTATAAGAGTATTAAATATTTTACTGCCTGTAAAATATAATAAAGCAAATGGATATTCTTTTGGAGGACTATATAAAAAGTCTACACGTCGCATAGGCATATTTTGTTTATTTTTAACGAGAGTTAAACATTTTACTTTTCCCTTTGAGAGCACTTCTGCAATAGTTCCATCTTTAATAAGACTATCTACAATTGCTGTAAATATTTTGGAATTATTTTTTTTGTTTGTAATAATAATATCAATATCACTTGAAAAGGCTAAGCCACGTCTAAAACTACCTACAATTTGAAACTCTGTATCTGAATCAAATTGTTTTAATTTTTCTTGAAACATTGCTTCAAACTCAATTATCTCACTGCGCGGAATTTTTTGAAGAATATCTTCGTAATATTTTAAACCAATTAATTGTTTACTATTTAATAATTCTTCAATTGGCTCATACATTTTTAGTTCTTCTATTGTTTTAATTCCTAGGGCAACGAGATCTTTTGCTTTCGCTGGACCAACACCATAAATATTTGTAAAAAGATTAATTGGATCGTTTCTCTCATTCTCTAATGATTCAATCTTTCCAGTATTTATATATTCTTCAAATTTACTAAGAATAGTAACTCCAACATTTTTAATTTGCTTCAAATCATTAATTGTATAAATTGGAGTTGGATGTTTTAAAATTTCTAAAGCCGCAGTTGAATAAGCTTTAGCCCTAAAATGTTCTCCTTTTTTTGACATAAACTCACTTAGTTCATTTAAAATAGTAATAAATTCTTCATTTAGTCGTCTTTGTGTAATGGGCATTGCTTGTTCTTTTTGTGATTCAGGAGTTATTGGTTTTAAAATTTCTTGGTTTATAATTTTCAATTTTTTAGATTTTAATGTGGCATTTGGTTTTGTTTTTAAGACTAAGGGTTTAACCATATTATTTATTATTTATTATTTATTATTTATTATTTATTATTTATTATTTATTATTTATTATTTATTATTTATTATTTATTATTTATTTTTTTTTTTTTATTATTTATTATTTATTATTTATTATTTATTATTTATTATTTATTATTTATTATTTATTATTTATTATTTATTATTTATTATTTATTATTTATTATTTATTATTTATTATTTATTATTTATTA
>Ga0209190_1000267_pt1 | contig 37950 bp, 58 predicted proteins | sample M_140205_XF_Meta_FD_187315 | JGI IMG/M metagenome (GOLD analysis project Ga0209190, IMG submission 187315) | Freshwater microbial communities from Lake Montjoie, Canada to study carbon cycling - M_140205_XF_MetaG (SPAdes) (version 2) | ecosystem: Environmental > Aquatic > Freshwater > Lake...
TACGGCGAACTGACTGCCGTCGCGTTCGGTGCCTGCGGCCAAGTTGGCCGGCAGAAGGCCGCGGCGATGGAGGACGCGCAGGGAAACTCCGGAAGTGTCTCCGCGCGCACTTAGAGCGGAGGCCCGAGACTGCTGAGTGGCTCGCCCGCGTCGCTGAGCTTGATCCCTCGGCGGCCAGCGCAGCCCATGCGGTCATGGGCGACGAGGTCGCGACGCCCGCGCCGTGGCTGACGTGGATATGGCGGGCCTGGCATCGGCTACACCAGGATCGGCCGCTGCACGGAGGTGGAATGTCCGCTCCGGTGCCTGGCGCGATCGCCTGGCGCGACATCGTTCTTTGGCACGACCGCCATGGAGGAGATCTCGAAATGCTCGAATTCGGGATCAGCCAGATGGATATCGAGTTTATAGACTGGCACCGGACGCAACGGGAGAAGAGTTAATGGCTTTTGTCCGTCGTTCGGTTTCCATCCAGATCTCTAGCCTGGTGAAGCCAGCCGATATGGGTCGGTTGTTTGCAACCAAAGCGCGCGAAGGTCGTGACGCATTAATCGCCGCTGGCCGGGCTCCTGCGATGTACGAGACTTTCGTCGACGGCCTCGCCGGTGCGGTTGAGGAGACGGTGAAGGTGCCAGGCGGTGTCATTCTGTACCGCTTCAACGTGCTCGGGGAGGCTGCTGCATACGCAATGGCCTTTGCGCAGGGTCGCTCGCCGGTTCGTGCCGGCAAATATCGGGCCTCCTGGGTCGTGCTGGTCGAAGGGCGTCTTTGGACTGCCGGCCTGCGCAGCATCCCCGCCGGCATCACCGTCGCGGTCACCAACACGGCGCCATATCATCGGAAGATTGACGTTGGCGGACAGCGCGGCATTGGCCAGAAGATCGTCGAGGAAACCCGGCAGGCTACACAGCGGCGCTTTCCGATCCTCCAAGTCGAACGCCAGTTTTGGAGCATCCCCAACGGATACATTCTGAAAGGTCGGCACCATACGCGCCCATCTGTGCGCGCGCATCGCACGCGGGTCGATCGTATGCCGGGCCAGCCTTTGACTTATCCGACCATCGTCATATCGGTAAAACGCTGATGGCGCTCGATGTTGAAACCCTGCGGTTCACAGCCGTTTTCGAGGATGGCGCCAGCGCAGGCCTAGCTGCGGCCACGAAGCGCACGGATGACCTCGCGACTGCAACCGCCGCTGTCGATACGGTGGCCACGCGCACGGGAAAGACGTACGAGGCCGTGAACCGTCGTCTCGACGAACAAGCAGTCCTGACGGCCAAAGTCATAAAAATCAATCGCGACCATGAGCAATCCGTGCAGGCGATCAATCGCGCCCTCGAGGTCGGCCGAGTTGATCAGGAGCAGTCGATCGAGCAGACACGTCGCGCAGGGTTAGTGCGAGATCAGGACCTACAGAAGGCGCGAGACAGCGCCGCGGCGATGGCCGAGCGATTCGGCGTTGCGGGTGCCGCAGTCGCTCAGGCTGGTGTCAGCGCCGGTGCATCGGCTTTCGCCATGCGCCAGCTAGGCGTGCAGTCGATGCAGGCGGCTTCGTCGATCGCCAGTGGCCAGCCGATCTTCACAACGCTGGTGCAGCAGGGGCATCAGGTCGTTGACGTGATGCTGTCGACCGGCACCGGGTTTAGTCTTGTCGGACAGGCCGCAAAGTCGGTTGCGGCTGCGCTGCTGACGCCGACAGCGGCTGCTATCGCAGTCGGCGTCGCCTTTGCCGCAATTGTCATTCATGCGTCGGATCTTGACGCGCAGTCGCGCGCGCTCTCGATCAACCTCCGTGCTGTCGGACGCGACGGGGAAATTGCAGCGTCGGGGCTTCAATCTTATGTCCGCGTCCTGCAAAACGGAGGGATCGCGCGCAATGACGCGGTGAGCATCCTGTCGACCTTATCGCGCAACCCCGCTCTGGGATCAGCGCAGATCGGTCAGGTGGCAGGTTTGACGGCTGATACGGCGACTGCAGTTGGCACCGATCCTCAAACGGCTGCAAAACGGCTCGGCGATGCGGCAGGCGGATCCTATTCAGCGATCAAGAGCCTCGACGACGAGCTAAACATTCTGACCGCCGATCAGCGTGTCGCTGTGCGGGTGATGCTCGAGCATGGTCAGCGGACTGAAGCAGTCACACTAGTAATGGATCAACTCAACAAACAAGTAAAAGGGCTTGACCACGATGCACTAACTCCGATGACAGCATCGCTGCGTGAAATGTCGAACGCCTGGGGTTCATTTGCAGATGCTGTTGTAAAAAATGGTGCTGTAAAATGGTATCTAGATTATTTGGCTTCAGTTGTTAAAGGAACTACAAATATTGTTACGGCCACTGGGTCGTCGAACAGCGGATCCTCTGTCTCTCAACTGCAAGCCGATATGGCAAAGATCGAGACGCAGCTTAGTTCGCGAGACAGCTATGGCGATTTACAAATTACAGGTGCTGCCCGACAAATCCTAAGCGATCGAGTAACTGGCATGAGGAGCGAAATCCTCGGCCTGACGATGTCAAATCAATCATTCGCGGGATCGCCAAATGACGTGGGCGGATCGTACGTCGGGACATCTGGCTACGGGGAAAGCCAGCGGCAATCCAAAGAACTCCAGCCATCGCAGCAAGCTGTCGCGGATGCGCAGCGCTTGGCGAGGGCTGGTCCTGCTGGTCGCTCAACAGCTCAAGCTGAAATCGACGCAGAAAACATAATCCGCGACAAAGGCTTGACCGGCCTCGCGATGGAGGAACAGCGGCGTCTCTCACTCAAAAAGGTGATCATCGAGGAAGGCGCCGCGCGTCAAGAGGAAATGGACGTCATCCTCCGCCAGACCACAGCCGAGATGGCTCTGGTGCGAGCCAGCGACGAGGGCCGTGCATCGATGTTGCGCGCCCGGGCGCAGGCCGAGGCTCATGCGCAGGCCGCTACCAAGGGCGGCGTTGCTGAGGCTGCGCTCGCGGATGCGATCCTGAACCGCAACGCGGCGCAGGAGGCCTCGAAAGGCGCGCAGCAGCTGCTCGATATGAATGAGCAGATCGCGGCGACCGAGAAGCTGATCGTCGCCGAGAAGAGTGGCGATCGCGCGACCTATTACGCCACCCTCGATCAGAAGATCCGCGATGCGACTAAGTCGCTCGTTGCCAACCGGGATGCGGCGACAGATCCTAAGATCAAGGCAGCGCTGACGGCTGAGGTTGTTCTGATGGGTCAGAAGATCGAGAAGCAGCAACTCCTGAATGCTGATTCTGACGCCGCCAAGCAGATTCGCGCAGGTCAAGGGATGCTGTCCGATCTCAAAGCGGAGGGCGAACTGATCGGCGTCTCCGCGGAACAGCGCGAGCGCGAACTGGCGGCGCTCCGCACCATCCGCTCACTGATCTCCGGCGGGAAGGCCGCGGATGCCGACAGCCTCACTGACACGCAGAAGGCCCTTGTGGAGCAGTCGCGCACAATCGCGAGCGCGAACTATCAGCTACGCCAGCAGCAGTCTCTGTACGACGGCATCGCCCAGGCTGCCTCCCAGGCATTCGACCAGGTTGGAAGTGCCATCACGAATGCCTTCATCGGCGGTCAGCGGGCGGCAGTAAATTGGGGCAACGTGGCCCGCGGCGTGGCGACGTCGGTGATTCAGCAGATGCTCAAACTCAGTGTCGTCAACCCCCTCATGAACTCATTCACGGGCGGCTCTCTCCCGAGCCTTTCGATGTTTGGCGGTGGCGGTCTGTTTTCGATGGGCGAGTCCGCGCGCCCATCGGCTGATTTCGTCGGGCCGATGCCGGCTGACTCCGGTGTTGGCGGGCTCTTCTCGCAGGGGTCCGGCCTGTCAAACGCATTCAACGGCAGCCAAAGCGTGTTTTCCGGCGGCTCAATGATGGCCAGCCTAGGCGGGGCTGCTGCGGGGTTCGGGCTCGGCAACATGGCGTCAAGCCTTATGCGAACGGGGAACACGCAGCAAGGGATGGTCGGCTCGGGGCTCGGCGGGCTTGCAGGCGCGGCAATATTCGGCCCGATCGGCGGCGTCGTTGGCGGTCTCCTAGGAGGCATCGTCGGTTCGTTGTTTGGCCCAGGCAAGGCTCACCACGGGTGGTCTTATGACGTAACAACCGATTCCACGGGCATGCTCGGCGTTGATAATGCCCACATCGACTCGATTGCGAAAGAACAATATGCGGCCGACACCGCCGAGATGGCGAAGGTCAACGATTGGCTGAAAGCCAACGGCTTGAAGGCTTCAGGCTCGTATCAGGTTGGCGGCAATAACGCAGGCGTCATGCCTGGAAGTCTCGACACTGGGTTCAGCGCGCTCCGCTTCACGTCCACGGATGCCAAGTTCAATGGCCAGCTTGCCGGCCGCGAATTCTCCGACCCGACCAATTTGAACGACTTTCAGACCTTGGTGCAGCAAACGATACCCGCTTTGATCGGCGGCGACGGATCGATCAAGACGGCAATCGATGCACTCACCAAGACGTTCGAGGATGCCATCACCAAGGCAAAGGCGTTCGGCCTGGCCACCGACGACCTATCTGCGGCGCAGGCCAAGCAGACCCAGGCCGCACGGGATGCCATCGCCCTTGTCGTGTCGCAGGCTGAAACCGGCTATCAGTCTCGCCTCCTGGCCGCGACCGGACACACGGCCGAAGCGAATATCCTGAATTTCGATCTCCAGGCTTCCCAGCAGCGCGCTACTGCCGCCAAGCAGCTCACAGATGCGTTCGGCGACGCTTACGCCTCGACGACGGACTATGCGCGGATCCTGGGCGAGCTAAACACTGCCCTCGATGCTGAGCGTAAATCCGTCGTCGACGGCCCCCGATTGCAGGCAGCGTCGGCCGCGATGGGTGTCGTATCCTCGCTCAGGACCTTCGCTCAGGGACTATCGACCTCAGGCGCATCGCCGCTCTCGCCGCAGGCGCAGTTGCTGTCTGCACAGCGCCAGTTTGATGCAGTGGCTGGCAGTGCGATCCAAGGCGATGCCAGCAGCCTCAGCCAGGTGCAGAGTTATGCGACGAACCTGTTAACCGTATCGCGCAATGTGAACGGGTCCGGTCTTGCCTATGCCACTGATTTCTCCCACGTCGTGGATATGCTCAGTCAGGCGGCATCGCAGTCAGCTGACACACTCACCGCGTCGTTCCTCGCTGCGACAACCCAGAATCAGACCGACCAACTGGTCACCGCCATCGGGAACCTTCAAGATGAAGTGACAAAGCTGCGCACGGAGGTTGCACAGAATACCAGCGCGCCGGCGCGGGTCGCCGCATGACGGCCGGCACGGTTTATCTCGCGGAGGTTGATACTTATCTGCCAGCCGTTGTCACGGCAGGCGTCAGCCCTGGCCACGGAACCAGCCCGCGCGGTGTGCTGCCGGTCTCGGTCACGGCAGCGTCGGGAACCATATATGGCTCTGACACTGGCTATCGCTCGCGCTCTACCGACGCCGGCGGCGTCGTGTCATATCCACCGATCATCGAGCAGGCTTTTGCGATCGATCGTCGGATCAATCTCGATCCGGGAGCGTCAGCAGCAGCCGCGGCCTGGGGCACCATTTCGCTCAACAACACCGATGGCCGTTTCGATAGCCTGGTCGCTGCACAGAACTCGGACGGCCGCGAGGTCAGGATTTATTTTGGGACAAAGGCTTACGACCTGGCGCGCGGCTACTGGATTGACCCAACAAAGGCCAGCCTCACGACGGCATTCAAGGGGATCGCTCAGCCGTGGACGCTTGGCATCGAGACCCTCGATATTCCGCTGCGGGACGCGACGTATTGGCTTGAGCGGCCGATCTCTTCCAGTCTCTACACAGGCGCCGGAGGCCTCAATGGCGGCGCGGACCTGACCGGCAAGCCCTTACCCAAGGCGCGCGGCGGAACCTCGACATATCCGATCAGAAACGTGGCGCCCGTATTGGTCGATGCTACTGCGCTGATTTATCAGTATTCTGATGGCCCTGGCACCGTGCAAGCCCTCTACGAGGGCGCTGACCCAAACATCGTGTTCGACAGCAACACCACGAACCTTTACGTCGGATCGACGCCGTCGGGTAAATATCGCACCGACAACAGCCGCGGCCTGTTCCAGCTTGGCTCGACCGCAGTGCGCCAGATCACCGTCGACGTGACGGGCCAGTTCCCGACGGCGGGCGTGCAGACAACAGCATTCGCGATCGCGCGCTATCTGCTGACCGAGGATGCGGCGCTGCCCGCCTCTTATCTCGATACCAGCGCCTTCGCCACGCTCGACGCGGCCTATCCTTATGCCTCCGGCCTTTGGATCGGTCCTGATGACCAGGTCGACGGTGCGACGGCAGCAGCCTTTGTCATCGGCGGCTTCGGTGCCAAGCTATTTCCGAAGATCGACGGCACCTTGTCTGCGTTTGCGCTGCGAGCGCCATCGGGAACGCCGGCGATTTCGTTAAATACGGCGACAGTCATCTCGGTAATGCCGCGCGATTTACCCAAGATGCTATACCCACCACCCTTCCGCATCCGGGTGGGTTATCAGCGCGCCTGGGCGGTGCAGACATCGGGTCTCTCGCCACTCGCGACGGCTGCCCGACAATCCTTTGTTGCGAACCAGTGGCGCGTTAACGGCGCATCATCCACAGCGATTTTGACGGCGTATCGCCGACCCAATGATCCCGCAGTGATCGGTGGAGGCTTGCTCAATGGTGCTGACGCGACGACCGCTGCGACGGACATGCTGGCGCTGTGGGCCACCAGACGACGGCTCTACGACGTCACAATCCCTGTTCTGACAGGGCTGACGCTCGACCTCGGGAATCTTATCTCCCTGGCGTTCCCGCTCGACAACCTGCGCAACGGCGCCCTTGGCGTCATCGTCGGCGCGCAGCTCCGATCACAGGATTCTACCATCACATTTCAGGTGCTTGTCTGATGGCACGCTCTCTTTTTGGCTGGACGAACTATGCCTCGACCGGTGCGCTCTCTGCCGGATCCAATGCGGCCAACATGTCGGTCGCGTCTGGCTGGTCGTCCGATCAAGGCTCGTCGTCGACCGCCTGGCAGACCGTCACCGGCGTCGTGACCTCTGCCGACGGTGCCTATGCGCGGATCGACGCCGGCGCCGCCGTCACCTGGCGCGCCTTCGCCCTTGCGCGGACAAACCTCACCTCCGCCGCAACCGTCCGCTGGCGTGTGGGATCGGTCGCCGATATGTCGAGCGGGGTGATCTATGACAGCGGCACAGTCTCTGCCGGGATTGTCGCCGGTATTGGTCAATCAGTTGTTGTTGCTGCGACCGATCAGGTCGCGCGATATTGTCAGGTGGATATTAACGACGCTGCAAATCCTGATAGCTTTATCAATATCCCGCTCGCCTATGCTGGTCCGGTCTGGGTTCCAACGGTTGGCGCGGACTGGCAAAGTTCGTTCGGTCGGGATGACCGGATTGACGAGGTCGTCACTCTCGGGGGCCAGGAGTTCCCAATCGCCCGCTGGCTGCGTCGCCACTGGTCTCTCGCGTTGACCGCGATCTCTGCAGCCGAGGTCTGGGCCTCAGTGATGCCGCTCGATCAGGTGGCGCGGCGCAGTGGGAACGTTATCTACATCCCCGACACGGCATCGGCCGATATCGCCGCTGAGACAGTCCTGGGTCGCCTGAAACCGACCTCGGATCTGACATACACAGCCAGTAGCACGACGATGCGATCATATCGTGCGCAGATAACTGAGAGGCTATAACCGATGCTGCGGAATTATGTTGCCGAAACGTCAACGGCGCCGGGCACTTCGGCCACCATCAACCTTGCTGGAGCCATCACCGGTCGCCTCGCCTGGTCGTCTGTATTTGCCAATGGCGCAGCGTGTTTTTATTTCTTGAGCGACGGCTCGCAGACGGAGTGGGGCACTGGCGTATTTAATACAGGCGCTCCCAACTCACTTACGCGAACGACGGTCCTGGGGAATAGCGCGGGCACGACAGCGCGCCTCAATTTCACCACTACAACGACCGTTTACAATGAGGTGCCAGCCGAACGGGTGGTCTATCAAGACGCATCGACGAACGTGTCGCTTCCCAATAACCTCGCCGCGGCGGGGAACGCGACAATTACCGGATCGCTGACAGCATCATCGTTTGCTGGTGGCGGATCGCGAATGGTTGGCGAGATCGTTGATTGGGCCGGCATATCTCTGCCTGCACTGTATCTGTGGTGCGCTGGTCAGGCGGTCAGCCGCACAACGTATGCCGCGCTGTTCGCTGCACTCAGCACGACGTATGGCGCCGGTGACGGCTCGACGACATTCAACGTGCCTGACCGCCGCGGCCGAGCTTCGTTCGGTCGAGACAATATGAACGGAACTGCGGCAAACCGGTTAACCGCCGCGAACAGTGGCGTGACGGGCACTACGTTGGGCGCTGTCGGTGGCGACGAACGGCTGCCGACTCACACCCACGGCACGACAGAAACCCCGCACGGGCATCTAATCACCGACCCCGGCCATTCGCATAGCGTGACCGCACCGGCTGGAGTCGGTGTCACGGCGGGGGCTTATAGCTCCTGGTCGGGTAATGGCACGCAATCCATAACCACAGCCACAGCGTACACCGGCATCAACAACACCAATACCAACTCGACAGGGGTGTCAGTGAACAACGCAGGTTCCGGCACCGCAGCTAATATACCGCCAGCCTTCGTGACAAATTTTGTCATTTATGCTGCTGCGTAAAGACCAGGTTCTCTCCGCCATCTGGTGACGGCCTCCCCATACACAGAGGATTTATTTCATGAGCGTCTGGCCGCAAGAGGTCATCTTCTACGGGTCTGCGTCCATGCCCGAAGCCGACAGCGCCGCAGTCGGCGGCGCTGTCGATCTCACGCGAATTATCAGTTTTGCGGACCTGAGCGCCGCGGCGATGATGGATGTTGTGTCGTCTGCGGCTGGCGATACCGCCACCAAAATCGTCTACTCGGGTCGAGACAGCAGCGGCATCGTCCAGTCCGAGACGCTGACCCTGACCGGCACCACCAAGGTCTCAGGCACCAAATCCCTCTCCCGCCTCCTCTATGGCGCGCTCTCTGGTGCGACTGCCAACGGCCCGCTGGCGAACCCCGCAGGCACCGCTGCGACGGGCGATGTCGCGCTGATGGCGCACACCCTGTCGATCACTGCACATACGGCACAAACGGGGTCGGCTAACCCAACAGGCGTTACTCCGCCGATCTTCAAACTCCAATCGGGTGACGGCACCGGTGTCACCCTCGGCCAAATCATCCGCGTCACGGGCGGCACAGGCTCGGGCCAACTGCGGCAGGTCTGCTCGCTCTCCGGCACCGGCACCGGCCAGTATGGGACGGATATTGTGGCTGTGAACCGCGCATGGACTACGGTGCCTGATGCCACCTCGACATACGAAGTGGCGAACGGCTTCCTGTTTCCGATCCTGCCGAACCCGGTCACGGCGGTGATCCGGCCATTCGCGGGCGTGTCGGCTGACGTGATCGGTGGCTCGACCCGGATTTATTACGAGAAAATCTTCGCCCTCAATACGGACGGCACTACGGCGCTGACGACGATGACGGTGGCCAAGCAGACCGACCCGGCGGGGCTGTATGCTGGCAGCGGGGCGCTCGACCTGGCGCCGTGCTCTACGCTGAACGACACCGTGACCGCGACGAACCGGCAGACGGCTCCGGCATCTGGCGTCGGTTCATACTCGTCCGGCGCCGCGCCACAGATCGTCACGCCTGTTCAGCAATCGGCCGCTGCGAATACCGCGGCGCAGGCTCAAGGTCTCTGGCTCCGGCTGACGCTCGCGGCAGGCCAGGCGCCAGCGAACGGAAGCTGGACGCTGCGCCCAAGCGGTCTGACCACATAAGCGAGTGATGTAAAATGTCGTTTGTCAGCAGAGACCGGGTAAAAGAAACGACCGCTACGGTCGGCACGGGGAGTATCACCCTCGCCGGGGCAGCGGCTAATTTTCGGACGTTTGCATCGGTGCTGGCGATTTCAGACACCTGTTATTACGCGATCGTCTCGCAGTCGGGCTTGTTCTGGGAGATCGGTGTTGGAACGCTTACGAGCGCAACGGGTCTGGCGCGCACAACAGTAACTGCTTCGAGCAACGCGAACGCCCTGGTGTCCCTGACGGGAGCGTCGGATATTTTCCTGACCGCCCCAGCGTCTGGTTTCGTCCAGATCAACGACACGGGGGCTATCCAGAATTACGCGGTATCCGGCACCGGTAGCCTGGTGCTCGCCACCAGCCCGACGCTGACGACGCCGAACATTGGCGCGGCCACCGGCACCAGTCTGACAGCTACTGGCGCGGTGTCAGGCGCCTCCGTTCGCGCAACCAACGGAATCATCTTCAACAACAACACAATCACGGCCAGCACGACGATTGCGGCGGGAACGAATGGCATGTCGGTGGGTCCGATGACCCTTGCCAGTGGCGTTACCGTAACAGTCACATCCGGCCAGAGGTGGATCACACTATGAGTTCAATCGTCGTCGCGGGCGACACTTCCGGCTCCGTCACGCTTGCAGCGCCTGCCGTGGCGGGTAGCACGACGCTGACGTTGCCCACGGTGTCGGGAAGCATCCCGATTGCGCCGACTGTCACGACGTTTGCGTCGTCCGGCACGTTTACCAAGAAAACCACGTCAACTGTTGTCCAAGTTCTTGTTGTCGGCGGTGGCGGTGGTGGTGGGTTCGGCGGAACTTACGCCGCCGTTGGCGGCGGCTCTGGTGGTGGCGGTGGTGGTGGCGGGGCGTGGGATCAAGCCACTTACCCGGCAAGCACGCTGGCTGCTTCGGTTGCGGTTACGGTTGGCGCTATCGGCGCGGGCGGCACAACTGGCGCCGGTGCGGCCGGCGGGATTTCCAGTTTTGGCGCGCAGTTGTTCGGCGGCGGTGGCGGCGGTGGTGGCGGCGGTTCCTCGGCAGCCACTAGCGGAGGGGGCGGATCACCAGCAGGAGGGCGTAACATTCAGGGCGGCGCGGGCAGCACCACTGGCGGAAATGGATTTGCGTTTGGAACCAATGGCGGCACTGGCATAGCAGGAAACTATTCTTTTTATGGCGGCGGGGCTAGCGGAGGAGGCACAAGCGCATTGGGCGTCTCTAGTGCTGGGGGCAATCTACCCTTTGGTGCTACTGGAGGCGGATCAGGTGGTGGCTTTAACGCCGGATCGGCATCTGCCGGTGGCGGCAACGGTTTTAATATTATTTTGGGGAATAACTCTATTGTAAACGGCGGCGCGATTGCCACTGCCGGGGGCGCGGGCTTCTCTGGATCAACCGTTTCGCAAATTGGCTCCAGCGCAGGCATCCTTGCCAGTGGCGGCAGTGGTGGCGGTTCTGGCGCGGCGGCCAACGGCGGCGCGGGCGGTGCTGGCGGCGCGTATGGCGGTGGCGGTGGTGGTGGTGGTGCAGGCAATTCGACTGGTGGTTTTGTCGGCGGCGCAGGCGGCGCTGGCGGCGCAGGTGTAGTCATAGTGGTGGAGTGGTAAAGATGAACAGATACAACGTGATCACAACAGTTGACATTGAACAGATGCAGATGGTCGAGGACGGCACAGTCACGATCGTCACCATCCCCGCTGGCTCTGTGGTCAACACCGTCCTGTGGGATGGCGCCGCCGAGTGGGCGCCTCCTGAGAACACGAGGGTTGAACCCGCATGACCAGCACCATCAACGCAACGACGACGGGCGGCGGCGGCGTAGTCACGACTGCTGATGCGTCGGGCAACCTGGCGCTTCAGGGTGCGGGCGTGACGCAGATCACCGTCACATCCACGGGCGTGACGTTGGCGAGCGCGCTGCCCGTGGCGCAGGGCGGCACTGGTGTTACGACGAGCACGGGAAGCGGTGCTAATGTCCTGGGGACCAGTCCGACGCTCACCAGCCCCATCATCGGCACCATCGTCAACACCGGCACGCTGACGCTGCCCACGGTGTCGGGAAGCATCCCGATTGCGCCGACTGTCACGACGTTTACGTCGTCCGGCACCTACACGAAATTGGCAACATCCACCGTTGTCCAAGTGCTCGCTGTCGGTGGTGGTGGCGGTGGTGGATATGGTGGCTCTTATGCTGCCGCCACAGGTGGTTCTGGTGGTGCTGGTGGCGGCGGCGCGGGTTGGCGGTTTCGCACCATGGCGGCGTCTGTTGTTGCAAGCAGCGTGTCAATCACTGTTGGATCGTTCGGTGCGGGCGGAACGTCCGGCACTCCTGTCGGCGGAAACGGCGGTTACTCAAGTTTTGGTGTCGCCAACGTCACCTCTTATGGCGTTATGGCCGGCGGCGGTGGGGGCGGCGGTGGGGGTGCAGTCGGGGTTGCATCTGGCGGCGGTGGGTCCGGTGGCGATTACCCATCCGCTGGTAACGCTGGGTCTAATGCGGCAGCAGGTGGAGGCGGAACGGGGTTGGGTTCAAACGGTGGATTTGGCGCGGCTGGGGGCGTAGCAACCGCATCTCACGCTGGAACAGGAGGCGGCGGAAGCAGCGCGATTGGTGCGTCTTTCTTAGGAGGAAACAATCTACTCGCGGGACCAAGTGGCGGCGGATCGGGAGGCGGTTTCGCCGTTGGCGGCGCAACCGCTGCGGGCGCGATTTCCGGTGCAGCACAGACGGCTCTGTATGGCACGAATTGGACGAATCCCGGAGGAGCGGCGGGCGGTGGTGCCGGGACCGCTGGAACTTCCTTTTCTGGCGGCGCTATGTGGAACGAAGCTGGCGCGGCGGGTGGAGCAGGCGGCGGGTCGTCTGCGGCAACCGTGGCTGGTGGTGCTGGTGGTGCTGGCGGTGCGTATGGTGGCGGTGGCGGCGGTGGTGGCGCTGGCAACAGCACCAACTCTCTCTTGGGAGGTGTTGGTGGCGCTGGCGGCGCAGGTATAGTCATTGTGGTGGAGTGGTAGTCATGAACCGATACAACGTGATCACGACAATCGACATTGAGCAGATGCAGATGGCCGAGGACGGCACGGTAACGACCGTCACCATTCCCGCTGGTTCTGTAGTCAACACCATCTTGTGGGACGGCGTGTCCGATTGGACGCCCCCTGAGAACACGAAAGTTGAGCCCGCACCGCGATGCTAGGGTTTTCACCTGTTGGAACCGCGCCAATTTCCGGCGTTGGCGTTAACGTCGTCATTATCACGTATGACGCCGGTGTCCCGGTCTCGGCAATAACTAGATTATTCTCTGACGTAAATACGCCTACGGATATCGGCGGAAGCGTATCAAGTATTACAGCCGTCCCGGTCGAGATATCCCAGCACACGTTTGTGCTGTCGGGCGATTCCAGCAATGCACTTGAGTGGCTGACGACGGCACGCAGGGATGGCGTCGTCCCTGCGTGGCTACGCTACATCGTAATCCCGCTGCAAATGCCGCGCGGTGCTGTCGCGCTGATCCCCGCTGACACCAACGCCATCGCAGTCCTCGCGCCACGCAACGCCATCCGCATCCTGCTCGACGCCAACGCCATCCTCATCCCACTGGAGCCGTCAGCATGACCGATCTCGCCCCACGCTACTGGTCACCGATTATGTCGACCGACAATATGCTGCGGTATTTCGATCTCACGACCTGGTTCCTTCCCGGCGACGTGCAGGTTGGAACCCCGACGATCACCATTGTGCCAATCACCGGCGATACCAGTCCACTGACGGTTTCCACTGCGCCGACCTGGGACACCGGCCCGAAATCGGTTGTGTTCTCGCCTGGCGTCACCGTCGTTAGCGCAGGCCCGCGCATCGCGCTGATGGTGACGGGCGGGACACCCGGACAGACGTATCAAGTGCAGGTTCGGTTCACCGATACGTTCGGCCAGGCCAAGACCGTAATCGCGTTTCAGGACGTCAACTGATGCCAGATGAACTCCCCCTCGACGTGATGAAAGCAGCGCTCAAAGAAGCCACAGCCGAGTGGCTCGACAAGAAATTCGCGGAGCTTGGCAAATGGACCCTTCGCGGCCTGGCGGCGGCGCTCTTTTCTGTGATCGTCGGCGCCCTGCTCCACGTGTCGGCGAAATGACCCCGTTTGACACGGCCATCGCCTTCACCCTGCGCGAGGAGGGCGGCTTCAGCGATGACCCGCATGACCCAGGCGGACCCACAAACTACGGCGTCACCCTCGCCACGCTGACTCACTGGCGCGGCCTGGCGTGCGTTGCTGACGATGTGCGGCTGATCACGCTGGCCGAGACTGACGCCATCTATCGCTCGCTCTATTGGCACGCGCTGCGCTGCGACCTGCTGCCGCCCGGTGTCGAGATCATGACCTTCGATTTTGGCGTGAACGCGGGACCTCACGAGAGCGCGGTCGAGCTTCAGCAAGCGGTCGGCGCGTCGGTTGACGGCGTGGTCGGTCCTCTGACGGCCCTCGCTGCCAGGGGTGCCGACCGGGCCACCCTCATCGGCAATCTCCACGATCTCCACCAGGCACGCTATCGCAGCCGGCCAGGCTTCGCACGGTATGGACACGGCTGGCTCGCTCGTCTCGCGCGCTGCACAGATCTCGCCGTGCAGCTCGCCGCGACAAACTGAAAGGACCGACGATGTCAGATCTAATCAAATACCTCGCCACCAGGCTGGGTGAGGCGACAACATGGGCGACGATCGCAGCCCTCCTCACCGCCGCTCATATCAAAGTCGATCCCGGCATCTGGCAGGACGTGACGCTCTACGGCGTCATGGTTGCGGGCGCTCTTGGTGTCCTGATCCGGGAGCGCGGCACGAAATCTGACGCCATGATCGCCCTTGATGTCCTGGCACAGATGATCCCAGCATCTCCCCCCGCCGCTCCCCCCACTTCGCCCGGCGCCTGACGCTTCTTTCGTCCCCTCCGTTCAAGGAACCCCCCCCATGCGTCGCATCTCCGCTTTCGCGGCCGCTATCGGCTGCGCGTTTCTCATCGCCGCTTGCACCTCGACCGGCGGGCTCACCCCGACCGGCGTGCAGGTGCTCAACACCGCCGTCACCGCCGGTCAACTCTTCTGCGCCAATTCCGCCGGCGTGTTTGCGATTGTGGATGCGCTCGACGCCAAGGCAGTGACCGTCACCAACAAGGCCGCATCGGTCGTCGCCGCGACGTGTCCGCTGGTCGCAGGGCTGCGGACGGTGCCAGTGGTGCCGCCTGCAATCCCCTCCGCCGTGCCTGCGATCGCTGTGGTGGTCCCTGCGGCGTGATCCGTGCCGGCATGGCGCTGCTGCTCCTCGCTGGGTGCCACGCTGTGCCGGTGGCTGCGGTGTATGCCGGCGTCGGGCTGCTGGCCGGCGAGATGAAGCTCGGCTCGTCGGTGCTCGATTATATGGCGGCGCGGGAGGCTCGGCCTCCGGACTGCTCCCTGACGGTGCTGCCGCCTTGTGTGGTGCTTCAATAGCCTCCGACTGCTCCGCGACTCCGGCGTTTATCGTCCGTTGGATCAGCGGTGCGGGAGGGTCGGCCGGGCGCTGCATTGGTGCGGGTCCGGCCGGCCGATTTAAATCATCGTGTTTTGCGTGGGCCGCTCGCCAGTTCGCCGACAGGGCGTGCGTCGAGCAGCAGCATATCAGCCCATGCCTGCGCCAACTCACGCCGCCTGGTCATGTGCTTCGCCCGATTATAGGCAGCTTCCACTGCGCCGGCGGGAGTGTGCGCCAGCATCAAGTCAATCGCTCCTCGATCGGCAGGGTATGTCTCGTTCATGACGGTGCTGAATGTCGCACGCCAGCCGTGCGGCACCTGCACGCCACCGAGACCAGCGCGCTGAAGCAGATATATGAGGGCATTCTCGCTCATCGGCCTCATTATCGCGGACCAGCTCGGAAACAGCAGATCGCCTGGCGCGACTGTCCGCAGCACCGCCAGCGCTTCGACGGCCTGGCGGGAGAGCGGCACGACGTGGTCGGACGTCACCGCGGCTCGGGCTTGAATGTGTTTCATCCGCCCAGCCGGAACGCGCCAGACCGGCTCGGTTCCATTCAAGCCTTCTATCTCCTGCCAGCGCCCACCGCGTAATTCGCCAGGCCTCAGAGCGGTCAGGGCGAGCAGGCGCATGCCCAGACGAGTCACCGGATGAGCCGGGATGCTCTCGGCGGCTGCCAGCGCTGCCCGGGCGTCGTCAAGCGTCACCACTGCGGGTTGTCGACCCTGCCGGACAACAGGCTTCAGCGCCGCCTCCAGGCCGGCAGCAGGGTTCACCGTTGCCTCGCCCGCAGCGATCGCATACGTCCACACACCGGCCAGCCGCTGCCGCAGCCGGTGTGCAAGTTCGATCGCTCCCCGGTCCTGGACCGGCCGCAGTGCGACGAGAAGATTTGGCGCAGTGATTGTTGCCAGCGGCCGATGGCCGAGGGCGGGGAGTATCTCTCGATCCAGGCTTGCTTTCACGTCTGCCGCATGGTGCGGTTTCCAGAGCGGCGTTTGCGCCGCGAGCCAATCGGCAGCGACCTCGGCAAGGGTGCGAGACGGCGCAACCGCTGGCGCCGACAGGGCTGCCCTCCCTTCGTCACGCGCACGCCGCGCATCCGTCACGCTTAAATCCGGCCAGGTGCCCAGGGTGACGAGGTGCTCGACGCCAGCCTTCTGGTATCGCCAGCGCCAAGATTTAGAACCTGACGGCAGCACCAGAATATGCAGGCCATCGCCGTCGGTGAGTTTATACCGGGTCGATCTGGCCTTCGCCGCGCGAATCGCGGAAACCGTCAAAACCATTGTCTCTCCATGCCGGGACACGTGTCCCGACCAATGTCCCGGATTGGGGTTGAGCCGGGTAGGGACAATGCGGGATGGCAGGAGGCGCGCGCAACCCCTTAAACGATTGATCCCGCGACGTTTTGACACGTCGCGGGATCATGTAGGCGGGGTCAATGGCTCCCGAAGTAGGAACCGAATATACTCTAGAACTTATTGAAATCACTTAATTAAAGTAGAGTCATTGATAATGTGTCCCACCTTGTGTCCCGCCGCCACTGGCCGCGATTCGATCCAAGCGATAATTTCATCCGACCTCCAGGCTACCGGCCCTCCGCCAAGATCGCGCGGCGCAGGGAAATCTCTTGTCCCGATTCGCCGATATATCGTCGATCGACCGAGGCCGGTCATCTCAAGCACGCGCTCAAGTCGCCAGAGCGCCGGTGGGGCATCGATTATTTTTGTCGTGCTCATGGCGCAATCTCCTGGTTCAGCGGGGCGAGGGCGGAGTGGGCGCGGCGGTTCCAGGCGGCGTGATCCATTGCCGTTGCGTGGCATGCATCGCAGAACACAATAGGGTCAGTCCCCGGCGCGCACATCGCGTGCGGCACGGTATCAGCCTCCCCGCCACAAAACGGGCACGGCAACAACCCGTTCATGGCGCATCGTCCAACGCGGCGCGGGCTTCTTCGACTGCCCACGCAGGGATGCGGTTAATTACAGTGTGGCGAATTTGCGCCTCAATAGTCATGCCGCCTGCGCCGCGTTCAATGCGCCCGTATTCATCAAGCGTGCGGATCATTTCGAACAACGCATCTCGCAACCGCTTCACCTCGGCGCGGAGGGCGGCGATGGTGGCATCTCGGGGATCGGGTGCGGATAGGTATTCCCCCATGCGTTCTTCAACGTCGCTGCACGCGGCCTCAAGCACGCCATCGGATTGAGGATCGCCTGCCGTGGCAAGTTGCCAACCACAGGCGCGCATGCACGCGCGGGCCTCGGTCAGCAGCTTGCGAATGGCTGTCGGGTCCATCACTTCTCTCCCTTCGGTGCTGCGGGCAGTGGACGCCAGTGGGTGGGCTCGCGGATGGTATCAATGCAGAACCCCGCGTCCTCGGCGGCTTCGAGGGCGGCGCGCATGGCTTTAAGATGGTCCCCCAGCACACCAAAATCCAATTGGTGATCCTGGCCGCAATACGCTTGCAACGCCGCCTCCACCATCTGATCCGTGATCACGTCGTCTCTCCTTCGATGGGAATGGCGCGGATTTGTGCGGCTTCGATGGCGCCGCAAATGTTGGATAATGAACAATATGCAGACGCAGCCCAGTTGCTTGTCGTCAAAGCCATGAGCACCATTGGGCGGCACTCGCACCCACAATCGGCGTTCTGCGCCGCTTTCTCACGCATCGCCTCAGCCGCGTGGCGGGCGGCTCTTTCCGCCCATGCCCGGTTGTGACAACCGCACCTGTCGGGATACTGGCACCCACCGAATTGCGAAAACGCGCACCCCGCCCGCACCGCGTCTTGGATGATGTCGGTCATGATTTTAACAGCCTCCGAATTTTTGCCACTCGCTCAATATGGTCGAGGATGACCATTGTTTCGTCGCCGAGTTGCGTTCCGCCGCGAGTCTTGGCCCAATGTTTGCGGGCTTCAGTAATCGACAAGTTGCGGCACCCAGCGCGAATTTGCAGAACGCCGCCTATGACCCAGCCAATGAACCTGTAACCGTCGCTGCGTTGCCCTGCATCGACCAGATTGGCACCGGCCAGATTGGCACGGGCCAGATTGGCACAGGCCAGATCGGCACGGGCCAGATTGGCACCGGCCAGATCGGCGCTGGCCAGATCGGCATCGACCAGATTGGCATCGACCAGATTGGCACCGGCCAGATTGGCATCGACCAGATTGGCACAGGCCAGATTGGCACCGGCCAGATCGGCATCGACCAGATTGGCATCGACCAGATTGGCACCGGCCAGATTGGCACGGGCCAGATTGGCACAGACCAGATTGGCACCGGCCAGATTGGCACAGGCCAGATTGGCACCGGCCAGATTGGCACGGGCCAGATTGGCACAGGCCAGATCGGCATCGGCCAGATTGGCACGGGCCAGATTGGCACAGGCTTTCACCGCAGCCTTGACCGCAAACCCAAGCTTCAGTTTATACGGTGCTGTTTCAACTTCGACGGGCAGTTTGCACTCGAATAACACGTCGCCGGTAAAGCGCTGTTTGATCTGAAACATTCCGGGCGCATCCTCCGCCCGCACCGCGTCTTTGATAATGTCGGTCATGGCGTTTCACCCTCCAAAATCTTGACCGCTTTTGCGATCCTGGACCCCAGCGCGCTTTCAAGGCGATCGGTGTAGATCACCATCTGAGGCGGTATCCCGGTTCGGATTTCTGCACTGAACGCCGATCCATTGAGAGACACGTCCATCATCCCCTCATCCCCGAGCGCCGCCGCGATAGCGAAAAACTCAGGGTTGGGGATCGTGGCGTGAACCGTGATGATTCGGCCCACGTCGTCGGGAGGAATGTCGTCGGGCTCGTCGGGCTCCCAATCAAGCGACGACATCCACCCGACATAGCCTTCTATCGGATGCTCGGCCCGAGCATTCAGGTTGCGCGCCACCATTTCAGCGGCGAGCATTTCGCGCTCCGGCGCGAGCAAGAACCACACCACGCGCATGTCTTGCGATACGTCGTAACGGCTCATGCTACCGCCCCCTTCGGAAACGTATGATACTGTCTCGCCAGCGCAAGACCGTTTGACCGCGTGACCGGCGCGGCTGCCGGGGCCGCGACAACCGGAGCTTTGGCGGCAAACCAGCCGGGGAGCTTGATTTCGATCCAGCTATCGGAATGGTCGAATTCGGCCTCTATGGTTTTACAGGCTGCGGGCGGCAAACCCGGAAAACCGGGCAGGCGCAGCAGAAGCAAACTGGATCTGGCGTTCTTGCCGCCGGGCGTGGATATCGCGACTTGATTTCCAGGGACGAGGCGTATCCAACCCGCGTGCTCGCCATGACCCAGCAGCACATCGACACGCTGCCCGATTTTAAGCCATTCCGGAGGGGTGTCGATCACAGAACAATCGATTGTCACCATCATCGCTTGCTGGAACCTACCGCCGGCGCGGATGCAACCCACGCGCACGGCGGGCTTGCTGTTATGCTTGATCGACGCACTCAGGACGACGGGGGACCAGCTCATACCTCCATCTCCCCAGCGTCAGCCCGATCGAACACCGCCAGCGCACTCGCGATCGCATCGGACACCCGCTCAGCCAGTTCCGGCCGGCGCTCGGCGAGCTGCGCGCGTCGTTTCACCACGGAGGGCTGTTTGGTGATTTCCTCCAGCGCAGCGTGATCGACGGCGGCGGCAATCGACGCCACGGTCGCATCAGCCCATGAGGTCGCAGCGTCGTCGACGACGAGCGGGCGAACCGTGAAAGGCTTCCGTTTCCCCTTCGTGGAGGTCAGCATCATCGTGACCGGCTCGGCGATGTGCGAGGCGTGGCTGATCCTAATGCCGCCCACGGCCATGCCACCAAAAACGACAGATGGGTCTGTGTAGAGGGTGAGCGACCGGCCGACATAGAGCTTCGCGTCCGGGCCCCACAGAGTGACGAGCACGCGGCGCATCGACAGGCCAGGGCGGAATGGCCGACCGCCGTCGCCGTCATAGTTGATCGTGGCGGGCTGTTCACCCAGCACGATCGACACGCCGGTGATCCGGATCGTCAGCGGCCCGGCGAGCAGGCTGTCTGCGTTCAATTGGTCGGATTTCGGGATGATGGTGTCGCTCATGTCGCTCATGCGTGCATCTCCAGTTCAACCAAACGTTCGGTTGGGATCAGGCCCGGTCCGTCGATCGCGGCCTCGTATTGCCGGAGCCGCTCGATCAGCCGCTCCTCGAACGCCTCCGCAGCATTCAGGATCGCCGCGCGGATGACGGGATCGGGATAGACGCGGATCGTCATCATGGGCATGCCGCCGCAGTAACTGATGAAGTCGCACCACCTGCGCCCGCTCACCAGCATCCCTGTCTGCACCTGCAGCAAGTAATCGGCGGGCATCTCTCCGCTGATGATCGTTTCAATCTGGAATTTCTGCGCGCGTGACTTGATTTCGATCAGGCCGTCATCGCCCACCAGGCCGTCCGGGCTGTATCCCAGCGTGAATCCCCAGACGTCGTTGGTGATGAACCCGACCTCCTGGACCTCATTGTAATTCCGGGCATACAGCGCGCGGGCCTCGATCTCGTCTGTGTGACCGCGGAGCATGTCGCTGTTGACGTAACGCGGCTCGACGTAGCGGGTGATCCGCTGGGCCAGGAGTTCGTAGAGGTGCGCGCGCTCACGGTCATTGCTCGCCGGCTTGAACGTCGGCGTGACGATGAGCTTCATCTCGCTGGCAGTGATCAGGCCGCAGCGCGCGTCGAGCCACTCGTCGGTGCCCTGGATCAGCGTGGAGTATATTTTCATATCTGGTCCTTCGATGAGCGGCTGGCGATCTGCACGCGCGCCCAGGCCACTGCGCCGTCCGGTGACGTGATGTGGCTGGCAGCCGTCCAGCCGTCGCCGGAGACCTGGACCGCGAACCGGCCGGCGACGGGGATCATGCAGACCGTGAGCGTCACCGCGCTGCGCCAAACAAGCGCCTGGCGCGCTCGCGGTGGGTAGGAGGACGGGCCCGCTCGTCGAGGTCCGCTGCGTCGTCCGCCAGCTCGGCGAGCGTCATCGACAACTCGAAGAGGCCGGCCGAGGCGTCGTCATCGAGGGCTGCGTATTCACCTGCCAGGCAGTCGGCGGCGAGGTGCTCAGCGGTGGCGCGCAGTTTGAGCGAGAGGACTGTCGTCTTGAGGCCACGGGCGATCTGGTGTGCCACATGAGGGCTCGGCGCCTGGTGGCCGATTTCGATCCGCGTCAGGCAGGTCTGGCTGATCCCGATCCGCCCTGCTGCGTCGGTGGAGCGCATGCCGAGGGTAGCTCGTGCGGCGCGGACTGCTGTGCCGATGTTCATGAGATGATTTCCTCAACAACAAGCGATGCGGCGGCGGCGGCGGCGGTAAACATCACGGCGAGATCAGCGGTCTCGGCTGGCGTGAGGATTTGCGTGTTCGCTTGCCGGCCAAGATTGGCGCTGAATGTGACGGTGACCATCGGCCGGGTCCCGGCATGGCCGTTGACGGTCGCATCGACCTCTTTTTTCCAGCCGGTGGGGAGCGTCGCGGTGTACACGATCGTCATGTCACGCGCTCCAGGCGTCGAGATACGCCTCTATCAGCCACTCGCCGTCGAGGATGAACCCGCGCTGCGCTCGCTGATCGGATGGGTCAGTGGGCACGGGGATGGCTGCGACTAGGGCGACGGCCTCGCGTATTTTGGCCGCGGCGGCTGCGATTGTGGCGGGGATGTCCATGGTGGCCCTCCGGTTTGGAGGGTGTATGTTGTATCGGACAACATCTCCGGTCAACCAAAAATTATTGAACTACTCAACAATTATCGCTGAGGACGTGGCTGCGGTCTGCGGCTGTGGCGATGGCGATGGCGATGGCGATGGCGATGGCGATGGCGATGGCGGAAGATGTGGGTTGGGCTTTTCGTTTGTCAATTGTTTAATTGTGACGATCTGCCTCGGGCGTTTTGCATCTCGACCGATCGACGGAGCAGCTTACAGTTTCGTTTAACAAGCGGGGGTATCGTCGGTGTTTAATCGCGCTCCAACGACACAACAGGCGCTGAGCCGTGGGTAGGAGAATTCACCCCGGCCGCACCTTTCACAAGGACGGCAAGAAGAGATGCAACGCTTTGCTTCTCGTCCTCACCGAGCTTCCGCCACAAGTTCAGAAGCGACAGCTCAGTGACGTCTTTGACGAACTGGCCCGTTTCCGTGACGCTGCAGCCGCCCGCGCCGTGTTCAAGGTAATCTAACGTCACGCCGTAAAACTGCGCGATGGCGGACAGGGTGTGTCGGCCCAGCGTGGCTCCGCGTTCGATCCCGGCCAAAGTCGACCGATCAATACCGATCGCCTCAGCCGCTACAGCCTGGATGAGGCCGCGGTCTTTTCGTAATTTCGCGAGACGTCGGCCTCGATCTGTACCCTGGCTCATTCGCGCTTGATGACACATCCCATCCAATCGGGGGTTGTGTGGCGGAACATTTAGCGGTTGACGCTTTGTGTTGTGTGGGACAACAATGGTCCCTATGGAAATCAAAGAGATCGTCCGCGCTGCTGGAGGCCCCTCAAAGCTAGGGGCGGCTATCGGTCTGAAACATTCATCTGTCGTCTGCTGGACCCGCGTCCCGGCGATCCACGCGCGCAAGGTCGAGCTAGTCACCGGAATTCCCCTTCACAAATTGCGCCCCGATTTATGGGACGCGCCTGACACGCAGTCGGCCGTGTAATGCAATTCCCTGCAACGAATTTCTCGAACCCCGGAGCGTGCAGGGCATCGGCGCCAGTAATCGCCCACAGTATCGTGGATCGATTTGCAGCCCTGGCGCTGTGTTGTCGGGCGGGGGCTGCGGTTTCGCCCGCGCTCGCCCGACATTTAATTCGGATCATGATTTTCCTGCTTTTGATATCGATCAATCCTCGCACGGTGATTTCATGACGTCGCGGAGAAAAGTGTCCATCCCGAGCGAGAAAATCGAGGAAGTCGCGCACCTGGTCCACGAGGTTGTGACCTCATACCGCACGACCGGACTGAAGAACGAGCACGCTCAGTCGGAGGCGTCACGCGACCTGGGCCTCACTGAGCGGCGGGTCCGGGCATACGTGTATGGCGAGGTGTTCAGCGTCTGCCGCGCCGAGGCGGATAGAATTCGCGCCGGGTTTGTCACTCACCTGGATCGTGAGGCGGCTCGATTGATCGCGCGGGCTGAGCAGGTGCGGCAGCGGCGGCTGGCTCTGACGCCCGAGGCGCATGTCGCGCCGGTGACGGTCACGCGGCTGCGGAACGTCAAGTGACGGACCCAATCGTCGCAGCCGTCACCGCAAAAATGGAGGCCCGCAGTCAGTTTGGCCGGCGGAAATACGGCGTCGGCTTGGATCGGACCGATTTGTCGCAGCTTCAGTGGCTGATCCACGCGCAGGAAGAGGCGATGGACCTGGCGCAGTATCTAGAGGTGTTGATTTCCCAGATCGGGCTCCGGCCCGATGCGCTGCATCCCGCGCTGTGTGGTGCCGCTCCTGCCCGTTGCTCCTTTCCTGACGGCCAGGACGCCAACCTTACCTCGGCCGGAGCGGTGCCTAACGAACCACGCGACGGCCGAGGGCTTTTTGGGGCGGGTGATGGCGCAACCTGAGGCACGTCTCCGGGCTCGCTGCCGCATGTGGTTGGATCAATTCCTGCCGTCGCCGGGCACTTTTACCGCCATCGAACACGGTCGCGCCCACTCTGGCACGCCTGCACAGCGGGCTCGCGAGTGGCAGCGGCTCAAGGCCCAGGGCGTCAAGACGGGGCTCAGCGACATCATGATCTGGTATCGCGGTCGGTTCATCGGCGTCGAACTCAAGGCCGGCACGAACACGGCATCCGCTGCTCAGGAAGATTTTGGCCGCGCCATGATCGCCAACGGGTTTCAGTGGTCTGTCGTCCGCTCCGTCGAGGGTCTGGCGACCGTTCTGCACCAACACGGTGTGCCGCTTTCCCTTACGGCGCCGCACGTCGCCAGCGGATACGACCGCGAACTGGCCACGGCTGAGCCGGTCAAAAAGTCACGCCGCCCAGCTGCGCCACAGAAGGCGAAAGCTGAGCCGGCGAAACTGGCGGTGATGGCTCGGGCTCGGGCGCGTGGGGTGTTCGGATGAACCCGCCCGACGGTCAGTGGATCAACTTTACCCTGTCTGTCGCCAAGCAGGACGACGGATCATACGCCGGGACGATGCACGTCGGCGCGGCTGGCTGGCACGTGCGCGGCTGGCACAAGGGCGCGGATGGGGTGCTGCGGGCTGAGATTTGCGCGCCGTCTGATCCGGTGTGGGATTCAGTGATTGAGCAGATGGGTCGGAAGGTTTGGGCGGGATGAGCACAACCATGATCCCGCCCGCTGATTTAAAACGCCTCGTCCACATACTCGGAATGCTTGGCAGCAATTTTGATGGCGAACGCGCAGCGGCTGCAAAGAAGGCCGACGAGTTGGTAAAGCGTCACCGCCTGACGTGGGAACAAGTGATCATTCCTGCGCTGTCTCGCCCAGAAAAGGAAGCACCACGACAAGAGTCGGGGCAGGATTGGCAGAGGAAGGCGTGGTTTTGTTTGTCCGACACCGAACTCCTTACGCAATGGGAGTTTAAATTCTGCGACGATATGACAGGTCGGGATCGTGAACCATCAGAAAAGCAAATCGCGGTTCTGAACCGGATTTACGAAAAAGTCCGGCGCTCGCGCGGCACGCCATGAGCACCCCATACATCTTCGACGATCACCGCCTCAAGAAGCATCGCGCCACGGCTCGCCGACTGGGTGAGTTGGTGGCGGACGAGCATCTCACCGACGAGGACGCGCAACTGACGCTTGGGTTCGTGATCGAAGAAGGTGTCACCGCGCTGCCCACGGTTGACCGGCGAGGGCTGCAAACACGCTTGGTGTGGGACATGCGGGAGCACGCCAGTGGCATCCTTCTGGCCCGACGTCGCGCTCAGATGGCGCAGGAGAGGGCACTGGCAAGTCTGGCCGAGGAGGGGCACCGAGCCCGGGCTCCTCTGCTGGAAATCAAACAGCGCATGGTGGCGCTGGCTAAAAATATGACACCCCCGGCGACGGTAGAAATGTGCGCGGAAGCCCTCAGCATTGGCGCGTGGCGGGCAAAATGGGCTTCAAAATGAATTATCAACGACCCGGTGCCGGTCTTGATGGGTGGGCGACTGGCGGTGATACGCCGCCGTTACCACTCGAATACTTTGATGACATTCACATATCGCTAGATGCTCGTGATTTCGTCCAGGGCGTTCTGGTCGAACAATCGTCGATCGTGGTTTACGGCGAGAGCAACAGCGGAAAGACGTTCTGGGTGACTGATCTTGCTCTTTGCATCGCTGCCGGCATACCGTGGAATGGTCGCCGCGTCGAGCAGGGCGGCGTTATCTACTGCGTTCTTGAGGGTGGTCATGGCTTCCGAAACCGAGTCGCCGCATGGAAAGCTCAGCACGATACACTTACAGGCCCCGTCTATTTTGCCGCGATCCCGGCGTCTATCAATCTATTAGACCCCAATGCCGACACCGAAAATCTGATCGACGCCATTCATCGCGCCGCCAAACGCATGGGCATTCCCGTAAAGCTAGTTGTGATCGACACCCTGGCGCGCGCCATGGCAGGCGGCAATGAGAACGCCCCAGAGGATATGGGCGCGCTGGTCGGAAACATGGATCGCATCCGTAATGCGACGAAGTCTGCCGTAAAATTTATTCATCACAGCGGCAAAGACGCAGCCAAGGGCGCGCGCGGCCATTCTTCGTTGCGAGCAGCAATCGATACGGAAATTGAGGTAACAGTAGGAGAGGACGGTGAAACGCGCGTTGCGACCATAGTAAAACAACGGGAAATGAAGAAAGGAGACGCTTTCGCATTCAGTCTCGATGTTTGCGAAATTGGGCTCAACCGCCATGGCGAGGCGGTGACGACGTGCTCAGTGAAGCATGAAGAGGTCAGTTCCGAGACCACAACACGCCACAAGGCGCTCTCAGGGCATGCCCAGCGCGCTCTCGAAGTGCTCACCACCATTATCGCGGAACATGGCGAAACGGGGGTCCATGGCCTGCCGTCTGGGTGCGTTTCCGTTCATTCATCCTGGTGGAGGACGGCTTTCTACGAAAAAGCCATGCCCGGATCGGCGCAGGAAACGAAACGAAAGGCGTTCGTTCGGGCATCTACGGACCTCATTAACGCGCACCGTGTCGGTATGTCGAATGACCGAGTTTGGATCATTTACCGCAATAAAAAAGAGGGGAATTGATATGAAAACCCCGGACATTAACCCGGACATTAACCCGGACATTAACCCGGACAGACCCGGACAGACCCGGACTCAGGCACCCGGACAAGCCGGACATCAATCGGGGGGTATATATCTACGATATATCCCTCCGATGTCCGGTTATGGCGCCCGGACATTTGGTGATGTCTCCAAATGACCAACCACGCAAAATGGCTCCCCGCCGACGTAGCCGTCCTCACGCCTTACATCTCGATCCCGCTCCCCGCCAAAGTGGTGCGAGCCCTCGCCGACAAGACCGGCCGCACGCTGGAGGGCGTCAAAACAAAAATGCTGACCATGCGGCGCCAGGCCGGAGTGCAGCTGAACCAGCCGCGCGCCATCCTGTCTCCTGAGCGGATCGCCTCAATCCAGGCGCGGGCCGCATCAGGCGAAACTGTGACGTCGATCTGCCGGACGACTGGTATTTGCAGGCGGCGCATCGAAACGCTCACCAAAGTCCGGACCGCTGCGATCGTGCCAGTCGTTGTCGCACCGGTCCGTCCTCAAACCCGCTCATGGGACCCGCTCCCGGCCGGCCATTCGATCTCCTGGTCCCTGATCACGCAGGGGACGATTTTGGAGGGTTTGGGATATGCCGTCTGTTGAGGACGACCAACGCATTCGATGGTCGGCTGAGCAACTCGCCGAGATCGCGCCCTACGTCATAAAATCCCTCAGGGGCGAGGCGCTGCGGATACTGTGCGCGTCGCAGAACCGATCGGTTGGCGCGGTGCAAGTCAAGCTGCGCCATCTGCGCGAGGCCGCTGGTGTGCAACTTGAGACACAGCGCACGATCACGCCGGCGCTCGACGTGTTTATCCGCGCCGAGGTGGCCAAGGGCTCGACGATCGTGTCGATGGCCAAGGCGACCGGAATCAAGCCGGACACGATCAGTTATCACATCCGGCATCGGGTCAAGCCGGTCCGCACCCGCATCTCGTCTCCTCCCACAGTCCGCGCTGACGGGTCGCTCCGTGAGCTCGCATCAGATCCACTCCCAGTCGGTCACCCGCTCACCTGGGGCCTGATCACCGCCGGCACACTCCTCGATGGCGAGCCCTGCCGCAGGGGTGGCGTTTTGACTTTTCGAGAGGATAATTGATGGCGCGAAAATTTAAACCTGATCCAGGCGTCGACCACGGCACTGGCTTCGGACCGGCCGTCGTCATCGAGGATGTTGCAGTCTCACCGACCGTCAGCACTCGGCGCGCCAGGCGGGCTGACACGCTGGACGCGATCGACATGACGCCCGGTCAGCGCCAGGCGGCACGGATATACCTCCAGGCTCACCAGCACATTGGTGCGGGTCGCGGCCTGGGCCCGTTGCCGTTCGGTCGCGATGTCCCGTTCTCGTCGACTGGCGGCGTATGGCTCGCACCGCAGGAACGCGCTCTGTCTGCCGCCGACTGCTGGCGTCGTGGGTGTCAGGCGATGGGGCTCGCGGCGAGCGAGGGTGTTGTCAACTGGGTGGTGATCAAAGGCTTTCCGTTGCACGAATACGACGCAGTTCGGAAATGGCGCCGCGGCACAGCGTCGTTTCAACTAAAGGCAGCTTTACAGCGGCTTTCCGAGGCATACGGCACAGCGTGAAAATAAACGATTGACATCGGGGACAGATAATTGCATGTTTTCGTCATCATCTGAATAGCGCGCTCGGCAGGTCACTTCCTTCCGGGCGCTTTCTTTATGGGCGCATGGCATCTGATGAGCATTCGACTCCGGTGTTTGCCGCCCCTCGTGGCTCGCCAGGCGCCGTTGATCGCCACCAACCCGGCGAAGGTCACTGATCCACACTACCTGACGCCGCAGCATCGGGAATGGCGCTCTGTAGTCGTCGCCCGCTCCGGAGAGCGGTGCCAAGGGCCAGCATGTGTCGGCACAGCGGCCGGTGGTCGCCTGTTCGCCGACCACATCCGCGAGCTGCGCGACGGCGGTGCGCCGTTCGACCCTGCCAATGGCCAAGCCCTCTGTGGGGCCTGTCACACCCGGAAAACGCTCGCGAGTCGAGCCAGCCGGATGGCCCAGCCGACCTGATCGTCGGAAAGCGTCGGAAAACGTCGTGAAACGTATTTTATACGTCGTGAAACGCATGACTGCCACCTAAGACCCGCGTCCAACGCGGGAGACCCCGGGGTGGTCCAAACTGTGGACCGATTGGGGGGTATACCGCTTGGGGCTCATTCAGAGGTTTTTTTATGGTGCACGATTTCGACCGGGAGGACGACGCGGTGTTGGTCGAAAAGCGAGGACGGCCGGCGCACGAAATAACGCCTGAAAATCAGCGGAAGGTGGAACTGCTCCGAGCGATTAACCAAAACAACGAGCAGATCGCCGCGGCGATCGGTATTTCTGAGCAGACCTTGCGCAGAAAATATTTGCCGCAGCTCAAACAAGGCCGCGCTCGAATTCTTGCTGAACTAGTCGACCGCCTTTGGGCTGAGGCGGACAGGGGCAGCGTGGCTGCAATCAGGGAGTTGTCGCGCCAGATTGAGCGATCTGAGAGTTCCGGCAACGCCATAGTCCCGCCAAAAATGCAAAAGGTGGGAAAGAAAATCCAAGCGAAGATAGACGCCGCGAAGCCTGACCGCGCCACTTCAATGGGCGAACTGATGGCCCGCCGCGCCGCCGGAATCCGGGCGAACTGATGGCGTCTTGGGATTTGGCGTGTCCAGATTGGCAAGACCGAATTCGTCGCGGCCGCAGCCTGGTTCCGGACCTTCCGCTCTTCAGCGCGGAAGCAGAACTAGCGGTGAAGTTTTTCGACAGCCTGCGCCTGCCTGATGTCCCTGGAACGCCGCTTTTGCGGGATGCAGCCGGCGACTGGTTCCGCGACATCGTCGCGGCCCTCTTTGGCAGCCGAGACCCGAAGACAAACGTTCGCCACATCAGGGAGTTGTTCACGTTGGTTCCAAAGGGGAACTCAAAAACGACCTACGGCGCTGGCATCATGGTCACTGCGCTGCTGATGAACGCTAGGCCTCGTGCTGAATACCTTATCATCGGCCCGACGCATGCAATCGCTGATTTAGCGTTCAGCCAGGCTGCTGGCATGATTGAGTTGGATGCCGAGCTGATCAAGCGTTTTCAAGTTCGCAGCCACCTCAAAGAGATTGTCGACCGCGTCACTAATGCCAAGCTCAAGGTCAAGACGTTCGACCTCGACATATTGACCGGCCCGCGCCCTGTGGGCGTTCTGCTGGATGAAATCCATCTTCTCGGCAAATCACCGCACGCCAGCAAGGTTTTTCGCCAGCTTCGCGGCGGTCTGGAAAAATCGACCGAGGGCTTCCTCGCGATGATCACCACACAATCGGATCAGCCACCGACTGGGGCCTTCCGTGATGAACTGAACATGGCCCGCGCCGTGCGGGATGGTCGCTTTGACGGCCGCGTCCTGCCGGTGCTCTACGAATTCCCTGACGACATCGCCCAGGCGGAAGTGGGCGAGATCCCGAAATGGTACAATCCCACGACCTGGTCAATGGTGATGCCAAACCTCGGGCGTTCGCTCCAGCTTGATAGCCTGATCAAGGACTGGCAAGCCGAACGGATGAAGGGTGACCATGCGATCCAGATCTGGGCCTCGCAGCACCTGAACATCGAGATCGGCCTCGGCCTCAAGATCGACCGCTGGCGCGGCGCGGACCACTGGATCAAGGCCGTCGAGCCGGGTCTCTCCCTCCGCGGCCTGATTGAGCAGTCCGAGGTCATCACTATCGGCATTGACGGAGGTGGGCTTGACGACATGCTTGGCCTGGCCGTCATTGGTCGCGAAACGGGCACCAAGCGCTGGCTTCACTGGGGAAAGGCTTGGCTGCATCGGCTGGTGCTGGAGGAGCGGCGCAAGGGCGAGGCTTCCACTTTCGAAGGCTTTGCCGCTGATGGCGACCTGGTGATTAGCGACGATATGGAAATTGCGATCGCCGACCTCGCAGAGATCGTCGGCGAGATCGAAGAAAGCGGACTGCTCGCCGCCGTCGGCCTCGACCCCATGGGCGTCGGCGCGATCGTCGATGCTCTGGCCGAGAAGAAGATCGCTGGCGCAGATCGCGTTGTCGGCATCTCGCAGGGCTGGACGCTCAACGGGGCGATCAAGACGACGGAGATCAAGCTGGCCAACCGAACCTTCGTTCACTGTGGCCAGCCGCTCCTATCTTACGCTTTAGGAAACGCCAAGGCTGAGCCGAAAGGCAATGCAATTGTGATCACCAAGCAGGCTGCCGGCGCCGGCAAGATTGATCCACTGATGGCCCTGTTCGATGCGGTGGCGCTGATGAGCCGCAATCCTGAGCCACTGAGCGCCGTGATCGAAAAAGGATACGAGCTATTATGAGGCCTCTGAAGGACCGGATTGAGCCGCGCCTATCAGTGCAGAATCAGCAGACGGTCACAAGCTCCGATCCCCGCATCATGGAAATCTTCGGGGCGCCGCAAACGGCCTCCGGGATGCAAGTCAGCGAAACCAGCTCCATGCGGGTGTCGGCAGTTTACGCCTGCGTCCGGATTATCGCCGGTGCTATCGCGTCCATGCCTCTCGACATTTACCGCCGGATGGCTGGCGGAACACGTCAGCGGATCAACGAAAGCCATAATCTCTGGTGGTTGCTCAACGAGCAGCCGCACGTGCGCTGGACCGCCTCCGCCATGTGGAAATGGCTGATTAAGTCCGAATTGCTGCGCGGCGACGGCTATTGTTGGATTCAGCGGGATCGGGCTGGTCAGCCGATCGAACTGCTTCCGCTCTGGCCGTACACGGTCACGGTGGAACTGCGTGCAGGTCGTTTGGCCTACTTTTTTGTTGACCCAGATGGCCAGCGCCGCGGTGTCGATCAGGACGACATGATCCACATTCCGGGGTTCGGATACGACGGCATCCGCGGCATGTCGGCGATTCAGTGGGGCGCCAGAAACGGAATCGGCATCGCCCTCGCGACAGATGACTTCTCGGGTCGGTTCTTCGGTGCTGGCGCCATGGTGAGACACGTGCTCAAGACCAACGGAAAAATGGCAAAAGGGCAAGTCGACGAGCTGCGCCAGCAGTTCGAAGATCGTTATGCCGGCCTCGACAACGCCTATCGCCCGATGGTGCTCACAGAGGGCATGGACGTCAAAGAATTGTCGATGTCCGCCGCGGACAGCCAGCTTCTGGAGGCGCGCAAATTCCAGGTCATCGACATCGCTCGGTCGTTTGGCGTGCCGGGCTTCATGATCGGCGCGAACGAGAACACCACTTCCTGGGGATCTGGCGTTGAACATATGAGCCTCGGGTTTGTGAAATACACGCTGCAAGAGCGGCTGACGACGATCGAGCAGGAGTTGAACCGAAAACTGTTCCGAACGGCCGGAACATTGGTCAAATTCAACGTCGACGAACTCCTCCGCGGCGATAGCGCTGCCCGAGCAAAATTCCTACGCGAGCTGGTCGGCGGAAGCCAAGGTCCCGGCATCATCAGCGCGGATGAGGCTCGCCTCACAGAGGGTTTCGCACCGATGGGCGGCGCCTCAGCCGAACTTTATGACCCTCGCACAGCCCCAGGAGGCCCCGCCAATGCCACGTAATCGCCTGCGTCAACTGATCGCTCAGAACAACGGCGCAGGCACTCCGATCCAGGCCCGCCGCAACCAGGCAGCCCCTGGCATCGAGGTGCTGATTTATGACGTGATCGACGCCTCTTGGGGAGTTTCGGCGCAGGGTTTTGCAAAAGCTATCGCTGGCGCCGGCGCTGAGCCTCTCACGATCCGCGTCAACTCCCCAGGCGGCGACGTGTTCGAGGGCCGCGCCATCGCCTCGCTCATCCGCGCACACCAAGGGCCCACAGCGGTGATCGTCGACGGCCTGGCTGCCAGCGCCGCCAGCACCATCGCCGTCTCGGCTAACTCTCTCTCTATGGCGATCGGCAGCTTCCTGATGATCCACCAGTCGTGGGCCCTCGCGATGGATAATGCGCCCGGATTGCGCGCATTGGCTGATCTACTCGAAAAAGTCGATAGCCAGATCGCGGCTGATTACGCCGCTAAGGCCTCAGTCGGCCAGCAGCAAGCGCTTGACTGGATGGCGGCGGAGACTTGGTTTACCGCCGAGGAAGCCGTCGCAGCGGGCCTCGCTGACGCCGTGCTGGCTGCCGATGCACAGCTTCGAGCCCACAATCTGGCTGCATATGACCGGGTCCCACAAGCGCTAGCCGATCAAATCGCGGCACTGCAGAGGCCCGATCAGGAGCAGCCTGACCAGGCCGCGCTCCGCGCTGCCGCCGAGCGCCGTCTTCGCCTCTACGAGCGGACCGCAGCTTAACCCGCCTCCCACGTCACCAAACAAGGAGCCTACTATGTCCATCCAAACCCTGCGGGAGCGGGCGACCGTCCTCCGCGCCGACGCAAAGAAACTGCTCGACGATCATCCTGCTGGTAAATGGGATACGTCCGCGCAGGCCACCTACGACGCTCTGACGAACGAACTCGATTCCGTCGAGAACCAGACCAAAAATTACCAGCGCCTCCTCGATATCGACGCCGACGCGAAGCTCGAAAATGCGACGACAGAGCGGACCGCGCGCAATAAGCGCGACCTGCCGGAAAACCATCCGGGCCGCATCTTCGACACCTGGCTGCGCGAAGGCGAGAAAGCGATCACGGCAGAGCAGTGGGCCGTGGTGCGAAACACGATGTCGACGACCACGGGCAGCGAAGGCGGTTATACCGTGCCGTCGCTGATTTCCTCGCGGATTATCGACGCGATGAAAGCCTATGGGACCATGCGCAAGGTCTCCCAGATCATCCCGACTGCTGACGGCAAACCGCTCTCGTTCCCGACCTCTGACGGCACCGGCGAAGTCGGCGAATGGATCGCGCAGAATACGACGGCGACCGCTGCCGATCCGACCTTCGGAACTGTCAGCCTGAACGTGTTCAAAGCATCCTCCAAGGTCGTCGCGGTTCCGATCGAGTTGCTGCAGGACAGCGTGATCGACATCGAGGCCTTCGTTGCGAAGCGCCTTGGCCAGCGCCTCGGTCGTATCGCAAACACCGGCTACACGGTCGGCACCGGAACCGCGCAGCCCGACGGCATTGTCCCCAAAGCCACCGCCGGCAAAGTGGGCACGACAGGCCAGACGCTGACGATCATTTATGACGACCTGGTCGATCTGGTGCATGCGCTGGATCCGGCCTATCGCGACAGCGCGACCTGCTCGTTCATGACATCTGATAGTCTGCTGAAGGTGATGCGGAAAATCAAGGACACCGCCGGCCGTCCGATCTGGACGCCCAGCTACGACGGCGGCTTGCGGATTGGCATGAACGCCACGCCAGAGTCTGCGAATGCGCAGGACATGTCGGGCGGTGGCTTCGCCAATCAGAACACGCCGCAGATCTTCGACTACCTGCTTGGCTATCCGGTCTGGGTCAACAACGACATCGTCGCGCCGGCGGCTAGTGCGAAATCAATGGTGTTCGGCGATCTCAGCCAGTACGCCATCCGCGATGCCATGGACCTGTTGATGTTCCGCTTCACCGACAGCGCTTATGCCAAGCTCGGCCAGGTCGGATTCTTGGCGTGGATGCGTACTGGCGGCAACCTGCTCGATACGGCAGCTGTGAAATACTACCAGCACAGCGCGACCTAGTGGCTCGGCGTCCAGCAGGAGCGTTCAAAGGCGCTCCTGCTATCGCTTCACCATCATCCGCATTCGAGGAGATCCCACTCATGACCATAAAGGTTCGCATCCTGGTCGACACCTACATCGCCGAGAAGGCGTATCGCTGTAATGACGTCGCCGAAATCGACGACGTCAGTGCGAGCGATGCAATCGCCTCTGGCTGGGCAGACCCTGCGCCCGAGGCGATTGCGTACGCCGAAAGCATTGCAACGCAGCCGGAGTAGCGCCAAATGCTCACGACCGCCGCGAACGTGATCGACGAACTGCAGATTGACAGCAGCCGTGTCACGTTCATTAACAGACTGATCCTTCAGGCTGGCGCGGCGATCGAGCGGCACTGTGACCGCAGTTTTGCCCGGGCGACGACCACTGAGGTCATGACAGTTCGTCGTACCGTCCGGTCAGACCTGCGGCTTGTCCTCCCCCGTAAACCGCTGATTTCGGTCGCTCTGATCACCTATATGGACAGTGGGATCACCGTCTCGTCGGCGACGTATTCGACCGAGGACAGTGCAAACGCGACACTCTATCGAGCGGATGGTTGGTCAGGGCAGCCGTCTTATTTTCCGACGTCATCTGAGTTCTGGAATGATCGCCAGCCGATCGAGACCCGATATGCAGTCACGTATACAGCGGGATATGACCAAGCGGACGCGATACCGGGATCTCCAGCGTCCCCGATCCCGGCTGACCTCGAGCGCGCCTGTATTGATACGGTCAAAGACTACTGGTTTGCGTCCGCCCGCGACCCCAGGCTGAAACTCGAAGAGATCGTAGGCATCGGCCGGCAAGATTACTGGGTCGGAACACGACCAGACGGATCTGAAGGAGCGCTTGCCGCAAGCGTCATTGGTCTGCTCTCGTCATATTGCCGGTTTGCCATCTGATGTCGTTGATCGACGCCGCGATCCGAATGACTTCGGCATACGGTCAGCCGATGACGCTCCGGCGGATCGCGACTGGCGTGGCACCCATTGATGTGGCGGTCTTTGGCTTCATATCTGGCGCAAGTTCGGCAGATCCGGCGCCTGGCGTTCAGCAGCAGCAGCGTGAAATCAGGATATCGAACCGAGAAATCGCCGAGACCTCTTGGCCAGGTCCTCCCAGGATCAATGACAGGATCACGGTCGGTTCGGCCTCATATACGATCGAAGTGGTCGATACTCGCCCGATCGGCGGGGTTGTCGCTCTCCACATCATGACCGTGCGAGGCGCATGAAATGGCCAGCGATATCGCATTTTCCGCCATTCGCGCATATTTAGCAGCGAATTGGTCTGGTTGTCCGCTCAGTTGGGAAAATGAGACCTTCACGCCGCCTAGCTTGGTCGAGGCCCCAGGCGCGCCAGCCAACTGGGCAGCAGTGACAATCACCGGAACCATTTACGACCAGGCTTCGATCGGCACGGGAGCTAGTCCAGGTGAACGATGGATCGAGGAGGGTGCAATCATGATCGATTGTTTTGTGCAATCTGGCACTGGATCGCTAGTGGCGCGCCAGACTGCGACCGCGCTCGCAAACCTTCTTCGCGGCCAGATCCTGACCGGCGCAATCCGAATGCAGAACATGAGCATCGGGGACGGTGCTGCAGGCCTCGACAATGGCGATTGGTGGGGTCTCACACTGCGGATCGATTGGCTCCGCGGCTAAGCCTGGCCTCCGCCGACCCATAACCTCAATTACGGAGACTTAATCGATGGACAGCAACCGGCTGCGGGTGGCGCTCATCCGCGAGACAACGTTGGGAACTCTGCCGGCAACTCCGCGCATGCGAACCGCACGCATCACGGCAGAGAGCCTCAAATACGTCCCGAAATTCTTCACGCCGGGTGAAATCCGAGCGGACCGGATGTCGGCGGATCCGACGAAGGTCAATGAAGAAAACAGCGGCGGTTTGAATTTCGAATTCAGCTTCCCGACCGACAATACTTTCCTCTCTGAACTCATTCAGTCTGGTTTTTTTGCTACCTGGACGAACGCGCCGTTCCGCGACAATGACGGAACCGCCTCGAGCGCCATAACCGCAGTCACAACCACGACCAACGTCGTCACTGTCACGTCCGGCGCTGCCTTCGCAGTCGGCCAGCTCGTGCGCACGACGGGGTTTGCGCTGGCCGCCAACAATGGCGTCAACCGCGTGTCCACGGGGGGCACAACCTCATTCACCTGCACGGGTGCCGCGTACGCCACTGAGGCTGCGCCTGCTGCGGCGGCTCGTGTCAAAGTCGTTGGGTTTCAGGGAGCCAGTGCAGACATCACAGCGTCCGCCACTGGCTTGGGCGCGACAACGTTGAATTTCACCACTTTGGGCCTGGCCATCGGTCAATGGGTCAAGGTGGGCGGAACCGCGGCTGGGAGCAAGTTCGCCACCGCTGCAAACAACGATTGGATCCGGATCACGGCGATCGCGGCAACATCTCTGACCTGCGACAATCTGCCATCTGGCTGGACCATCGACACCGGCACTGCCAAGACAATCTCAGTTTTCTTCGGCGACTATCTCCGCAATGGCACGACGATCACCTCTATGTCGATCGAGCGCGGTCATCTCGACCAAGTGACGCCGACGTTTCTGCTGCAGAAGGGCATGGTGGTCGACCAGTTCAGCCAGTCCCTCACGACCGAACAGCCGATCACCGGCAGCGTCAATCTGATCGGGATGTCTGGATCCATTGGCACCGTCGCCAATGGCACCACATACGACGCGGCGACAACTAATGTCGTGATGACCGCGAACGTTTCAGTCGGACGCATCGCCGAAGCCGGCGCGACCATCGTTTCGCCGAACTGGGCTAAGGCACTGAATTTCCAGGTTGCTAACAACGTCCGGATGATCACGGCTGTAGGGACCGTCGGCGCGGCGGCTCTCGGAGCCGGTGAGTTCGGCTGCACCGGCACGCTCGAGACTTACTTCGGCTCGAGCGCGCTGCTGGCGAAGCTGATGGCCGGCACAGTCTCGAGCCTCTCAGCCAGGGTGGCGATCAACTCCCAGGCCGTAGTCTGGACCTTCCCTCGCGTCACTTTCACCGACGGCAGCCCAAATGCCGGTGGGAAAAACCAAGATGTGACGCTGCCGCTCGCATGGACCACATCGTTTGACTCGACGACGGCCTGTGAGGCCCAGGCCGACCGCTTCGAATATTACGAAGCCTGATCGGAGCCGACCCTGCGGGGTCGGATTCCCGGCGTTTTGCAATCCCTCCAGGAGTTTTTATGGCTGAAATCAGCGCTTTTAAACGCGACGCCAACGCCATGCGCGACGGCGAATGGATCGACCCCGGTGCAGAATACGGCGGTATCGAGATACGCTGTCGTGCGTTGGGTTACGCCTATCTCGATGCCGTCGCGGCCGGCCGCAAGCGAGCAGGACGCGAGGCCGGCGGCGAGGAGCGCATCCGCTCTGAGACCCTGGCCATGATCAACGTCGAGGCGATGATCGCAACCGCTCTGATCGATGTTCGCGGACTCAACGAGTCAAACGCACCGGTCACGTTTGAGCGTTTCTGTGACCTCGTGCGTGATCCAGCGTACGGCGAACTGACTGCCGTCGCGTTCGGTGCCTGCGGCCAAGTTGGCCGGCAGAAGGCCGCGGCGATGGAGGACGCGCAGGGAAACTCCGGAAGTGTCTCCGCGCGCACTTAGAGCGGAGGCCCGA
>Ga0209190_1000268_pt1 | contig 37949 bp, 45 predicted proteins | sample M_140205_XF_Meta_FD_187315 | JGI IMG/M metagenome (GOLD analysis project Ga0209190, IMG submission 187315) | Freshwater microbial communities from Lake Montjoie, Canada to study carbon cycling - M_140205_XF_MetaG (SPAdes) (version 2) | ecosystem: Environmental > Aquatic > Freshwater > Lake...
GTCTTTGTTCTAATAGATATAGACTTTTAGACCACCCCCCCAGGGTAGATTAAGCCTCAGACTCGAGGCGAGCGTGGCACTTGGTGCAGACGCTCATCAAATTCGATTGGTCGTCGCACAGTTCTGGGTGCGTCACCAATGGTTTGATGTGGTGTACTTGGTCAGCATTCCCTGTAAGGCCACGGTGTGTGTGGTAGCCGAACGGATCCTCGCACATCGGCGAGGTTGCTATCTTCAATCTTCTTGCTTTCTGCCACCTCGATGATGATCTGAACATCGCGGCTTTTCTCAGCGCTGGATCTTGACGACGTGTAATGTCGTACAGCTTGTGCTTGTTGGGTGCGTACTTGGCATGCGTCGAACAATACCCTGGCTTAGCCAGTAGCTGTGCGCAGCATGGGTATCGACACGGGTGCATCACTGATGGTTAAACCGTTGATACTGCCCGTCCAGTGTTAGTTTCATCGTCGAGTCCCGCTGTCCGTTCCTCAGCTTACAAATCTTAATCCCGTCCTCGACGATCATCAGCAGAGCATCCGCATCCTGCTCGATCGCCCGTGACTCCCGCGTCTGGCCCGAGTCGTTGAGTTGAGTCGCGCTGATCACCGGACACTGTAGTCGTTTTGCCAGTTGCTTCAGTCCCCCGCTCACCTTGGCAATCTCCTCTTCCCGGCTTTCACCCCGCGCTCTAGATCCACGGATGAGTTGCAGGTAGTCCACCACCACCAGCGATATGCTACCGTTCACATCACGGATGCGCTCGGCCTCAGTCTCTATCGTGTCCAGCGTTTGTCCTGGCGAGCAATCCACCCACAGGTTGCTACCTATCAAATTTGCCACCCCGCGCTTGATCTTTGCCAAGTCTCCAGTGTTCGCACTGCGAGGCTGGGTGATAGTCCCGTAGTCCACATGCACCATGGTCGAGATTAGTCGGCCGATGATCTCGTTCGCCATCATCTCCAGGCTAAACACCGCCACCGTTTTGCTGTTGGCTATAAACTCGGATGCGATCTGCAACATCAGCACAGATTTGCCTCGGCTCGGTTTGCCCCCGATCACCCAGAATTCACCCGCCCTCATGCCGCCGCTGTGCGCGTCCAACTCGGCGATGCCAGTGCTAGCCCCGGGGATGTCACCGGCGGCGTGATCGTTCTGGTAGGAATCAATAAACGCGTTGGCCGCGTCCCTAGCGGTCACCGCCCTTAGTTTGCCGCTGATGGCCGCTGTGAGTGCCGCTAAGGTGCCTTTAGCCGTCTCGATAGCCTCTTCGCTGTCATTTGCCCCATCCAGCGTCACCGCGCCCGTGATGGCTATCCTGCGAGCTTTCGCCTCTCTGAGTTGTTGCGACCACTTCGACCACCCAGCCGGGTTGATCGCGTAAGTGTAGGCCTCGTACACCGCCGCTGGTCCACCGGATCGGTCCAATGTCCCATCGAGCGCCATCCCTTGTACAAGCGCCACCATGTCGATCTCGCCCTCCATCTCGGGATCGGCTTTGTAGAAATCGATCACCGCCGACCTCAGCGGTCCGAGGTGCCAGAATGCCGCCTCATCGAGTCCCTCCGCTGCGGCTCGTCCCACGAATCCTCTCGGGTTCTGGATCATGCATGACACCACGGCCTTCTCTGCCATCACCGCGCTTGGCATTGCTCGGCTCATATCCCGACCTCCGCTGAGGTGAAGTTTCTGCCTAGTCCGACATCCGCCGAGGTGAAGCTGTCTTTCTTCATCGGCTTCTGCTCAAACACACCTTGCCAGCCCATCCGAATGCTCGTCTCGATGGCCGTCACGGCGTTCACCGCTCCCATCGCGCTCAACTTGTTGAGCTGCGCGTTCTCGGTCATCGGCGACCACGCTTTGAGGTTCGCCTGCTTTCGATATTCTTTCCAATTGTTCCACGCCGCTCTGAATGCATCCGTGTCGAGAGAAATGGGAAACTCCTTCTTTATATTCTTCTCTTCTCTTCTCTTCTCTGGTGACGATGGTGTTACGCTGTCAGCGTCACGCTTTTTTTTCATTCTTTTCGCTGTAAGTGACCTAGTCTTAGAGGTCTGACCGTTGTGCCTACTGAAGTTGCTAAAGGTCAAAAAACCACTTTTACCCTCAATCCAACCGACTGTGCGCATTGCTGTTGCGAAACCGTTACGACCAGCGATACGATCGAGTGTCTTTTCTGTTACGCTGACAGCGTCACATTTAAACACTTGTTGGTCTGCCCATACCCAGATCTTCAAAAGCCTTCCAATGACCTCCTCCGGTTCAATCTCGAGCATGTCCGAGATCTGATAAACCTCTGGCTTATCGATCGTCGCGTGTTCAAATTTGATCCAATCTCCGGCCATGGTTAAGCAGCTTTCTCAGTGTAGGTTTTGTGTGCCACCACCAAGGCATCGAGCGCCCGGGTTAGCTCGGCCTTCAGCTTCTCGATCATCCGTTGTGCGTCGAGTAGCTCGTCCTGTAGTTGTTGGTTGGTTTTCATCTCACCCAGAAAGCCCCACCGAGTTATCCCGGTGAGGCGATGCATTGTGCCTTGTCCTTTTTTCTGGTCCCGATCAGAAATCTTTAGAATGGGATATCGTCGTCCTCATTCTTTTCGTATACCTTTGCTGGTGGCTTGGCTCCGCTTTGCATTGCGGATCGTTGCGGTGCCGGTGCTGGTGCCGCGCCTGGCTTCTTGCGGTCAAACTTCCACGCTTGCAAACTGACGTAGAATTTACCGTTGTACTCGTTGCCTCGGAGGTTGAATGAACAACTGATGCTATCTCCGAGCAGGTAGGATTCTAGATATAGAACGTCATCCTTGATCGCCTCGATTTTAATGTTCTGTGGATACTTGCCGTCCTCGATCTGGATGACAAATTCCCGCTTTTTAAAGCCGCTTTCAAACACCTGCACATCGGCGATGTGATGCAGGATTCCTTGTATTTCGTATTGGTTCATAGATGGTTAAGTCGGCCGTATTCGGCGATGAGTGCTGCGTCGATGAGTCCACCGTGTGGCACCGTGGATCTCTTTGTTGCCAAGAACGTCTCGGTCGGCCATAGCTGCCGCACCTTTACTGCGGCCGCTGGCTTGGTGTCGCCCTTAGCACACCCAGCGATCATGACCTTCTGCCACTTCTGTGGGCTGATGCGGTGATGGCGAATGCCTAGGCACTCCAGCACCGCTCGGATGCAACCGTAGCTGTCCCACATCGAGCAGAGCGCCATCACACCTGGTGAGTGTTTGCCAGGCGTTTCAAGAATCGCTGTCATGGTGTGCGGCGGTCCCACTAGGTATAGCCACTCCTTGAGTGCCACCGGATCGACCTCGTTGCCCTTGACTTGGCTACGGGTCGGCATCAGCACCATGTCGATCGGCGGCCCCGGGTGACTACTAATCGCCACGAGCGCCCCGCTGAGTCCGTTGTCGATGCCGATGTAGATCATGCTTCTATCAACCATGATTTGATTCCCAGTAATTTAGAGGCCGTTAGGAGAGCGGCATGCTCGTCGCAGCCGCTGCATATTCTATCCATGCCGTGGTATACTTTGTATGGCATCATGTCCTCTGGTTTTGTAATCACATTGATATAGTGTCGCTTCATCCATTTGGATTTTCTCACCTCCACATCTTCTACTTCAAAAAATCTCTGCTGGCTCATTTGATTTGTTCTTTTCGTTCTGCTGAAAATAATCGCGCCCGAGTAGATCCATTCCGCCTGCGTCAAGCTCCAGCTTGCTGACGGCAGTCCACCCGCGATAAGAACAAGAACGCCCATCCTTTTTCAGAAGATCGGTGATTCCTCCCGCAATCCTTTTCCAGAACGGAGCGCGAGATTCAGGACGATCATCCACGAATCGGTGTTTGTTTTGCCGCGCCCATTCCGCAAGATTACTGAACTTGTGAGGGTTGCCGTATGGGTCACGGATGATCCAGACCTTAGCGGCGAGGTGATCGAGCATTCCGGTTGCGTTACCGGCCTTGCGGCGGATTTCGTCCAACTGGCCAGACTCTTTCCATTCCGCATTCTGCTTTTTGAGATTTGCCGACATTTTAGGCTTCAGCGTTTCCATGTCTCGCATCGCTCTGATTGAGTCCATCTGTTCCCGCGTCCCCCCGACTTTCGTCCCGTGATATTTCCCTTCCTTCCATGCTTTCCGCACGCCTTCGCCTGTGGCGCGGCAAGCATCTTGCGATCTCTTTCTGCCGCGCAATGACTTGATCCGATTTTCGATGAACTCAGGAGTCTGATTGACCGCGTGCTGCATCTTGCCTTCGCCATAGGCTCTTTTGACGCCTTCGGCTTGTTTTGCCTTCCATTCGTCGCCGTGTTTCTTTCCACGATGCGCAGCGCCTGGGTCATAGCATCCTTTCGCGTATAGCCGATCCAGTTCCGCTAGATTCCCGCATCCACATTTGCACGGCGTTTCTTCACGCCTAACCCTTTCGCCTAGCGTCCCTTTGCCTGTTTCCCAAGCGCGTTTCATAGATGCAGACCTTTTGCGGTTCGCATCTGCCTTTTTCGCCGCCACATCTTCTACTTCAAAAAATCTCTGCTGGCTCATACTTGTGGTAGTGCTGGCATCTCAGCCCAGTAGGTTATGTAGTAGTCGATCTTTTCGCATGTATGTACTTCCTGCCAGCCGTCATGCTTGGTGTAGGTCGCCACATACATTATCTCACCGTCAGTCGCCAGCACAACTCGCATTGTGTCTGGATACGGGCCTGCCTGCCAATCTATTGTCCATGCAGATGGTTCTTTTGCCAGCCTGTCACGCACATCTTGCGTTTTTTTAAGCCGAGCAAGAAGGTCTAATGATGTCGTCCTTAATGATTTAACGGTCTTTCGCGCCTCGTCGCGCTCGTGTTCTAATTGTTGTGCGAACTCGGTAGGGACAACATGATTGCCTCGCGCTAGGTTGTCTGTTTCTGGTGTGTCAGTCACTTCAGCACCTCCTGCACCTCGATGCGTTCCCAGTTTGAATCACTATAGCAATTGTGCGAGATTTGGTGGGTATATACATTTTGATATATTACCCATGTTCTAGGTTCCGGCTTGATCCGGTAGTGTTCTGGCAAGTCGTAAAAACCGATTTCTTCAGTTTCTCCAAAGTCTTCCCAGTAAGAATTACCAAATTCGCCGGATTTGAATTGTAAGTTTTTACCATCCACCAATGCTTGCAAGAGTGGCAGAAATTCGTGTGCGTTGTGTTTCGTCATGATGCCGCGAGTGCTTGAAGTTTTTCGGACGTTGCTTTAAGATATACATCGAATGCCTTGAGTCCTTCTAGCATCTGGGCGGTGTACTCGTCGCGCTGTACATAGACATGGAAGCTAGGCAAGCCACGGTGGTAGGCATAGAAGTGCCATCCTATCGCGCCGGTCACCGCGAGTGACCCGTGTACCTGGTCCCGATACTCGTCTGGCAGTCCGCCGATCTGGTGGTAGGTCAGCAGCTTGCTTGCCCTCGGACATTTGATCTCGAGTCCTTCGCCTGTCTCTAGGATCAAACCGTCTGGCGAACATCCGAACAGGCCGTGTTTGCTCTTGGCAAAACCGATCGAGTCCACGAGTAGCCCGGTCAATTTGGAAAACTCTTGGATGGCCTCCGGCTCCTGCTCGATACCGCGCTGAATGTCCGGCGTGACAAACACCTTGGGGTCTGGATAACCAGCAATTTCCGCCAGCACCTGGCTCGTCGCCGTGATGCGCGCCTTGTGGCTCGTCTTATCGCTCTTGGTCAACCAGGCACCCATGCCGCTTGCCGTGAGGTGGCCGCGTCGTGCTTCAAACCATTCGTCGCTGCGTTGGTCGCAGTCGATCAATTCGCATTCTGGGTAGTTCATGCTGTTGCTCCGTTTAGGATTTCCTGTGAGTTTTTAGGCAGAGCGAACGACACCACTGCGGCCGGTGCGCTCGGTGTTACATCGCGCATGCCAGAAATGGTCCGCGCCTCGTCGTCGTCGTGAATCCCCGAGAATCCAAACGCCACCCGAGCGCACTGGATGAGCGCCTTGTGCCGCAGCATCCGCGTCTCCATCTTCCATGGGTCGGTGGCGCGTTTGCACTCGGCGAGGTACTCAGTGACCGAGGTAGGATGAGCGCGGTCTTTGCGGTGGATCGTGCAGGTCACGCTGACCAGCTTGCCCTCGTCGAATGACTCGACGAACTGGATGCCGTCCATGTGCGGATGGTCGTTGCACATCCGGATCCAGCCGTCGACTGATACCACCGGCACGATGCCGCCGCCTTTGTTTGGAAAAGCGTAGAGTTCCTTGAGCAGCGGGTTGAGGCCGTACTCATTTGCCACCACCACCAGGCTAAGCAACTCCTCGTTGGTCGCGCCTTTAAAGACGGTGTTTTTAAGAGTGGCCAGCAACTTGTCTGGATCGACCGAGTACTTCTCGGCCATGAGCGCCAGGGCAGACGTTTTTTGTGTTTTTTCAATTTCGTTTTTCATAAAAGTAAAAAGGTTATGGTGTCTATTTGGTGAGAATGAGAATGGTTATGGTCGCAACCATAATGGTTATGGTCGCCAGCGATAACCACCCGAGGTGGTTCAGCCGTTGGCGGCGTTTACGCCTCTTGTAGTAGGTGATCATGCGTTCGTGGTTCATTTAGTAGACCAAGAAGGATGGGTCCGCTTTGGGTGCCGTGGCATGCAGCGCCTCGATGACGTCATCGTAGACGAATCGAATTAAGCGCCGCCGGGTGTACGAGTCGGAGGTCGAGGATGATGGCAAGTTGGTGTCGATCTTCGACGGGATCCGACCGGCGCGGTGCCATCTCAGCACCACCGCCGTGTTCATGCCGAGTAACTCGGCGAGTTGTGCAGCGGTCAGCAGTTTCATGCCTGCTGGTACATGACGGTGACCACAAGCCACACGGTGAGGTTGATTCCAACAAGGATGGCTAGCGTGATTTTCATGACGACAGTTGACCCGTTAAGATTTCCAATCCTCTCAAGATAGAGAGGCGGATTACGTCGCTTTTTTTGAGACCGGTCGCGATGACTGATGCCTCAATTTCAGCGTTTAATTGAGCGGAAATACGCACCGTAATCGGCACGTCGGTGTTGATAATTGCTTGTTCTTCATTAGCCATGCAAAAAACGTAAGACAAACGTAATACAAACGTCAACGATTATTTTACAAAGACCAACAAATAATTATTGTTTGCTTACAAACGCATTATGTCTTAACGTGTTAACCCATGAAAAAAAATATGCTTAATTTTCGTGTCGATACTGAGATACTCGACTTACTAACGGAAGTAATGGTTATTTATAAAAAACCAAAATCAACGATGTGTAGGGATGCGTTAGCGTTAGGTTTGCAAACACTTATGGAGGTAAACACAAGCCATCTTGCCCTTGTACAACAAAAATATCTTGAATTACAAAACGGAAAAAATGGTAGTGCAGAAAAAACAAATTCTGACAAAGACCAAGAATGAAAACAAACAAAGCACGCTCGTCTAACAAAACAGTTCTTGGCGTTTCAATGCCGATAGAGCTGAAAAATAAAATATTCAAACACGCACAGGCCGATCATCGGAACATGGCGCAATGGTGCGTTGTGCAGCTTGAAAAAGCAGTTCGCGAGATTGAAGAGAAAGACAGCAAACCAGACAAAAAATAATATTTTAGTGGCAACTATTTGGCAACTTTGCCACTAAATCATAAACTTCCTAGTGTTCATATAGGGTCGGTTAATTCTTCGTAATGAATAGGTCGTCGGTTCAATTCCGACCAGCGGCTCCAAAATTCCTTGTACTTGCTAGGATTTGAAGTTACTCAAAAGCACTCAAAAGCACTCTTCAAATGGCAATAGTGGCAATTGTGGCAACCAATTCTGGCACCAAATGGGTAGGTTAAATACATTCAAACCGACGCTCACCGAAGGAGGTTGGATGGTATCGATCGGGCCATCGATGACGGCATCGGCTAAGCGGGTGAGAAAATTTTTCACCACCGAGTCTGCGGCCAAGAAATTCGCGGCCGCAGTTAAATCTCAGCATGCTGCTGGCATGCGTGGCAGCATGATTCCCGCCGCGCTTGCCATCGATGCGGTTCGCGCTGCGGCGCTGCTGGAAGGCACCGGCATCACCATTTTTGAAGCTGCCTCTATGGCGGTGGCGAAGTTCAACTCCTCGAGCGCAGAGTTGTTTTGCGATCGATACCTGCGGACCATCACCGCGATGGAAAATGCCTGGTCAAACTCGTACCGACTCAGCATGACCGCGATCCCTCGTTGGTTGCCTCCAGAGTTTATGCAGCGTAGGTGCCACGGCATCGACCGCGTCGCCATCGAGGCCGCTTTACGGGTCGTCCAACCGGCGCTGAAACAGTCTAGCCTCGACATGAAATCGACGCGAATTCTGGCGGTGGTGAATTTCCGACCTCGCCACCGTAAAGCCTCTGCGATCGAGATCCTCAGCGTCGCCCAGTGCGCTCGATTGCTGCGTGTCTGTGAGTGTGCTGCTGAGCGCCGTGTGGTTGCGCTGTTGCTCTTTGCCGGAATCCGACCGGACGCGCAGAACGGGGAGATTGGTCGCCTCGAGTGGTCGGCGATCACTGATCAGATTTACATCGCCGCCCAGATCAGTAAGACCAGCAGCGACCGCTACATCCCGATCAGCGCCCGGCTCGGTCGTCTGCTGCGCGGCCACCCGTTGTCTGGACCAGTTACTCCCCCGAACTGGCGGCGAGCATGGCAGCGCATTCGTCGCGATGCTGGCATCAGCGAAATGCACGATGTCTTGAGGCACACGTTCGCCTCAAACTATCTTGCGGCCCACGGTGAGGAAGCAACGAAAAATGCCATGGGTCACACCCAAGGATCGGTGACTCTGTTTAGGCACTACCGCCGTGCGATTTTGCCAGCCGACGGCATCAAGTTTTTTCACTGAGTCGCCTGAAAATGTTGGGCATCATAGCCCCATTCGACCGCACCAGAAATCCAGCCCTGGCGGTAGAAGCATTCGATGATCTCAATGGGCATGTTCGACCTGACCGGCCACGCATCCTTGAATCCGTTGGTGCTGGGTGCCAGGTCAATCGCCGCGCCGTAAGCATGTAGTGAGTAGGTGTTGCCGCCGCGCTTGTTTCTAAAATTGTACACGCCAGCATAGTCCGAGGCGATCCGCATCACCGCCATGTCGCTGCCATGCCGCGACTTGATGTCCTCAAGTACGCGCATGAGAGAGTGAGCGCAGTCCTGGTGAACCCGAGTGGTCAGCACCTGCTTGCCCTGGTAAAAAGTCGGATAAGGAAACGTAATTTTGTCTAGATTGTTTTCATTCCCTGGCGATCCGTAGAATGCTTGGAGCGCCGACTGAGACTGTAGCGGCCACGGTGACGGGTGCGGCATCAGAGCATGCAGGTGAGCGCGACACGCCGCGATCGACCGCGGCCCCCAGAATCCATCTGGCTCGGCTCCCACGCGCCGCTGTAGCGCTATGATCTCGCTATGCACCATGACTAATTGCTCTCGTGGTATTCGACTAGCATCAGCACCACTGTCACTTATCGGCGAACATCTGGTTGGCGATGGCGACTGCCGTTGCCGAGTCCATCGATCCGGTGAAAGTGCCGTCTGGGTTGTTTGTGACCGTGCAACCAGTCAACACAGCCGCGATGATGAGTGCGATGATTAGGAGTATGAGTTTCATTTGCTTTTGATATTGATCAATCCCATGATAGCGAGGCCGACAGTGAGGATTGAATTTTGCAGCTCGGGATCTAGGTGGATACCGCATGCCATAGCAATTGCGATGAGCCCCTTCCAAGTGGATTCTTCGCGTAGTTTTTCGATGATTGCGTTCATGGTTATTTTAGGTTTTTGGTGATGATTGAGACGGCGCTGAGAGTTGAGACGATGATTGCTGCAACCAGCGCCACGGTCTGTAGCCATGGGTTGATCTCAGCCGGGACGATGTTGACAATTAGCCCGGCGATCGGAGCGCCGATGCCATAGAGAAATTTGGTTCCGAGGTCAGTTGAGTCGAATGGATTCATTTGGGTGTAGCAGTGGTAGTGCGAACGATTTTTGAGATACGGAATCCTTTTGGTATAGTCGGCGCAGGGGGAACGACGAGCGTTGCCGACGGCTCAGACTCGCCAGCGATGTTTACGCCTGTGACGTTGACGTTGGTTCTACCGTCAGGAATCTGAACCGTGACTTGCGTTTCGGTAGTGCTGGCTACAGGCGAACCGTTAACGTATAGCGTATATGAATCCGCATCGGGGCTAGTGTCCCATGCAAAGGTCACTGTGCGTTCTGCTGCAAGAGGCAGGATTAGGGTTAGCAGAAGTGATGTAGTTTTAATCACGATTTAGAAATTTGTTACCGTAGCACGGCAAGTAATAGATGCTGGATCAATTGCAACTGCTGTAATGTTTGCAAGCCGAATACTAACCGTGTTTGTTGCACTAACCCAAGCTTGCTTTACAACGATTCCTGTTTCCAGTGCTGCACTCCAACCAAGAGATACCGAAGGGTTATTGGTGGTAACAGCACCTGTAACGGTAATTGTTAAAGTAGCTTCACCTAATGCTCCAATGCTTGGAAAATCAAGAGCAGCAGTACTTGAAAAAATGCCGAGTGCAGCCGCGCCAGAACCTACAGTTAAGCTCGTTGCGAAATTTCCGTGGTTACCATAAAAATATCCCCACCGTTGACCAGATTTTCCAACCGTAAAAATATCATTTGTAGATGCTGGAACAACACCATATCCGTCAAGCCTAAGAAGCATACCACCAGATCCACCAACTATGTTTAATCCATTGGTATTATTATAGATTGAAGCCCAAGTCGACGGGTTAATTAAATCACGATTATGGAAACGTAGTTCCGCGCTAGCAGCACCTGTTATTTCAAGAATATCTTTTGATCTCCAGCCACTATGGTTACCTATTGGCGGTACTAGCCTATGCTGTAGCTGTTTAGGCCATGCGGAAGAAACGTGACGGTGGTACGCCGCACCAATTGCGTTTGAACCAGCAGTATTGGTGTGTATCTCGTCACCAGCATCATAAATACCCCAGAGCAAGCCAATCTCCCACGACGGTATCATTGCGGCAATGTCGAATAATGGCACTCCGTTCGCACTACACCACGTTCTACTGTCGTTTATACCCTGTACATTGTTTGCGTAATTAGCGTTGGTTGTTTTAATTGGGTTCGGATTCCAAACAACAATTTGGCAATCTGGGGCAGCGGCACGAATTGCGGGGTATACATCATCCTTCCATTGGGTAGACATTACCGAATCTGCATAATCATAAATTAAAGTATTAGCTCCAGTGAGAGCAATTACCTTTGCGAAAACCGTAGAGTTTAATCCAGCCAGTTGGTTCCCCCAATCGGAACCCGATACTGACCCAAAAGAAAAATTTTTCAGTCCTATAATGCTTTGATAACAACCAACCGCAATAATTTTTACATTTCCACCAGACGAAAGGCAACGAATTTCATTATTCAAAGCAGAATCGGCAGCAATAAATCCACCGTCGGGACTAATCAAGAAGTCATCTTCGTAAATACCAGCGTCTAAAGTTGCATTAGCTGTTGAGATTGTAGCAATTGTTGTAAAACTACCACTACCTACTTTTCTTTGTACCAGCAAGTTGCCACCACTCGGTTGTTTAAGATAAATAACCGAAATAGATCTCATTGGACCAGCATAACTATTAAAAGAATAGTCATAAGATGCTCCTGCTGGTAAATTTTGAACTGCTGCTACTGAGTATACATAATTGATTTCACTAGTCGCACCATTCAAAGGATTGTATGGTCCCTCTACACCCTTCATCGAACCATCATTTGCTGGATGATTTGATATATATGCGTTAAATCTACGAATAAAGGAATCACCAATTCCCACAATAGTGTTTAAACTACTATATCCTAAAGTACCATTTTTACTGTGCATTATAAGACTTGGCATTACTGAAGCACCGCTTGTACTTAGAACAGGGCCACTTGTAAGGTTGCCACCTACTGGTGGTGCTAATGATTGCCACGTTGTACCGTTGCTGGTAAGCACATTTCCATTGGTGCTTGGAGCAACTACTTGTAATGCCGTTGTCCCATTACCCAGTAGAACATTGTTAGCCGCAAGAGTTGCTGCACCTGTGCCGCCTTTAGCGACTGACAGCGTCCCTGTAACTTTTGCCGTACTTAGGTCAACTGCACCTGTTGCAAGGTCAGCAGCGACGATGTCACCCGTGCCTTTTTTGACTGCACCTAGTACGCCAAGCGCATCTTTAGATGGAGTGCCGGTTGCTGCGGTGAGCAATGAGTTGATGTCTGTGCTTACTGGAATTGGCATGATTTTGTTTAGTTGAAAGTGTAATAGTCAGTACCGGCTAAATTTATGTAGTAATCGTTTTGATAGGTAAAGCTGTTGCTTGGTGCGCCACCCGGGCTTGTGCCGCCAGCCTTGCCAAGTATCGTTAAAGTAACATCACACGCGTCAGGGTTTGCGGATGGGTTGGAGAAAACAAATTGCTCACCGGAAACATCAACACCAATATCCCATGATTGAAGATGCTTGCCTGGGGTTAAAAGTGTCGTTCCACCATATGTGTTTTGCAACGCGACCCCACCATTTAAACAGACTGTGAGAGCAGCGTAGATCAATGACAAGTTGGGGATAGCGTTGCCTTCAAAGTCCTTGCCGTCACCGTCATACAATGCAACACCGGTTGTTGCTGCACCCAAAATTGTGTTAGCAGAATTTGCTGTGGTAATCCCGGTGCATGTGCCGTTTGCGACTGCAAGGTTGCATGTTGTGTCGTTGGCTTTTATAATCGATACCCCGCCAATCGTTACTGATTTGCGGGTCAAGACGATCGAGGTTGTTGTACCACTAACCGTAAATTCTTGAGCAAAGCTAGCGTCGGCAGCGAGGGCTGCTCGCACTTTACCAGCCCACACCGTGGCTGTGTCTCCAATCAAGACAGGCACATATTTTATAGGCAAAGCAATGAGATAGGCCGTCAGGGTTATGGCAGCGGTTCCAGATTGTGCTATCGTACCAACGCAGGTTAATGTCTCAACCTGTGCTGTGCCTGGAACAAATGCGGTAAACGTACAGGCAGCAGTCTCTTGCGAGATTGTGAGCGTGGATGCCGTGCCGATCATCACCGCACGGATGGAATACATCACATCGGCATCAGGAAAGTTTTCCTGCTGTGTCGTTACACCTAGCTTTAAATCATTGTAGATGTTTGTCCCCGAAGGTTTCGCGATCGATCGCAAACCATATGATAGAGTTGGTTGCTCAATCTCCATGGTGGATTATGCGACTCCAGCAACAGTGATTTGTAATGCGCCTGGTGCGCTAGCTGCGAATGTGTAGGTTGTCTCGGCAAGCCCGGGGACAAACTGCGCTGCACCATTTGCGCCGATCGTAAACAAATCGTTTACGTTGCCAGTGACAATAAATGCTGCGCCGACGGTTTTAAAAAGCTCGCCTGTCACGCCAGTCATTGTTGGCAAGGTAGTTCCCTCGAAATCTTTTGCATCACCGTCGTAGATCAGCACACCTGTAGTTGCAACTCCGGCAGTCGTGTTAGCCGAGGTTGCCGCAGCCGTGATGCCAGTGGCTGTGCCTGTCGCGATTGCAATGTTCAACGTAGCATCATTAGCAGAATGGATGTGATGTGTTATACCAGCGGATACCAGCACGGTTGCTGGCTTGCGGGTTAAAATAATTGCAGTGGTTGTACCGCTAACCGTGAAAAGTGCAGTAACCGCTGTGTCAGCAGCAAGCGCAGTGCGAACCTTTGCAGCCCATAAAGTTGGAGTGTCTGACGCAGCAACAGCAACAGGGATTGTCTTTGGTGATCCCGTCATGCCAACCGCTGTCACAACGATAGATGCGTTACCTGCGATCGTTACCGTGCCAACAGCGGTAGCCGTCTCGACCTGTGCAGTGCCTGCACCATATGCGGTTGAGCCGCTGGTCGATCCAGTGAGGTGGTTGAGCGAAAGGATATTGCCAGAAGCTGAAAAGAATGCCTGGAGAGAGTAAGCAACATTTGCTGTGGCCAGCGTGAATGCCTCGTTGTTGCTTCCGATTTGCACCCCGCCCAGCACGTTAGTGCTTAACGGCGTTGCTTTAGTTGACAGACCGACGGTAGCGCGTGTGTTGCTTAGATTCATAGTTGTTTCTAGTGTTCAGTTTTATTCGCGGTGTCAAACGGGTGAAGGATTCAAAGCTGAGTCGCAGCATCCAGAGATTCTCGTTTTAGTTGGAGGATGGGATACATCGGCTAACTCAAACAAAGCCTTAGCCGATGCCTCATTATTTTCGCCTGCCTCTATGCATGCTCGGCAGTTTCCTGTTAATGGCTTTCCGCCGTGGTAACCCAGCAGGCAACCGTCAAGATAGTGAGGGCAATTCATGTTATTTCAAAAAATGTTCCGTCAGGTTGCACTGTTGCATAAACGGTGATGGTGGCAACTGGAGTGGATGCACATGCACTCTGTGTGCCGGGAGAAATGGTTTGTAATTTTAAATCGCCTTTGTAACTGACCTTCAAAAGAGCGAATCCAGAACCACCTTGCGGAGAGTACCAACCTGCAAAGCACTCGATATTGTATGATGATGACCAAAGACCATCAGTGCGTGCTAAATCCACAAGAACGTTTACACGCTCAAATCCGTTTTTAGACTGGTCATCCGTTCGCCCGTCACCGCCAATTAACCATAAAACATACGTCCCACTGTCACCGCATGAAAATCCAACGGTTTCTGAGAACGCCGAAGTCTGTGTGTCCAAGTCAGTCATGTCAGTGCCAGTCCAATCGTAGGTGATGGCTAGCTCAGTCAACTCGCAGCAAACGCATGATGGCCTACCATTGCGGGTAATGACCTCGTTGCTGAGATTCATTTTTATAACTGGCATATCAATCGCATTCGGAGGTATCAAGCCAAAGCACAGTCGTTCCGTTGTGACCTAGCACCGATGTCCCAGATCCGCTTGGATTAGAAAGAGCGATCCACTCAGTGCCGTTATGGTAAAGAATATTGCCCTCGACTCCAGGCGGCAAACTGCTGATCGTGCCGGTCAGAGATATTTTCCTGCCAGCATTGCCTCCTTGCCCGGTGGTCTTTGTCTCAGCGAGCTGCAAGCCGCTGCTGTGTGCATTGGTATCAACCTCTAGGGCTGAGTGTACAAAGTTAGCCATCAAGTCTTTTGCCGAGATGCGGTACGGGTAACCAGCACCACCGATTGCTGGTGGTATCTTTGCCTTCTCTGAAAAATCGATTGGTTGGTTTGCCATATCAATAAATCCTTGTGAGCATAATATCTAGCTCGATAAACTTTCCGAAATTCCTTTGCGTTAAGATGGTTGGCTTTGGCTTTTTAAGCGATACGACAACAGACAAATCTTCAACAGTTGGATGTTGAAATGTGTAAAAATCATAAAACCCATCAAGACCGTTGCCACCGTATTTCTTTATGAAAGTGACAAAAAAATCTAAGTACTTGATGTAATTTGGCGTGGTTAAATCTGATTCAAATAACGCAAGCGTTTCCAGTATGTAAACCTCCTCGGCTGGCAAAGTAATTTGATAGAACAAATCAAACAATGAAAAAACTGTACCTCCATCAGTTAGAATAACCTCAGTTGCCACTGGATCGGGAATGCTTGTTGATGTCCTGCCGTATGCAGATACTTGAAACTCGGTAAATCCGTATTCGGTCTGTCTCTCTTGTGGTGCTGGATGGATGTATAACCCATCGACCTGCCCAGCATCGATATTCAATGATGATCCGTTTTGCAATGATGCCCGAGCATTTGCTACCGATCTGGTAGGGCAGGTTAACACCTGGTCAACTCTCATTAGACCGCTAGCAAATGTTGCCGTTGTCCTGTTTGGCAACTCGATCAGGTTGTCGCCGTTTGCTGTGTAAATCTGGTTCATTTTTTAAACTCCTAACGCCATAAGTGGCAGTTTTTTATCGATGCTCTTGACCGAGGTATCGATTGATTTTGCGATGGTTTCCAGAGATTTTGCTGGGTCTTTGCCTTTGCCATCTTGCCCACCGCCTTTCTCACCTTGCTTGCCGGGTGCTAGCTCTTTGTTTCGGACATTGAGCTTTTCCTTCACCGCGTCACGAAGCTCTCGTTGAGACATGCCTTTGGTGTCGATCTCAAGCTTCCTTGCCATGTCTGAGATCGATGTGCCGAAATCTTTGGTTGAGTTGGTAGCCTTTTTAAACTCGTCCTGCAGTTGCTGGTTTTCCTCTCTACCTTGCAATATCCGAGATTGTTTTCTGGCTCCGGTAAAGTCTCGCTCGCCGAGCTTCTCACTAAACTTTGATTTGATCTTGCCACCGGGATCGAGCTTTTCGCTTTCCTGTGCCTTGGCAATGTCAGCATTCATCTGCTGAGATGCGGTAAGTTGATCTTTTAATTCCTTGGTGATTCCCTTGTTAATTTGCAAGTTGTTTTCCAGGTGCTGACCTTGAGCCGCAACGGCTGATGTCATAGCATCTTGTAGAGTTGCCCCGCCATCCAATGCTTTTTGCAGTGCAACATAATATTGCTTTTGACCTTCTAATTCTTTGGTCAGTTGCTCATTGCCTAGTCCCTTTTGCGTTGCAATGTCTGCTTCAATTTCCTTGATTTTCTCAGCGTTGCTGGCTCGCTCGCCGCCGCCTTTTATTTGCAGTGATAGTAATACATCTTCATCATTGATTTTTTTTAGTGCTTCTTGATTCTGCGCTTTCAACAACCTCAGCTTCTCGGATTGGAGATCGTTCTCCATTGCGACCGTATCAACGAGTTGAGCAGAATCTTTCTTTGCTTGATCATAAGCCTGTTTCATCGGAGTCATGGCGGCTTTTATATTTTCGCCCATCGAGGCAAAGCCAGCATTCGCTATCTCAAAATAGTTTTCTGCTCTTTGTTTGTCAGCCGTTCCAATTAGTAATGTTTTGTATGCTTCATCAAATCTGCCGATTGAGATCAAAAACTGAGCAAGTATTTTGTTCATTTTTGATGATACCTTGTTGATGATTCCTTCCATCAACGCATCAATTACAATCAAGATCCCTGATTGATCTAGCAGCACAGGGATCGCGGCCATCACGCCACGGATCGATGAATAGATCGAGTTGATGGAGTCAGCAATCTGCAGCTTGATGCTGCTGAAGATCAAATTGAACGCATTGCCAAACTCGCCCATGTTCACCGCCTGGAGCGCAGCAGAGAATCCCTCCATGGCGTTGGAGCCGCCGGTCAGAACCTCGCCGAGCCGCATGCCAATCGCGGCGGTGTCGATGCGGGACAGTAGGCTGGTGACCAGCTCGAGCGCCGGAGCCATGCGATCCATCAGTCCAGCGGCAAACTCCACAAACTTGCCCTTGATGACGGTGATGTTGTCCGAGATGTTATCGAAGATTTCTGCCGAGCGAGTCATCACCTCTGGCATGCTGCCGAGCTGTGATTTTGCCACGTCGATCTCGTCACTCAGATTCAACAGCACCGGGATTAAAGCGCCACCACCTCTGCCAAAGATGCCCATGGCTAAGGCTGCACGTTGTGCTGGATCGTCAACTTCCTTGAGCCTCTCAGAGATCATCTTGAGTTGCTCGACCGGAGCCTTACCCTTCAAGTCATCAAAGCTCAGACCGAGGTTTTTTAATGCCTCGACATTCTTGTCGCTGCCATTGGCAGCATCGATCATAAACTTTTGCAGCTTGTTGATCGCTGGGCCGACAGCGTCTGCCGATGATCCAGCATTCTGAAATGCTCGCTGCAACACCATGAGGTTTCCAGATGTCTCGCCTGTCCGATCACTCAAATCCTTCAGCTCGCCGCCCATGTCGAGCGCACGGCCAAAGTCTGCTAGGCTGCCAGCAATAGCATTCCCAGCAATGTTGAGCGCACCGAATCCAAGCGCGAGCGCAGCGCCGGCTTTAACCATCGAACCAAACGATGCCCCAACCGACTTCGATACCTGGTCAACGGTTTTGTTGATTGTCTCGGTAGACTTGTTGATCTTGGCGACCGTTACCGAATAGCCTGCATCTTCGGCGGAAAACCCAACTGTGATGTTATTGCTCATGCGAATTTTTTGAATGCATCTTCAATTAAGCGTAGCGAGTCAAAGGACGATGTCTCTCTGGGTCTGTATGTCCGATGGATTCCTTTTGAATACAGGTCACAATCGATGATCTGTAGCCCTGCGCTGATGGGTAACTCCTCGAGAATTTCCCTGTAGCCCCAACCAGTTGCCGACGCTAGGTGATAGACGTAGCTTGCAAGCCAGTTGGGGACTGCTAGTTTTTTGACTCTGGAGCCTGTGGACTAGAGTTTAATGCCACCGATGCCGCCGCCAGGTAGGTATTCATCGCGGTGTTCATCAACTCGACGTAATCGTTTAGCCCGGTGTGGTACGGCATGTGCGTATCGATCCAATCATCGACAGCATTAAGAAAGTCGGTGCGGTTGTTTACCACCGTACGGATCAATTCTTTCGACTCCGAATGCAGGTAGATAAACGCAGCGGTCTTGGATGTCGGATCGCCGAAGTCGTCGTCGAAGACCTTGTTGCGCTGTAGCCAGGACAAGCTCAGCCCGGTCATCGGGCGCAGGATAAACTTGCCCTTTTTCTTTTTGCCGTCGGTCATGCCTTCATGTCTCAATTCTTCGTCGTCTGTTAGTTCTGTCATGTCTGTATAGGTTAGATTAGTTTGGAAATGGCGAGCTTGGTGGCATCGCTGGCATTTTCCGAGATGGCAACCTGCCGCCCGTTGACCTCGACAACCACCATCTTCGGCGTGGCCTTGATGTCGGTTATCAGTTCGTCACGGTTTGCTGCGTATGCTCGCAGGTAATTGATGACGTTCTCTGGGTCTTTTTTGGCGAGCGCATCGGCCCCAGTTGTCATGCCTTGAAATACCGCGTCTGCGGATAGCCCTGCTGCGTTTGCTGGCTCAAACCAGTAAGTGGTCGAGTCGCGACCATCGCGCCGCACCATGCAGGTGAATGCCACCTTTTTGAACCCGAGCGTCAGCAGTGCTGTTGCGGTCTTGAGGTTGGACGTATAAAATAATTTCTGCGGAGTCATATTTGTTTGCCCTCAATTTTATGCCGGAGGGCGAACGGCAAGTTAGATTAAGTGGTCATCGTCGATGCATATTGCGTGGCGCTGAGAGAGACTTTTTTAAACTCTCCCTGGCTGCTCGACTCGTTGACGGAATCAACGATGATCGTGCCGCCGCTCAGGCCGCCGGTGTCGGTGGCATTGGCAAGAGACAATAGGGCTGCCACATCATAAGCAGCAGACCCATTGACGTAACCCTCAAGCGAGATTGCTGCTGTCAGACCGCTATAGGCCACGGCGACAACATCGTTGACTGCATCACGCACCTCGGTCTTGACCGACTGCACGTTGCGAGAAAAACTGGTGAGGATGATATCTGACTCGTTAACGATACCGTACTCAAGATCGGCTGCTGCGGTGCTTTTATAGACTGTTGCTGGCATAGTGGTTGGTGTTCACCACTTGCCGGATGTCAAATTTTAGGCTTAGTTCTGAGGCTGCAAATCAAAGCGCGAGCATAGCACTTCAGCCGTAAACGATACTTCTAGGATGTTCTCATCCCAGCTCTGCGTGCTGCCCTGGTAAATCCACGAGTAGGTTTTCATGTCATCCAAGGTGGATGATTTCATGTAGCTCGAGTCGCCGAATGTTGACTCGATCTGATCGATCCACTCGTCAAGGTCATCGTCATTGTCCCCGCTGTGGACGCGCAATGTTGCGGCGATGGTGACCATCTCGACGTGCTGCAATGCCTGGCTGTGCGCGGCCGTGTTCGTCACCTCAACAGCTAGTACCGGCAGCTCGATGGCATCGCGCAGCTTAGCGTCCACAATCGTAATGGTGGTGCTTGGAGTGTTTTGTTGCAGAGCGGCGATGGTTGCTAGTTTGAGCCGTTGTGAGGTGGTCATTTGTTTGCTTTCTCGATTGATTTTGCGGTGGTGATTTGCATCCACTTGAGGCCATTTCTAAATCCCTGCTGGTGGGAGATGATCACCTCTGCTTCAGACTGGATATTTTTGATGTAGGATGTTGCGTTGGTGATCTCAACCTTTGACTTAATATCATGGCCGGTCTTGGTGACAAATCCATGCGCCGCTTCTGCATGCCTGTTGATACGGCTATCAACTCCGCTCATCTTGGGCTTACCCAGATCATTGCATGCTTTTACCCATGCAGCTTTTGCCCGAAATGCTTTCGCCTGCTGGATTTTTTTATAGTCATTTTTCTGACCGGCAGGAATAAGGTCTAACCAAGGCTTGCCTTTTTGTTTTCTAAACTGTCGATATGGCACAACTCCTTTTACTCGCGCAGCATTGTGTGCAGATTTAATGTCTCGGGATTCTGGATAGGCACCCATGTTGACCCCAAACCAAACGCTATCAATTTGGTGACCGATGCTTTTTACGAATTTGTCTAGCTTGTCGCCTTTTAATCCGTAGGGCTGCACGGTTGTTACTAACCTGCGTCCTGCGGATTTTGCCATGCGCTGTAGTCCTTCCTCAGCGGTTTTACCCGTTGCCCTGGTAAAGTCCTCCAGCGACTTGTTAAACCTAGCAATCCCAGTAGGATCGGTCTTGATGGTCATTTTCATTTTACTTCGAGTTGTTGATGCTCGTCAGTTCAAATGATACGGACACGGTGCCGATTCTAACCTTAGAAATCCGATATGCATTCGCACCGATGGTGCATCGCTTTTTGAGCAACAGGATAGGGTTGGCAACATGACTCGGTTGCGCTATAGCTATTGTCTGGATATCGTTCTCGTAGCCACCTAGCGCCCCTTCATAAGTATGACTGACATCATCCCAAACCACTGGGAAGGATTGCCCATCCACCACCATCGTTAGTGTGCCAAACAACGCATCTGCTTCGTTGTTGCCGACCAATAAAAAATCATCAACCAGACTCATACCATTAGGTATGAAGTCAAAAATTAGGCGGCCTTCAGTCTGTTAAGGCGTGGGCATTGTGGAACCCAGCGCAGCACGTCATCGGTGCGACCTGCGATGTAGCGAGCGCGTGGGTTGCGAACAACCGATCCCTCACCTCCAGCAGTGACGATCTCGTCGGCATGCTCGATGAGGTGGCGGGTGTCGGTGCAGCGCACTTGCTTGACGATGCCAACGTGCGCTGGGAGAGGGATGGCGAGCAGTTGCTTGTACCTGGCGCTGAATGGTGCGGAGCTGGGTACGTCAAAGGCTTGGAATGTCAGACCGTGCCATCCAGCGGCCATCAGCGTCTGGATCGCATTAAATTTGCCGCGACCGGCGAACAACTCACCGTCGAGCGTAATTGCTGGCATGCTTGCCTTGAACCATGCAGGAGCTGCGAGGATGTTACCTTCGCGGGTCACAAAATCAGCACCGTCCCACATGACGCGCCAGCCGTCAAGCTTCTCGGACATCATCCAGCCGTCAACTGATTGACCTTGGTAGTCGCGGAGAAGGGTTACTTGCACGCCTTTTTGTAGGCTTTATTTATAGATTCGTAAAGACAAATCACTGGTATTTTAAAATAAAAAACCCACCACCCGGGATGGGTGATGGGCTTTGTTTTTACTATGAATACACTACTTAGTCAGCTTCTTTTTTGGAAGCTCATTTACCCACAAAGCCTTGTTTGCATTAAACACCTCAACGAGGTTGAGACTGTAAAGTTTGCAAATGCCATGATTCTTGGATTCGACCACTCCCGCGTCAAAGCTGATGCAAGGAATGATCTTACCTTCAGCAGTGACAAGGATATAGTTAATTGGAACCATTAGATTATGGAGTTAGGACAAGAATTTTAAGTGCCGAAGTATCAGCAGCAACTGCACCGAACATGATGTCATAAGAACACCACAGGGCGCGGTTTGCGCGACTGCTCCACATGTTCATCTGCACTGTCAACCCAAGGTCTTCAATAAGGATGTTTTCCTGAGAGATCAGATCGTCAGTTACTGGCGAGCTAAGTGGAATACCAGCGGCCATTGCGATAGCTTCTGGTGATGCGGCAAATCCTTTGATCGTTGCACCTGCACCCGTCCAACGGTTGTTAAAGAAGAAACCGTCAAAACCAAAGATGCCAGCATTGCGGCCATTACCAGCAAGGGTGAAACCCTCAAGGGTAGATGGCAGGAATTGTGCGTAGATTGAACCGTCCACAACCAAGTTGCGCTCGGAACCATCTTGCAATGCACCCCACAATGTTTTCAAACTTGTAGCAGTTACCAAAGACGCAGTGTCAACATCGACAACAGCAGCACCAAAGTTAGTAGTTGTGACAGGTGTAAGTGCAACGTCGATAATTTTGTTAGCAAGTTGACGAAGATTCTTTTCAGCCAGCATCTCAATACGGAAACCTTGGTTGATTTCGTTATTAGTAAGAGCAAAACTAGCGGAATATTGAGAAACCGAAACAGCAGCATTACTAAGCGTGGTGTCGCCACTTTCAAAGTTTGTTGCGTTGGTCTGAACGGTAGCACCAGCGCTGCAGATCGGAACCTGTACAGTTGCGCGTGGGCGGAGTTGATCGGCCGAAAAGTCCCGCGCAAATGCTTTGAGCGGAGCTAAACGGGATGAGAGGGTTGTGATTGCAGCATCGCGGAGCGAGTCAACAATAAGCCCTGCGGCGAAGGTGTTAGCCATGGTTGTTTATTAGTTGTTAGTGGAGAGTTTTTCCCAGTTGGCTTTGCGGAATGCAGAGCGTTCAGCTGGGTTGGTGATTGCGTCGTACTGGGCGCGGATAGACAATTCAATGGCTACCTCGGCAAGTGCAACAGGAGATGGGTGACCCGTAGAGGCGAGAATCTCGGATGCCTTTTCGGCGATGTGCTGTTCGATATTTGCAGCGTCATCTTCAAGCTCGGTGACGGCCTTAAGCGATTGCTCAAACTTGGATTGCAAACTGACAAGGTCTTGGCGAGCGGTGACCAGCTCAGCTTGTAGAGCGACATTAGCCTCACCTACTGCGAGCAGTTCGGTGATGGTAGCGTTAGCGGTGCTTAGCTCAGCGCGAAGTGAATCGTTCTCGACGAGCGATGCCTCGATCTTCGCGGCCTCGTCGTTACCGGGAAACAATTTGGAAAGTAGTCCAGTCATACCCTTTGCAGCGCTGTCAAATTTCGACTTGTCTTTGCCGTCCTTGATGACGGTGTCAACGAAGCCATTTTGCATCGCTTCATCGGCGGTCATCCACGTTTCTGCCATCATCATTTTACGGATCTTGTTTTCATCCATGCCAGACCGCTCGGAGTAGATGCCAGCGATCTCGGCGCTGATGCTTTCGAGTAAATCAGCCTGTTGCTTGAGTGCGCGTGCATCACCGGCGGCGATAGTGCTGGCTTCGTGAATCATGACCCGGCTGCCAGCGGTCATCTCGCGCTGGTCACCGGCCATTAAGATCACGCTGCCCATGCTGGCGGCGAGTCCGTTTACCCTGGTGGTGACATTGACTCCCCGCGCCGACATGGAGCGCAGTGCGTTGTAAATCCGCTGGCCCTCGAATACTGATCCGCCAGGCGAATTTATTTCAACCTCGACCAACTCGAGCGCATCGCTGGCAGAGCATACCACCTCGCCAATGCACATTTGCGCCAGCACTGCGGATTGACCGTATAGGCGGTCTAGGTCGTCGATGAGTTTGTCGGCGCTTTCTTTGTTTACCCCGGAGTTTAATTTGATAACTCCTGCGCGGTTTTGGATTTCAATTTTCATGGTTGGATTTGAGTATTTTGATCTGATGGTGCCATCTCGTTTGGGGTCAGCATGGACATCTCACGATCGTCGATGGTGACCCCGTAAAGTTCTTCCGCTCGCCGAGCTGCTAGCTTGCGTAGTGCGACTTCCTGCGCCCGTTCTGCGTAGTGCGCCTCGAGCGTTTTGCCTCGCATACTGACGATGTCGCGCATGTTGGCCGCACCCATTTTCCAGAGTGCTTCAAGTTCCTTGGTGATGCGGCCGTCATCGATTGTCAACTTGGGCGGTGTGCTGAATTCCCAGTTGTACCAATCCGCAGATGCTGGCAGGTCGCCACGCTTCTGGGCTTTCGAGATGGCATAGCCGACCAATCGCTTGGCGGCGTAAAATAGCAGGTCTTGCCTGTCCTCGATGGAGCGCTGCGCCATGGCGATCTCGGTGCGCTGAGCGGTGCCACCACCGGCACCGTGGCCATCGTAAAACGCCATGCTCCAGTTGAGTCCCGCCAGCGCAGATTTTAACAGGCGGTTGTGGAAATCTAGGAATGGATTGCCAGGGCGATTGTTTACCAGCGTCTCGATCTTGCCACCCGAGTTGCTCTTGAAATATCTGACGGTTCCGCCATCGAGTGACTCGACTGTCATGCCCTTGCCCGTCTCGGTGTCGCCGACCAGTGCGTTGTACGGATCATCGTGGTCTGGGCCGCCGTTGTCGTTGTACTCGACCAAAGAGATCGAAGACATCTGCAACATGGCAAGGCGTTCCCAATCGTTCGACTGTATCATGTCGCGGCAGTCATTTATGCAGTGCGTCAATGCTGTTAGACCGCGGCTTTGGTATTGCCATTCTGGATCAAATAAGTGGATGACATTTTCAGCTAGCAACCACTGGTCAAGCTCACCATTTTTGTCGCAGAATGCATAGGCTTTTGCCTCGCCGCTTTGATAGTGAACGATGCCGTCCTTGAGCATGCCGCCCTGGTACATCTGCCCGTCAGCAAATCCCTTGGGCGTAGCGATCCGGTGTGCCGGTATGCCTTGGTATTGCGGAAAACCTGTCGCCGTCTCGGTCAGCAAGATAAAGATTTCACCATCGACATCGATGGAGGATGACCACCCAAACAAGTTGGTTTTAAAATCATGCATGCCGCCTCTGGCATCACCGATTTTGTAGAAGATATCGTTGAGAAACTTGCCAGCAATGTTTCCAAACTCCTCGTCAGCGCCCTTGTAAATCGGCACGAATGCCCTGCCGACGGCATACATGCTGCGCTGGTTGATGGCATTCTTGATGGGTCCAAAGTTTAGATAGATCCTGCGAGCGTGGCTCTGCAACGTGATGCGATCATTCGACGGCACGAGGTCTTCGATGTCGCGCTTTTGCACCGGCTCCCACGGCCTGTGGTAGTTTTGCTGCGCGGCCCTTGCGGCTTTATAGTTAACCTGCCTGCCGAATTGGTCGAGTATTGCCATATGTTTACGTTAAAAAAATCTGGCTCTCGACCGGGATTGCATTGGCACAAACCCGGCGGCCAAGTAATCAAGTGCCAGGCGCAATGCGTTTTGCCTGTCTCCCTCGTTCAGCCCGATCATTTTCTGCATGGTCACCGAGTTCTTGGTGGCGCTCGTCATCATGTCCATGCCGCCCTTGGTAAGTGCGCCAGCAACCGATGAGTCAAATGCAGCTTGGATCGCGGCGATGCGACCAGCATCACCGATTGCATATTGGAAAAGATTTCTCGCCACATCTCTTGCGTTTGCTGCCATCCCTCAAAGGAGGCTTGTCAAACATTGAAGCCCGGGATGAGTTTGAGCATTAAGGCCGCCACGATCTGCATGGCCTCGCAATCCCAGGCGTGGTTGTCCTTTCTGAATCTTTTCCAAATCATTTGGACCTGTTTTGTTTTGGCATTAACAACCTCTACCTTACGTTCTGCGTCGATTTGCTTGACGTATTCTGGTGATGTATCATCTGGCAATTCCCAAGCTGGCCCTTTTCCCGTGCGGTATGCATAAACAATGTCTTTGATCCGATCACTGCTCCAGTTTGCAAAACGGCAAGATGTGCCATCTAGCGCAATCGCTCTGCCAAATTTTTGAAATGGTCTGTCTACTATCTTGCCGTCTCTGTTCCTCCAAGGGAAAGATTCAATCCCGCTTCCTTTTAACGCAGTCCAATCCCGTTTTGCACAGGCAGAATAAACAAAATCTTTACCTCCAAAACCGGAATCTACAAAGACCATTGTAGAGCTTACCTTGTATCGCCTGGCTATTTCTTCAGCTTCATGAAGTCCCTCTAATCGACCAAAAAGAAGTTTCATGCTTTCGCCATTTGCTCGCCATGCACGAAGTACAAACCAAAAGTGATCCGCCTGAACGTCTATAGTTAGGAATCTCATTCTTGTACCTTTCACTACCATTTCATCTTCTATCAACTTTCCGTCGGCATACTCGGCAATCGTGTAGCCATCCCCGATCAGTTCTTTTCGGTTGTCGGTCAGGTCTTCTTCCCACGTTTCTGCTAGGCGCTTTTGAATAAATTGCCGCAGCGGATCGACGTTGCCGACTTTGATTGCGTCCTTGGCCTCGAGCCACAGCAGGACAATTTCCCAGAGCGGTTTGCGCCAGTTGGCAAGCACGTTGTAGTGAAAGCCGACATGACCTGGCAGTCCTTCATGCGTTGCGATATACCTCCCCGATTCCGCAATCGCTCGCCGCGGTTGTGCCGAGTCCGCGCATGTCCACTTGCATTCTGGGTCTTCGCATTTCATGTGCGCGGTTTGCGCCCTGGCTAATGCTGGTAGTTTCTCGTCCTCGCTGTAGACTACGTTTACCCACCGCCATTGCTGAGTTAGTTTACAGAGCGGACAGTCAAAACTAAATTCACGTTGGTCAGTATTTGCCCACGCTTTGTCGAGGTCGTCGCCCTTCACGCCTGCTTGTGAGAGGATGTAAAATTGTCTGTTCCACCTGTCGTGCAATCGCCCTCGGGCTTCGTTGAGCATGCCAGGTCTGTATTGCCACGCTTCGTCGCAGAATACCCGGCGCATCGACTTCGATTGTAATCCGCTGAGATTTGCGCCGGTCAGGAAAAGACTCATGTGCGGAAAGAGAACCTGCATCTTGCGCTTCTTGTGCCGATCCTCGGGTAGCAGCGCCGCTGTCTCAGGCGTGTTGCGGATCGCGTAGTCCATCCGAGTTTCAGCCCAGTCCTTTAGGTCGTCATCAGTCTGACCGACCAGCAGCGTCGGTCCGGGGTCTTCGGCGATGATGTATTGCAACGCCGCCTCCATGAACGTGGTTTTGCCGGTGCCGATCGGGGCCAGTAGGACCACCTCTTTTGCGTCCGCGTTTGCCATCGTGTCGAGCGGTTCGCGCTGCCACGGTGCATTCTCGGTCTGGTACTTGGGTGTCAGTCCATCCATGATCGCCACGCGACCACTCGCCCAGTCTGCTGGTGACAGTCGTGCTGGCGGCCTGACCGCTACGCGGAACATCCGCAGAATCGATTCTATTCCGGCTGCCATATTTTAGATGCCTCTGAATTCAGCATTGCCATCGTCTCATCGACCTTGGATTTTATCACCTTCTGCATACCCGCTGGTGCCATGCCCTCGAGCATCGGTGGTAAGTCCGCTTCCATCCGCATGATTGCCGCCTTCACGGCGGCACCAATCCGCAGCATTGCCTCCTCGACCATCGACCGGCTGACGTATGATCCCGCCGCTTCCCGCAGTTTGTAGGCATTCACTAAACCGTCGATCTGCGTCTTGATTCGCTGTGCCTCGTTCTTGTCGGTGCAATGTGCAAGCTCGGAGATGAGGCGCTCGGTGTGATCGGATGATTCAACCGGGTCGCTTGGCAACGGTGCCGATGGCACTGGTTGCCATTCGGGCTTGAGTGTCTTTGGTAGGATGCGGCACCTGGAGATTTTGGTCCGAACATCAGCATCGTCCCAGACGTTTACGCCAGCACGTTCCCAGTTCGACAAAGTCTGGATGCTGATGCCGATCTCTGCAGACCGCTGGTTTCTGGTTTGCTTTTTCATATCGTTGGCAGCAAATGACTCATTTTGACAAAAAGGGATGATCCGTAACCCCGATCGTTTCTGGCAGTTAGGAGTCTCCTTACTGGGGGGCGGTTGGGTGGCCTCACCGCAGCGATGATCTCAGCATTTGCAGTCGTTTCTCGACCGGCTCAAGCAATGCGATTGCTTTGTTGATCTGCACGTTGTCCCACGCTTTAAACTGATCCAGCATCTTCCTATCCCACATCGTAAACGATTTGGATATGCCCTCGATCGTGATGATGCCGCCTGACTTGTCGCTTGGGTTAAGGCTTGGCTTTACCTCAAGGCGAGGAAGATCTAGGTCTAGCTCGAACTGTTGCTCGCATTCTGCTACATAGTCTGCGCCCCATTTATTCTCGGCATATTGTCTGGATTGCTTAACAAAACTTCTTGCGGCATATCTGTAAAAAAGCAATTTCTTGTGTTCTGATTCCCATTCATCTTTGGTCAGGTCATTGCTTAGGCTTAGCTTCTTGGCGTTATGTTGTACGATGTCAGTCATATTTGTGTTTGGCTTGGATTGTAGGTGATTGAGCCACCTTGCTGTATATCTCGCGGGTTGAGTTGCGCTTGCGAAACGTCGTGTTGTCCACGTCATTGACCTGACTCGATAGCAGGTCACGCCAGGCGATGACGTAATGCGAGATGAGCGCCCGGGTAACGCCGAGCTTCTTGGCAATTTCGCTTTGTGACTTCACGCCGTTCAGCTCATTGAGGTTAAAAGCAATGGCAAGCGAGTGGATCATCACCACCATGTTCTTGCTCTGAAGCAGCATGCCGATGACGCTGGCCAGCATACCGGCCTCGAGTCGCCTCGACTGGTCATGCGCGTAGTCGATGATGCGCTGAGCCGTCTCTAGAGACACGCCAAACTCGTCGGCGATGATCTCTTGCTCGGTGTCGATCGCCGCAGCAATGTCGTGCGTATAAGATTTCTCATGCAACACAGTTGCAATATTACTCAATTAGCAAATGCAGTCAATATGCATTTATTGCATGGGTATCGACACGGGTGCATTAGCGATGATTAAACCGTTGATACTGCCCGTCCAATGTTAATTTCATCGTCGAGTCGCGTTGACCATTCCTGAGCTTACAAATCTTAATCCCGTCCTCGACGATCATCAGCAGAGCATCGGCGTCCTGCTCGATGGCCCGTGACTCCCGCGTCTGGCCTGAGTCGTTGAGTTGAGTCGCGCTGATCACCGGACACTGTAGTCGCTTTGCCAGTTGCTTCAGCCCACCGCTCACCTTGGCGATCTCCTCTTCTCTGCTTTCGCCCCGCGCTCTAGATCCACGGATGAGTTGCAGGTAGTCCACCACCACCAGCGATATGCTACCGTTCACATCACGGATGCGCTCGGCCTCCGTCTCGATAGTATCCAGCGTTTGTCCTGGCGAGCAATCCACCCACAGGTTGCTGGCGATTAAATTTTCCACCCCGCGCTTGATCTTTGCCAACTCTCCAGTGTTCGCACTGCGAGGTTGAGTGATGGTCCCGTAGTCCACATGCACCATGGTCGAGATTAGTCTGCCTATAATCTCGTTCGCCATCATCTCCAGGCTAAACACCGCCACCGTTTTGCCGTTGGCAATAAACTCGGATGCGATCTGCAACATCAGCACAGATTTGCCTCGGCTCGGTTTGCCTCCGATCACCCAGAATTCACCCGCCCTCATACCGCCGCTGTGCGCGTCCAGTTCGGCGATGCCGGTGCTAGCCCCGGGGATGTCACCGGCGGCGTGATCGTTCTGGTATGAATTGATAAACGCGTTTGCCGCGTCCTTAGCGGTCACAGCTCTTAGTTTGCCGCTGACGGCCGCTGTGAGTGCCGCTAAGGTGCCTTTAGCCGTCTCGATTGCCTCTTCGCTGTCATTTGCCCCATCGAGCGTCACCGCGCCCGTGATGGCTATCCTGCGAGCTTTCGCCTCTCTGAGTTGTTGCGACCACTTCGACCACCCAGCCGGGTTGATCGCGTAGGTGTAGGCCTCGTACACCGCCGCTGGTCCACCGGATCGGTCCAATGTCCCATCGAGCGCCATCCCCTGGACCAGCGCCACCATGTCGATCTCGCCCTCAATCTCGGGATCGGCTTTGTAGAAATCGATCACCGCCGACCTCAGCGGTCCGAGGTGCCAGAATGCCGCCTCATCGAGTCCCTCCGCTGCGGCCCGTCCCACGAATCCTCTCGGGTTCTGGATCATGCAACTCACCACGGCCTTCTCTGCCATCACCGCGCTCGGCATTGCTCGGCTCATATCCCGACCTCCGCTGAGGTGAAATTCCGTCCTAGTCCGACATCCGACGAGGTGAAGCTGTCTTTCTTCATCGGCTTCTGCTCAAACACACCTTGCCAGCCCATCCGAATGCTAGTCTCGATGGCCGTAATCGCGTTCACCGCTCCCATCGCGCTGAATTTCTTGAGTTGCGCGTTCTCGGTCATCGGCGACCACGCTTTGAGGTTCGCCTGTTTTCGATATTCTTTCCAATTGTTCCACGCTGCTCTGAATGCATCCGTGTCGAGAGAAATGGGAAACTCCTTCTTTATATCTTCTCTTCTCTTCTCTGGTAACGGTTTTTGTAACGGTGGAGGTGTTACATCTGTAACGCTACGAGCGTTACATGCTCGGCTTTTTGCCACCCTTCTGTTCGTATTTACACGGTTTTTTGCTGTTTGTCCGTTGTGACGATCAAAGTGCTTCAAAATCAAACGGTCGTTTAATTCTTCAATCCACCCGACATTTTCCATTGCTGTAACGAAGTTTGTAACACCCGTGTAACGATTAAGTAACGCTCGCACCGTTACATTTGCGTTACCATCATCGGTGTGATTATCGAACCAAGTCCAGATTCGGATCAGCTTTCCGACGATGGCATCGGGATCGATACCCAACTCAGTTGCCATTTCCATGACCTCCGGCTTATCCGGTAAAGCATGCTCAATCTTGATCCAGTCTCCGGCCATGGTTAAGCAGCTTTCTGGGTGTAGGTTTTGTGTGCCACCACCAAGGCATCTAGCGCCTTGGTTAGCTCGGTCTTCAGCTTCTCGATCATCCGCTGTGCGTCGAGTAGCTCGTCCTGTAGTTGTTGGTTGGTTTTCATGGGTATCATTTGGTCAGTTAGGTAATATTTAATCCTGCTTAGGGTTTATTAACGCTATAAATTAAACGGTCGGCATGGCATCGCAGTGGATAGCAATGGCAGATCAAAACTTTGCCTTTCAGGAATAGAAATCCATTGGTGATTGATGGCTTATACGGCAGGTAATGATTAGCATAAGCATCACAAACAGCATCACGGTCGCCATCTGCACCCAGTACAAATGGATTGCCAAATAGCGTACCACGATCAACACGCACTGCCTTTGCGTTATTCTCAGCCCATGCGATGAGGTTCTTGTCCCGCTGTTGATTGGCAACTACGGCTTGTCCTGATTCGACCTTTGCCTTGCGTTCTTTTTCGTCATCAAGCCATGGGTCAGTTGGGATAGCACGAACAGCCTTGGTTGCGTCCTGCATGGTCATCTTGCCAGCCTTAACTTTCTCAAAGACTTCAGGCGCAGCAGTCTTCATCTTAACCGCCTGATTGACGTAGGTGCGGTTCGTGTTGAAAAGCTCGGCGGCTTTGGCGGATGTCTCATTTGTGTTATCATTCTTAGGCTGTCCCGCAATTTTTTGCGGGATAGGTTCGGATTGTGTAGCCGCCTGCTTCGCTCGCCTATCACTCTCCACCGTTAGCCTAATCATAACCAGCAGGTCATCGGCATCGGCAGCAATGCACGCCCACTGGCCCTTGTTCAGGTTGCGGCGTTTGTTGGTGCGCATCACGAAGGCGATGGCCTCGGTATCGGTGCCGGTAAACATGACGGTCGGCGGCTTGATTCCAAGCTCTTGGCAAGCCTTCGTGCGGTTCCATCCGTCCAGCACCTCTCCTTGATAAAGAGTGATAGGTTGCTTTTGATCGAATCCGTTCGTGCGGATGTCATCGAGCAGGCGGGTAAAATCCTCGGCCTTAGCTTCGGGGAATATGTTGTATTTGTGTTTGTTCATATATTATATGTATCAAAAAGCAATGGCTGCCCATCAGTCATGCGAGAGTTGGTTGTTGCTTGCTGGCCATAAGGCCAGTTGCCATCGCCAATAATAGAATGTTTAAAAAGATTTACGGAAACAGCCTCTCTTTTTTTAAGTCTATGTAGATGGACACAAAGCCAAACATTACGCTTGTCTTTCATATTGCCCATAAGCATCCAAAAATCATAGCTTGGATCATTAACGCGCAGGTTGTTCATCAAATCCCAAACAGATTCAGGGTTGCGCCTTAAGCATTCATAAATTTCTCTTCCACCAAGATGAGATTTGTGAAATACACCTTGCGCCGATTTCCAAGAAACATATGGCTTTTGCCAATGTCTACCTTGTGTTACTATCCATCCGCATTCAAAATCATCTTCAGGTATGTTTTTAGGGATTTTCTGAGAGATTGCAAATTCACAGTCTCCCCAAGAAGGTTTCACAAAAGCAATGCTAGACCTGTTCGTGTTCTGATATTTGATTGGGTCATAGTATCCTGATTTAATGACTACAGAGTCTAATATTTCTCGCTTTTGATCTGGGTCATAAACTTTGCCAATCAAATTATAACCTACAATCCGATACGTCTCATGGCGAGGATCATTGCCCTTTTCGATTGTAATACTAACTACACCCCAAACAGGAAATAGAAGGTGTGCAGGTATAGGATAAAGGCGGATAAATCCTAGTTCTCTGGTCAAAACAATAGCACACATAGTTTTGCCATGTTTCCCGGTATCGTTTGGCGCACCCACGCCCATAATAATGGCTTCCATTTTCACACCCAGAAAGCCCCACCGAGTTATCCCGGTGAGGCGATGCATTGTGCCTTGTCCTGTTTTCTGGTCCCGATCAGAAATCTTTAGAATGGGATATCGTCGTCCTCATTCTTTTCGTATACCTTTGCTGGTGGCTTAGCTCCGCTTTGCATTGCGGATCGTTGCGGTGCCGGTGATGGTGCCGCGCCTGGTTTCTTGCGGTCAAATTTCCACGCTTGCAAACTGACGTAATATTTCCCGTTGTACTCGTTGCCTCGGAGGTTGAATGAACAACTGATGCTATCTCCGAGCAGGTAGGATTCTAGATATAAAACGTCATCTTTGATCGCCTCGATTTTAATGTTCTGTGGATACTTGCCGTCCTCGATCTGGATGACAAATTCCCGCTTTTTAAAGCCGCTTTCAAACACCTGCACATCGGCGATGTGATGCAGGATTCCTTGTATTTCGTATTGGTTCATAGATGGTTAAGTCGGCCGTATTCGGCGATGAGTGCTGCGTCGATGAGTCCACCGTGTGGCACCGTGGATCTCTTTGTTGCCAAGAACGTCTCGGTCGGCCATAGCTGCCGCACCTTTACTGCGGCCGCTGGCTTGGTGTCGCCCTTAGCACACCCAGCGATCATGACCTTCTGCCACTTCTGTGGGCTGATGCGGTGATGGCGAATGCCTAGGCACTCCAGCACCGCTCGGATGCAACCGTAGCTGTCCCACATCGAGCAGAGCGCCATCACACCTGGTGAGTGTTTGCCAGGCGTTTCAAGAATCGCTGTCATGGTGTGCGGCGGTCCCACTAGGTATAGCCACTCCTTGAGTGCCACCGGATCGACCTCGTTGCCCTTGACTTGGCTACGGGTCGGCATCAGCACCATGTCGATCGGCGGCCCCGGGTGACTACTAATCGCCACGAGCGCCCCGCTGAGTCCGTTGTCGATGCCGATGTAGATCATGCTTCTATCAACCATGATTTGATTCCCAGTAATTTAGAGGCCGTTAGGAGAGCGGCATGCTCGTCGCAGCCGCTGCATATTCTATCCATGCCGTGGTATACTTTGTATGGCATCATGTCCTCTGGTTTTGTAATCACATTGATATAGTGTCGCTTCATCCATTTGGATTTTCTCACCTCCACATCTTCTACTTCAAAAAATCTCTGCTGGCTCATTTGATTTGTTCTTTTCGTTCTGCTGAAAATAATCGCGCCCGAGTAGATCCATTCCGCCTGCGTCAAGCTCCAGCTTGCTGACGGCAGTCCACCCGCGATAAGAACAAGAACGCCCATCCTTTTTCAGAAGATCGGTGATTCCTCCCGCAATCCTTTTCCAGAACGGAGCGCGAGATTCAGGACGATCATCCACGAATCGGTGTTTGTTTTGCCGCGCCCATTCCGCAAGATTACTGAACTTGTGAGGGTTGCCGTATGGGTCACGGATGATCCAGACCTTAGCGGCGAGGTGATCGAGCATTCCGGTTGCGTTACCGGCCTTGCGGCGGATTTCGTCCAACTGGCCAGACTCTTTCCATTCCGCATTCTGCTTTTTGAGATTTGCCGACATTTTAGGCTTCAGCGTTTCCATGTCTCGCATCGCTCTGATTGAGTCCATCTGTTCCCGCGTCCCCCCGACTTTCGTCCCGTGATATTTCCCTTCCTTCCATGCTTTCCGCACGCCTTCGCCTGTGGCGCGGCAAGCATCTTGCGATCTCTTTCTGCCGCGCAATGACTTGATCCGATTTTCGATGAACTCAGGAGTCTGATTGACCGCGTGCTGCATCTTGCCTTCGCCATAGGCTCTTTTGACGCCTTCGGCTTGTTTTGCCTTCCATTCGTCGCCGTGTTTCTTTCCACGATGCGCAGCGCCTGGGTCATAGCATCCTTTCGCGTATAGCCGATCCAGTTCCGCTAGATTCCCGCATCCACATTTGCACGGCGTTTCTTCACGCCTAACCCTTTCGCCTAGCGTCCCTTTGCCTGTTTCCCAAGCGCGTTTCATAGATGCAGACCTTTTGCGGTTCGCATCTGCCTTTTTCGCCGCCACATCTTCTACTTCAAAAAATCTCTGCTGGCTCATACTTGTGGTAGTGCTGGCATCTCAGCCCAGTAGGTTATGTAGTAGTCGATCTTTTCGCATGTATGTACTTCCTGCCAGCCGTCATGCTTGGTGTAGGTCGCCACATACATTATCTCACCGTCAGTCGCCAGCACAACTCGCATTGTGTCTGGATACGGGCCTGCCTGCCAATCTATTGTCCATGCAGATGGTTCTTTTGCCAGCCTGTCACGCACATCTTGCGTTTTTTTAAGCCGAGCAAGAAGGTCTAATGATGTCGTCCTTAATGATTTAACGGTCTTTCGCGCCTCGTCGCGCTCGTGTTCTAATTGTTGTGCGAACTCGGTAGGGACAACATGATTGCCTCGCGCTAGGTTGTCTGTTTCTGGTGTGTCAGTCACTTCAGCACCTCCTGCACCTCGATGCGTTCCCAGTTTGAATCACTATAGCAATTGTGCGAGATTTGGTGGGTATATACATTTTGATATATTACCCATGTTCTAGGTTCCGGCTTGATCCGGTAGTGTTCTGGCAAGTCGTAAAAACCGATTTCTTCAGTTTCTCCAAAGTCTTCCCAGTAAGAATTACCAAATTCGCCGGATTTGAATTGTAAGTTTTTACCATCCACCAATGCTTGCAAGAGTGGCAGAAATTCGTGTGCGTTGTGTTTCGTCATGATGCCGCGAGTGCTTGAAGTTTTTCGGACGTTGCTTTAAGATATACATCGAATGCCTTGAGTCCTTCTAGCATCTGGGCGGTGTACTCGTCGCGCTGTACATAGACATGGAAGCTAGGCAAGCCACGGTGGTAGGCATAGAAGTGCCATCCTATCGCGCCGGTCACCGCGAGTGACCCGTGTACCTGGTCCCGATACTCGTCTGGCAGTCCGCCGATCTGGTGGTAGGTCAGCAGCTTGCTTGCCCTCGGACATTTGATCTCGAGTCCTTCGCCTGTCTCTAGGATCAAACCGTCTGGCGAACATCCGAACAGGCCGTGTTTGCTCTTGGCAAAACCGATCGAGTCCACGAGTAGCCCGGTCAATTTGGAAAACTCTTGGATGGCCTCCGGCTCCTGCTCGATACCGCGCTGAATGTCCGGCGTGACAAACACCTTGGGGTCTGGATAACCAGCAATTTCCGCCAGCACCTGGCTCGTCGCCGTGATGCGCGCCTTGTGGCTCGTCTTATCGCTCTTGGTCAACCAGGCACCCATGCCGCTTGCCGTGAGGTGGCCGCGTCGTGCTTCAAACCATTCGTCGCTGCGTTGGTCGCAGTCGATCAATTCGCATTCTGGGTAGTTCATGCTGTTGCTCCGTTTAGGATTTCCTGTGAGTTTTTAGGCAGAGCGAACGACACCACTGCGGCCGGTGCGCTCGGTGTTACATCGCGCATGCCAGAAATGGTCCGCGCCTCGTCGTCGTCGTGAATCCCCGAGAATCCAAACGCCACCCGAGCGCACTGGATGAGCGCCTTGTGCCGCAGCATCCGCGTCTCCATCTTCCATGGGTCGGTGGCGCGTTTGCACTCGGCGAGGTACTCAGTGACCGAGGTAGGATGAGCGCGGTCTTTGCGGTGGATCGTGCAGGTCACGCTGACCAGCTTGCCCTCGTCGAATGACTCGACGAACTGGATGCCGTCCATGTGCGGATGGTCGTTGCACATCCGGATCCAGCCGTCGACTGATACCACCGGCACGATGCCGCCGCCTTTGTTTGGAAAAGCGTAGAGTTCCTTGAGCAGCGGGTTGAGGCCGTACTCATTTGCCACCACCACCAGGCTAAGCAACTCCTCGTTGGTCGCGCCTTTAAAGACGGTGTTTTTAAGAGTGGCCAGCAACTTGTCTGGATCGACCGAGTACTTCTCGGCCATGAGCGCCAGGGCAGACGTTTTTTGTGTTTTTTCAATTTCGTTTTTCATAAAAGTAAAAAGGTTATGGTGTCTATTTGGTGAGAATGAGAATGGTTATGGTCGCAACCATAATGGTTATGGTCGCCAGCGATAACCACCCGAGGTGGTTCAGCCGTTGGCGGCGTTTACGCCTCTTGTAGTAGGTGATCATGCGTTCGTGGTTCATTTAGTAGACCAAGAAGGATGGGTCCGCTTTGGGTGCCGTGGCATGCAGCGCCTCGATGACGTCATCGTAGACGAATCGAATTAAGCGCCGCCGGGTGTACGAGTCGGAGGTCGAGGATGATGGCAAGTTGGTGTCGATCTTCGACGGGATCCGACCGGCGCGGTGCCATCTCAGCACCACCGCCGTGTTCATGCCGAGTAACTCGGCGAGTTGTGCAGCGGTCAGCAGTTTCATGCCTGCTGGTACATGACGGTGACCACAAGCCACACGGTGAGGTTGATTCCAACAAGGATGGCTAGCGTGATTTTCATGACGACAGTTGACCCGTTAAGATTTCCAATCCTCTCAAGATAGAGAGGCGGATTACGTCGCTTTTTTTGAGACCGGTCGCGATGACTGATGCCTCAATTTCAGCGTTTAATTGAGCGGAAATACGCACCGTAATCGGCACGTCGGTGTTGATAATTGCTTGTTCTTCATTAGCCATGCAAAAAACGTAAGACAAACGTAATACAAACGTCAACGATTATTTTACAAAGACCAACAAATAATTATTGTTTGCTTACAAACGCATTATGTCTTAACGTGTTAACCCATGAAAAAAAATATGCTTAATTTTCGTGTCGATACTGAGATACTCGACTTACTAACGGAAGTAATGGTTATTTATAAAAAACCAAAATCAACGATGTGTAGGGATGCGTTAGCGTTAGGTTTGCAAACACTTATGGAGGTAAACACAAGCCATCTTGCCCTTGTACAACAAAAATATCTTGAATTACAAAACGGAAAAAATGGTAGTGCAGAAAAAACAAATTCTGACAAAGACCAAGAATGAAAACAAACAAAGCACGCTCGTCTAACAAAACAGTTCTTGGCGTTTCAATGCCGATAGAGCTGAAAAATAAAATATTCAAACACGCACAGGCCGATCATCGGAACATGGCGCAATGGTGCGTTGTGCAGCTTGAAAAAGCAGTTCGCGAGATTGAAGAGAAAGACAGCAAACCAGACAAAAAATAATATTTTAGTGGCAACTATTTGGCAACTTTGCCACTAAATCATAAACTTCCTAGTGTTCATATAGGGTCGGTTAATTCTTCGTAATGAATAGGTCGTCGGTTCAATTCCGACCAGCGGCTCCAAAATTCCTTGTACTTGCTAGGATTTGAAGTT
>Ga0209190_1000269_pt1 | contig 37828 bp, 30 predicted proteins | sample M_140205_XF_Meta_FD_187315 | JGI IMG/M metagenome (GOLD analysis project Ga0209190, IMG submission 187315) | Freshwater microbial communities from Lake Montjoie, Canada to study carbon cycling - M_140205_XF_MetaG (SPAdes) (version 2) | ecosystem: Environmental > Aquatic > Freshwater > Lake...
GGGGGGGGGGGGGGGGGGGGAAGTTGTGTGGGAGGCCTGATGGCAGAGTGGGGATGAGTTGAGGCGAGTAGCCCGGCTACGGGAGAAAAGAGGGGGAAAGGTAAGTGACATTCTAGCCCGGCTACAGGAGAAAAAGAGAGGGGGGAAAAGCCCGGCTACAGGAGAAACATGAATCATTTCTTTCCCCTTGCATGGGTGGAGCAGACTATGCGTAACTAACTGCAGGACTACAACCACGTCAGGCCCCACAGGTCACTTGGAAGAGTCTCGCCAAGCCACAGAGGCGAACAGATAACCCACGAGGTGTCGAACCCAGATTCTTTTTGATGGATGTCCAAAGAAAGGGGTAAGGTCACGCTTTCCAGCACGGAAATGCTGGTGTGTACTTAAATAAAGACTCGAAACGTCATGCAAATGTTTGGTCTTCAACTTAATAGCAGGCGAAGCTCCGTTCCTGCCCTTTTCCTTGCGAGCATTTATGTCGTCGCACTAAAAGGAAAAGCTTTATACGGATTTGTTAAGGATCAAACTCCAGATGTTAACATTCTGGAGTTCCTCGCAACGCAACTTTCGTTTATCGGAATTATACTAATCATCGCCGCGCTGATAGATTCGGTCTCAAGCAAAGTTATTAAACATACTCTTCGAGTATCCAGCCTTTCGTTTTTTTTCTTTTTCATCCTCGATTTCTTGATTTTAGCACGATTTGACCAAAATTTAGATTTCGCCGATCTTGCGAGATTTTACCGGGAGTGGAGAATCTGTCTAACTTTTGTAAACTTCTGGGACATTCTGCTTATTGTTGTCTTGATACTTTTTCACGCCCTGCAGACCCGTAGTGTGCGAACAAGCCCCCCATTAATCGCATTGGCAGGGATCGCCCTAATCGGTTTATCGCACGTTTTTTTGCAGAATATACCGGCTGATTTGCGCCTTTCGAAGTTTAGCTTCGATCTGTTGCGGATCCAGTTCTCGGTATCGGAGCCGCCTCAACCTGGCCGGTATTCAGCAGCACAAGCCAAAGATGCCCTTGAAATTTTCGGCGCCGATGCACCGGTCCAGATTCCCAGCAATCGTCCCGATATTTTTTTGGTACTGGTTGAATCAATGTCGGCCGCGTTTTCTAGTCGCACATCGGGGGTGTTCAATTATCTTCCGGAATTCGACAAGCGCACTTCAAAGGGAATATTGTTCACCAATTTTCATGCGAACTATTCGCTTACCGAGGGTGGGGTTGTATCCACTCTATCCGGCGTTGCGCCGATTCCATTTCCAGGGGCAAAACGGAGAGACTTATACGATTCCTTCGGTCTTGCGCGCTCAATTCCTCAATCGTTAAAAAATTTAGGATATGAAACTGAGTTCATAATCAACACCAAACCTAATTTTTTGCAAAAAGAGGCCTATCTGCGCAAGATCGGGTTCGACAGGGTAATAACCGAAAGGGATGTTCCTGAATTTAAAAAAGCGGAAAGGTTCGCTTTCAACGCAAGCAGCGATGCCGTTCTTTTTAATTATGTGTTAGGTAGAATTGAAGCCACGAAAGATGCGCAGAATCCGCGTTTTTTTGGAACCCTAACCATAAGTAGCCACCCTCCGTACAGAGATCCAGAAAAAATTGCCGATACCCGCGAAAATGTCTGGAAGTTTGTCGACCTTCAATTGGCTCATGTAATAGACCGATTAGAAGGTGACGGTTTCTTCGAGCGCGGAATCTTAATCGTACTGGCCGATCATCGAGAGCCGGGGCCGGTCAGCAAGGTAGAGCAAGCCAGGTATGGACCTACGTCAAACAAAAGAATCGTCCTGTATATTCAAGGTCTCGGCGTACCCGCGAATAGGCTTGACGATCGATTTTTCAGTCAGGCCGATCTTTTTGCGAGGCTCTCAGACGCAATTTCCCAATCTGCAAAGGGCTTGTCAGATGTCTCTATTTGGGTGGATAACCACAGGAGATCGGCTTCATCAATTAGTTTAGCATTTTTCGAGCAAAATAGCGTCAAAAACCGCATTCCGGTGCTTGAGGTTGACGGTATTACTCTCAATTGGAAAAACCAAGTTGCCCCGAAGGAAAAAAAGGATAGTCTTGAAAAACGGGTGGAAGATCAGCGGGCAGCTTTCCAGCTGCTTTTCGAAAAGTCACGACAATCTGTCCATCCGTATCCGAAAAAACATGGTTTTCGACCTTGAGGACTACCTACTTGTGAGTAAGGCGCTATGTCAAGGTTCCCTCTCTTTGAACGCTAATTCTTAAATCAGTAGTATCGGCTGTTCCTCCGCCCCGCAGGGGTGGGAGGGGGTAGATCGAAGGGAGGGACTCATAACTAGCGGATGATTTGCGAGTCTCGTTCGATGTGCTTCTCGGACCGCAGGAGGGATTCGATGTGCTGTATGGATGCAGGCAGTGTTGTAATAGCTGATGTAAGCATAGATTGCCTCCATTAACTCAGGCAGTGTTAAGAACCGCGCAGGGTCTCCGAACTCAACCTTAAATCGTCCAAAGAAGGAATCTTGAGAGCCGTTATGCCAAGGAGAATACCTTGGCGAGTGCGACGCCTGCATTCCATGCCTCGCGAGGAGTTGTGTAAGCGCGTATGATGTATACTCGCTGCCCTGATCCGAGTGAAACCACGTTGGTGTAGTATCAGAGCCTAGTTGATCTGCCCCCTCAGTTGGTACCAGCTCTGATTAGAGTTTCCTGATATTTTTCCTTCCTAACATATTTATCCATGGCTGTCTTGCAGTCCCTCGGAGTGGTGGAGATTCCGAGTGAGCTATGGGGGCTTTCCTCGTTGTACTCTTGTCGGTAGGCGTCGAGTTTACGCTGTGCCGCGGGAACCGAGATAAACAGCTCTTGGTTCAGGCACTCTGCCCGTAGCGTGCCGTTGAAGGACTCGCAGAATCCGTTCCTGAATGGTTTACCAGGCTCGATGAAGACTATTCTCACCCGGTTGGTTAGTGCCCATAGGGAAACGGCTGCTGAGCGCATCTCGGGTCCGTTGTCGCATCGCAAATACTGGGGGTAGGCACCTCGCTGTATCGCCAAGCGATCGAGAGTCTCAGCCAGGCGTAGCCCCGTGAAGGAATGCCCAGCTACGAGCCCCACACTCTCCCGTGTTGCATCATCAATCACGGTGAGGATTCGCGGATGGCTCTGCCGTCCATCAGCGCATCAGAGACGAAGTCCATAGACCAGCAGATGTTTGGAGCCCCTGGGGCAGGAATAACAACTCGAAGATGCTCTGGCGTCTTTCTGCGCCTCTTTCGGCGTAATGCCAGTTGCTCCTCGCGATATATCCGATAGACGCAATTGTGGTCCACCTGTTGTCCCTGTTGCCTGAGCTTTCGCCATACCATTCGATACCCATAGGCTCGCTTCGCCCTTGCAATGTTCTGTATCGCCCGCCGAAGCTTGCTGTCATCTGGCAACCGCCCCTTGTATCGAAGTACCGTCCGAGACACCCCAACCAGCTTCGCCGCCCGACGCTCGGAGAGTCCCTTGTTCTTCACAAGGAACTCTACCGCTCGCCTCCGTTCATCGGGCGCTGTCGTATTTTTCGAGGAGTGTCTTTAGCGAATCAAGGTCAAGCTCCTTGTCCGCCACGATCTTCTTGAGCCTACGATTATCTTCTTCCAGGGTCTTGAGCTTGCGCAGATCGGACAGCTCTAGCCCTCCGTAGCGCTTGCGCCAGTTGTATATCGTCGCGTCGCTTACGACGTACTTTCGACATGCTTCCGCTGGCTTTCCTGTCGCCTCCACCTCTTTGAGGATCTTAACGATCTGCTCTTCAGTGTATCTCTTCTTCATTCGCTCCTCCTGGCTAGAGGAAACTCTACATCATTCTGGTGCTATTTGGGGGGAGCAGATAAAGGTTCTCTAATGTCGCCCAACCCCGTGAAGTGAGCGCTCTAAAAAAGGAAACTTACTCACTCAATAAAAAGGGGGGGGGAAGACCACTTATTAGGGGGCATGGAATAGCAAATAGGCGTTTCGGGAAAAAGGCATGGTATGTAGTATATTTAAACTGTTAGTGTGCCGTATCGTAGGCGTACCAATACTATATGTTACGGCATTGTATTTCGTTAAGAAAGATAAAGTAAATTAGACTATTTTGAAAAATAATTTTTTTCGAATCACACTCTTCCTGATTAGCTGCTTTTTATTTCGGCAGAGCTTGATGTACGGCGACTCCGGCAGTTATTTTTTTTCAGCGCTTGTCCTTCTGTGGGGATTCTTATGTGTCTTTTTGGGGATACGTAAGAGCGCGCTACTCCCCGATGCATTGTTCAGACTAACCCCCATTACCTCTCGGGAGACCGTACTCATACTATGCCTCGCACTTTTGAGCCTCCTACTTCGAATTTGGCAAGTTGATCAGATTCCTTACGGCATTAATAACGACGAGGCTGTCGATGGATTATTGGGAATCGCTCAGCTGCATCATACTCACTTCGAGATCACTAAAATTCAAAGAAGTTTTTTGAGCTATTATTATGTAGCAGCGCTTTTTAAATTATTTGGAGCAAATCTTTTTACGCTAAGGCTTTCGGGAGCCCTCTGTGGAGTTGTCGAAGTCCTCAGTGTTTTTGGAATTGCCCGGCGTCTTTGGTCTCTTCCGGTAGCCTATTGTGCTGCTATCTTATGTGCGTGCGCCCCTATTGATCTTTCCTATGCACGTACGGGGATTGCATGCATTCATCCCATGATGCTTCTATTGCCCGGGATATATTTACTTCTAAAAGGATGGCAGGAAGGAAAACTTTTCATGCTCATAATCTCGGGCGTGTGTATTGGTGGCAGTGCCTTGTTGTACTATTCCACCCGGTTTGTTGTCCCTATTATGTTAATTTTTGCCTTAGTCTTCGGCATAGGTAGTTCTCAATTTAAGACAAAGCGGCTTATCCAGATTATCACCTGGGCATTTTTTGTTATCGTGGGATTTACTCCATTCCTAATCCAGTTTAAGTCACGTGGTCTCTCTATTACATCGCGGGAACGTACAGTGTTGATGGAAGGGTTCAATCGCGCAGAAGGGAGTACTTTCATAGAGCAACTAATTTCCTTTGGCATTAACAATATCCTTGCTGGGCTAGATAAGCTTTTTTTGCATATCGGACGTGATATGATCGCCACATACGGTGGTGGTATGATAATTAGCCCGGAGAATGTTTTTTTTCTGGCTGGAGTCAGCATACTGCTGATTACTCTTCGAAGGAAAGAGAGTTGGTTTTTAATAGCCGCTTTTTCCCTCGGCATTTTGCCCGGGCTTGCTTCAGTGCCCGCAGCTCGAAGAATGCTCTTAGCAATTCCCTTCGCGCATATAATTGCCGCCTTGGGATTCTGTACTCTTACAATATTACTTGCAGAAATATTTAAAAAGAAGCAGGTGCAAAATGCAATTTTTATTACGGGTATTGCGCTTCTGACGGGCGTGTCCGCCCTAATCTCTACTATGCGATATTTTGAGATCGGTATTGGTAACACCCAGAGTGTAACTCAGCGCTCTATAGCCGAATATATAACTCGGCAATTAAATTCCGGACAATCAGATCACTATTTTGTAATTTCGGATTATGTCGGGGATAGTCAAGTATATAAATTTTTGCTTTTTTACAGCACACGAAGTACCCAAAGTTTCGCACGCTGGCTAGGCGGTGATAGTGTCCCGGGACCCTATGTCGCGTGGAATCTTGATAAAGGGCTACCTCCCTTGCCCGGATGGGCCCGTAAGGTTACGATCATTGACCTTATGAAAAGCCCTAAATTGCCAAAGATTGTATCGTTAGCAGGTTTGAATGGGCATAGTGATGCGTCCATTGAGACAATCTCAAGCGAGAGAGTGCCGAAAGTGCAATTTACCGCTATTACTTTTGAGGTAGAATCCAAGGAATGAGTGCCGTGCCTTGACAGCTCTTAAAATGATCATTGATACGGGGTGATGTTCTCCCCGTATTTTAGACACATCTGACTCAATTTGTTAGGAGATGTGTATGGCAAAGAGGTATCCGAAGGAAACGAATGAAGAGGTGCTGAGGAAGATCCGAGAAGGTCAACGAGTCTCGGAGGTTGCGCGTGCGTACGGCATCAATGACATGACGATTCGCTCATGGCTTGAGCGTGATATAGGGATTACTGCGGCAGAGACGCTTGAGATATCGAGACTCAAGCGAGAGAACGAAGCGCTTTTAAGGATAATAGGACAGCTGACATACCGAGCGGAACTTCGGGAAAAAATCAGCGCCGTGGCAGCCACTGAGGAGCGGAATAAGAGCGCCTTAGCAAGAAAGCTAGAGGTGAGTCGTTCGAGTCTCTACTATCGCCCGAAAAAGCATGACAAGGATGAAGCTCTTAGGCGTGAGATCGAACAGGTCATGCTGAAAAATCCCGGCTACGGGTCACCTCGGGTCGCGATTGCTCTCAATATCAATGAGAAGCGAGCGGCTCGAGTGATGAAGAAGTTTGGCCTGCGACCCGCACGGCGCTCTAAAACCCCATGCAAATCAGGGGATCAAGGGAGGGAAAGCCTCACTGTTCCATGTATCTTGTCGAAACTCTCGCCGATAGCGCCTGATGTTGTCTGGGCGAGCGATTTCACATTTATCTGCTTCCGAGGGGCGTTCGTATACCTGTGCTCAGCAATCGATGTCTTTACGGGTGAGGTGCTTGGTTTCAACATCAGTCGAACCCACGACGCGAATTTTGTGTTGTTGGCTATCAAGCGAGCGGCTGAGCGAGCAGGCACTGTGCCTGACTGGTTCCACTCGGATCAGGGAAGTGAGTATGCGTCGAGTAGAGTACAATCGTTTCTTGAATCCCACGGCGTCGCGATATCGATGAATCCCAAGTCATCGCCGTGGTGTAACGGCTCTCAGGAGTCGTTCTTCGGAGGGTTCAAGGTTGAGTTCGGGGAGTTCGACCGATTCGACACGTACGCCGAGCTTTTAGAAGAGGTCTACCAACAGCTGTCGTACTTCACCTTCCAGAGGATTAAGACAAAGCTTCGAATGGCTCCAGCAGCATTTGACAAGAGTGGCATGAGCGACGATAGCGCCTGTTCAAATAAATTAACAGTTATTCACAGGTTATGAGTCTCCCCCACATCCCCTCCCGCCCCTGCGGGGCGGAGGAACAGCCGCTACTACTGTTTGCATAATACCTGTTTAAGAAAGGGGGGAATTGACAATTCTCTCTCAAGATCACACGGGATTCGGAGTCTGGCTTGCTGACCCCTTACACGACAAAGAGAGCGAGCAGTTTGTGGCTCGCTATATCGAACGTGCTCCACTCTCTCTTGAGAAGCTCTTTATACAACATAATTCAGTCGCCTACCGTACAAAGGATGGAACGGCTCATGAGTTCGACGCACTAGAGTTTTTGGCGGAGCTCTCTTGTCATATACCTAGGACCTACGAATCTATCACCAGGTACTATGGACGATACTCATCAAGACGACGAGGCGAGCGGGCTAAGCTCGCGGCTTATTCCGCAAAGGAAAAAGAGAGCGAACCAGAGAGCGACTATCGCAGTGAGTTCCGTAAGAGTGCTTGGGCCGCCTGCATTAAGCTAATCTATGAGATAGATCGTGTGCCACGTAAGTTATTCAAGGAGGAAGATTATGTAAATTAAAGAAACCTTGAATTGACTAAAACTACACATGAGATGGGGAAGGCCCCTGACATCAGCTATCAGAGGCGGGTGTCAAACCACCTTATGCTGCTGCGGTAAAGAGCCGTGGTGGTGAACGATAAGGAAAAGATACGACGAGATCGTATCAGGTGAGCACTATGGAGACAAACGAGAGTGAACTGCCGGTGAGGTGTCGAAATCGTAAGGACGACGTCGAAACCGGAGGACGGTTACCGACCGGGATTAATCTAAGCGAATATCTGAAAAGTCGCATGGATGGCGTCCGGCATAGAGGCAGTGTGACCATAGTGCAGGCTTGTGTGTGGAACGTGGGAACCTGTCGCCCTGATGATAAGGGAGAATTCCAAGTGAGGAGTCTTCACAAGGATAAGAGTACCGATGCGGGGCACAGGGGCGGAGCAGCTTGTAGTACTGAGGAAGCATCTGTAATGGACGTGGAGCGAAGGGGCTGCATTGACCCGGTGGTTTCGACTTGCCAACCAGCAATGGGAGGAGCGAGATGAAATCATCAAAGTCGTTTAGGATTGAAAAGGAGGGGGTATGGAGAGCGTATAAACTGGTCAAGGCGAATAAAGGAGCCGCTGGTGTAGATGACCAGTCGATAGAGGATTTCGAGCGCAGATTGGGAGACAATCTGTTTAAGATTTGGAATCGAATGTCGTCAGGCAGCTATCACCCACCGCCAGTACGGACGGTAGAGATACCGAAGAAGAACGGCGGCAAGCGAGTTCTTGGAATACCGACAGTAGGAGATAGATTTGCGAAGTATGACTGGGTAGTAGAGTTTGACATTAAGGGCGCCTTTGACAATATCGACCATGCACTGCTACTTCGAGCGTTACGGAAACATACCAATAATCCGTGGGTTATTCTCTATGTAGAGAGGTGGCTTACAGCGCCATTTCAAAGTGGCGAACGACTCATTGAGCGCACAAAGGGGACGCCGCAGGGAGGGGTTATTAGCCCGATACTAGCAAACCTCTTTTTGCACTACGCGTTTGATATGTGGATGGAGCGAGAGTATCCGCACAATCCATTTTGTCGATATGCGGATGACGGTCTGGTACACTGCCGGACATTAGAAGAAGCACAAAGCCTCAGAGCAAACTTGCAGGCGAGGTTCAGTGAGTGCAAGTTGGAGCTTAATCCGGATAAGACCCGCATAGTGTACTGCAAATGCAGCGCACGACAGGGAGAGTTTTCGGTGATAAACTTTGACTTTCTCGGATATACTTTTGGACCTAAACGAGCTCGTAGCCCTAGAGTTTACTTTGTCGGATACCTATCGGCAGTAAGTCGCAAAGCTACAAAGGCGTTTAGGGACAAGGTGCGGAGCTCCGGTATTCATCGCCATGTTGATAAGAAACTGAGCGATATAGCTGACATGTGGAATCCGATCCTGCGTGGTTGGATTCAATACTAGGGCCGCTTTTATCCCTCAGCGCTGTATCCTACCTTTAACCACTTCAATCTCGTACTTGAGCGCTGGATTCGGCGGAAATATCGAAAGTATCGATACCGCAAAATCGCTGCTCATGACTGGCTTGGGCGTATTGCAAAGCAACAACCAAAACTGTTTGTGCACTGGCAATACGTCAAACCAGCGGCTGGTCAGTAAGAGCCGTATGAGTCGAGAGGCTCACGTACGGTTCTGTGAGGGCGTCGGGGGGAAGTTCCCCGGCGCTACTCGACCACTTGAGTGCCCCAAGTGCAAGTCGCAGATGAGGATTTTAGCCTTCATTCAGGATGAGCACTCAATCAAAGATATTATGAGGGCAGAGGGTCTCCCAGACTTCAGAGCACCGCCAGCTATCCCAAAGTTCATAGATACCTCGCAGGATACCTATGAGCTTTCCTCTTGTGACTCTTTTGAGCCGTTACCTGATGACTTCTAAGCGCCGCTTCATGTCATTTGATCACGGGGTAGGGGACGTGTAGCTGTTATGCTATTTTTCGCTACTTAGCCTGTCCCGTCGTGTTCTTCTGGTAGGCTAACAACGGTAATCTGGGGACGAGAAACAACTTTTCTACAACTTTCGGCGACCTGAGGACCCCTCATGGCCTATATTACAATGTCGCTACCGCAGATCATCTACTTGTGCTTAGAAAGTAACCCCGTACCCACGGCCATTAAGTTAAGCACTAACCTGCTTAAAATACGGCTTTTCTAGCGAATTTCTGAAAGTGCAAACTCCTTGCGTTCGATTTAAGAGACAATCGTTCTTTCCCTTTTTCTCTGTCGGGCCGCTGCAATGTAGGATTAATCATGAACAATCGCCTCACCCGATCTTCGAAGTCATCTGGAGGATCGAACATGAGCAGAATGATGGAATCCTTGATAGCATGAAATGAGATGACTTTATTCACCTGCTGTCGATATCGCGTTCTCTTAGCCGCTAGTTCGCCGTTCACCTCCGCTGATAAGATAGTCTCCAAACCACTCACAAAGAGGGCCTGGAAGAAATCCTGCTTGATAGCTTCAACGGTTCGTCCCGTGAAGTTATCGACAGCAAGGCGGCTCTTGATTGCTTGAAAGAACGTCTCGATTTTCCATCGTTTATAGTAGAGCTTTTTGAAGTCCTTTAGTGGGTATCGTTTCTGATCGAGAAGCGATGTTGCTAATACCTCTACCTCTCCGTCCGCGAGGACTATCCTGATAAACCTCATGCGCAGACTATGTGCCAGTTCTGTGTCGTCATGGAAGTGAGCGGGACGTTCAACCTCGGCTACTATATCGTTGTGCGCGGTATCGGTGAATAGTTGATGATATTTCTGATAAGTCTTATCTTTAACACGAACAATGAAATCAGCTTTTTTGCCCACTATTTCAGCAAAAAACGCATACGAGCCGAAGCCTCGGTCAGCTATGAGAATGTCGCCCGCCCCAAGGTTATCAAGGTGCTGGAGTGACTCCCTGATGTCATTTGTTCTCCCGGCATGAATGCTTCCTGCAAGCGGGATCTCATTCAGAACGTCGTAGAGCACGACGACCTTGGCTTCGACGTTGTCTCAGGCGACACCCTGATGACCGTTCATGTAGCGGACCGTGCCGAAAGCTTCGACGAGCTCCTTGCTCGTCGGAAGGCGAAGAGTTGAACCATCAATCGCCAACAAGCGATGCCCCTTAAATCGCTTATGGTTCCCGTCAGTATACATCGGCTTGACCACACACTCTTCAAGCAGCTCGATAAATGCCGTGTGTAGAAACTTCTGCCGTGCCTGACTCAGTGCGCTTGCAGAGATACTTTCGTCCGTATCTCGACACCACTCGTTTAACACGAGCTGCAGCGACTTCACACTTTTTCTCAGAAGAAGGGTTAGCACTGTACTGAATGGAAGTTTGCGTTGCCTGCTAAAACTTTTCTCATCTCTTCGATGTCTTTCGATGAAACTATTGTACGCGGTTGTTTTGATGAAGGTTTTTAAAGTAAACAGCATTTTTTTTATTTGCTGCGCATTTTCTCCTTCTCCTTGATTTGGTTAACCCTATGATATCGCAAAACTTCTCGGATAGATATCCCTTAACTTAATGGCCGTGACCCCGTACCAATGCCCAACAACCTACCCAGAAACAACATACGAGTGGATTCATGAGCGGTATCGAGATAAGTATATAAAGTAAACGTTTTAGTCATACGTATAGTAGGAAGATATGGTTAGCTCAAGTCGAGACAGTGAAAGCAAGCATGTATATCTGTTACATGGGTTTATCGGATCCGGAAAAACAACTTTCGCAAGAATTTTAGCCAGAGAGGTAGTGGCTATGCGACTTACGCATGACGAATATATGGTGCTTTTATACGGTACAAATCCTCCCGAAGACCTCTTCCGAGTATATTATGATCGCGTTACAGAGATGATTTGGAAAATGACGGCAGAGCTTATTCAGTTGAATGTCCCAGTCATTCTCGACTTTGGATTTTGGACCAAGGAATCTCGCCTGAAGGCAATCGAGCGGGTTCATCAGATAGGTGCCGAGCCTCATCTATATGCAATGGAATGTAATCCTGCCACCATGAAGGATCGCTGCCTGAAGCGCAACCAGTTAGAAGGGGATACTCTTTTGATCGACGAGCCGGCTTTTGACAATTTCTTTAAGTTTTATGAGCCGATTTCAGAGGATGAAAAGCCAGTCTTTATCAAGACAGATTAAAAAGAAAGGGGAGCCCCTGTTGAACACGAGAGGTAATCATTACCACTGTATGTGGAAGTAGTATGCGAGGGGGGCGAGCCATAGGGCGTTTCCGTCTTTGGTAGTTACGCACTATGTTCGGAAGTTCGCTCAGACTTTTGCCTAGAAAGTAACCCCGCACCAATGCCCATCCAATGCCCAAAAGTAGAGAGTGAAACAAGTTGCAATTTATATTTTATAAATTCTTTTCAATTCAGTTACATCAATCTTATCAACTTCACGCTCTAAGATTGACTTGTAGTTTATTAAATCACTAATAGGAATTACAAGTAATTTCTTACCCTCAAAAAGAACTTCGACCGATTTGTTAAAATCTGTAAATAACTCAACCCAAATTCCGGCTCTTCTATTAAAAATCTTAGCACCGGGCGCACATCCAAATTCTATCTTTTGGCCTTTATAGATTATCTGAAAATATTCAATATCCCATAACTCTTCAGTATATCGTTTTAATGGCTTGCTTATGTAAGGCGATAAAAAGCTTGCTAGATCCTTTGCAAACTCAATTGGAATATCAAAATCAATATCAGCTAATTGTCTATTTACTCCATGCAAACGCGCCGCAAGACCTCCCACTATTTGATAAGGAATATTTTTACTCTTAAGGATATCAACTATCCAGACTAAAACTACTTTGCTGTTTAAATCCATAGAAATCTCGATTTACTTCAATTAAATGTCATTCTTTCATAATTGCCCTGATGCAATTTGCAACAGAGATTAACACCCTTTATGAGGATTTAATCGCAGTCTCTGGCAGAAATCTATAGAGGAGTTCACCGTCGAGCACAAAGGGCAGGGCATAATCGAGCCCCTTAGCGTAAAGGGAATAAAGTGGAGAGAGCCCCCACAGGCGCACGGCGACGTCTGCAAAAACAATGCACAACGCCACTATAAAGAGCCAGTAGAGTAGCGACGCCAGAAAACATGGACCGGAGCACATCTGTTTTTTACTTCCCTTTTTTATCTTCCCTCTGTTCACGCCGTAGCTTGGCCCACCCCTCTTTGTTCTCCTGCTTCGCGCGACCTAGCCCCAGGGCGTCCTTAGGAACATCGCGGGTGATAACGGAGCCAGCAGCAACTAGCGCGCCCTCACCCACCGTTACAGGGGCGACCAGACAGGAATTGCTGCCGATAAAGGCGTTTTTGCCGATGATTGAGCGGGCCTTATTGTATCCGTCGTAGTTACAGGTAATTGTTCCGGCTCCTATATTTGCCCCCTCTCCAACCGAGCAGTCCCCTAGGTAGCTTAGATGCGAGGCCTTTGCGCCAGCCTCTAGGGTTACGTTCTTGGTCTCAACGAAGTTTCCGATACGAACCTCTTGAGCAAGAACGGTTCCGGCGCGCAGATTAGCAAAGGGGCCGACAGAGGAGCCATCACCGACCGAGCATTGCTCAAGGCGCGAGCCGAACTTTATAACGACATTAGCAGCGATAGTCGCATCGATGATTAGGCTAGATCCCTCGATTAAAACGGATCTGCCAATAGAGGTCATGCCCCGTAACTGCACGTTGGGGCCGATTCTGGCGCCAGCGGCTATAGTTACGGTCGCATCGAGATAGCAGGTATGGGGATCGTCAAAGATAACACCAGATTCAGCAAGCTTTAAGATCTCCCTACGCGCAAGCACCTCGTTAACACGAACGAGATCCGCAGGACTATTTACCCCAGCGGCCTCTTCGGCCTCGCTCAACGGAAAAGCCACAACGGTTTGACCCTCCTTGGCGGCCTTCTCAACTATATCGGTTAGGTAGTACTCACCCTGAGAGTTCTTGTTTGAAAGCCCCTCGACCGCCGGCTTTAAAAAAGAGGAGTCCACCGCATAGAAGCCCGAGTTTACCTCGCTAATCAGTAGCTCTTCAGGCGAGCAGTCCCTGGCCTCAGTGATGCGAACGACCTGCGCAGGGGTCCCAGCCCGGATAATGCGGCCGTAGTCGTTTGGGGGCGGGGCCTGAAATGAGAGCATGCTTAGGGTTGCGCGTTTAAAGGAGTGGAATTCAAGGAGGTGCTTAAGGGTCTCGGGGGTAAAGAGGGGGTGGTCGGCGTAGGTCAGGATAACCGTACCCTGAAAGGAGGCGAGGGCAGGTAGTGCGGCGCGCACGGCATCCCCCGTACCAAGCTGCTGCTCCTGTAGGACGTACTCAATCGAGTGGCCGTGGGCGCTGGGGCTATTACGGAGGTGCTCCTCAAGCAGTTCACGCCTATGACCGACAACGATCACGGTTTTTGACGGCTTTAGGGGCGCTAGCCCGAATAGAACGTGGTCAATCAGGGCCTTTTCACGGGTTTGGGTCAGCGCCTTGGGTAGTTCGCCCCCCATCCTCTTGCCTACACCGGCAGCTAATATAACGCAGCAGATCTTATCCATATCACCCAGATCCTAGCATGGAGTGGGGGCGCGAAAAATAGCGTCGTTTCAAGGACTTTTATCGGCCCCCTAACCCTGCTATTTATAGAGTCAAGAAAACAAAGGGTCCCATATGAGAGCGAAAATTAAAGTTGAAAGTCCGATTGTCGAGCTTGATGGCGATGAGATGACGCGCATTATCTGGCAGATAATTAGGGAGAAGTTGATCCTGCCATTTCTCGACATCGATATTAAATACTTCGATCTATCTATCCAGAATAGGGACGCTACGAGCGACAAGGTCACGATTGATTCCGCCGAGGCGATTAAAGAGTACGGGGTTGGCATTAAGTGCGCCACCATTACGCCGGACGAGGCGCGTGTCGAGGAGTTTCATCTTAAAAAGATGTGGCGCTCACCTAACGGTACCATTCGTAACATCATAGGGGGCACAGTTTTTCGCGAGCCGATTATCTGTAAGAACATTCCGCGCCTGGTTCCGAACTGGACCGAGTCGATAGTCGTTGGACGGCACGCCTTTGGCGATCAATATAGAGCCACAGATTTTATCGTGCCTGGTAAGGGAAAGCTTACGATGCGCTTTAAGCCCGAAGGGGGCGGGGATGTAATCGAGCACGAGATCTTTAACTTCCCCGGCAGTGGTATCGCGATGGGGATGTATAACCTGGATGAATCGATTGAGAGCTTTGCTAGAAGTTGCTTGAGCTACGGATTGTCCAAAGGTCTTCCGACATACCTCTCAACTAAAAATACGATCTTAAAGGTTTACGATGGACGCTTTAAGGATATCTTTCAGGCGATCTATGAGGCGGAGTTTGAAGATAAGTTTAAAAAAGCGGGGATTGAGTACCAACACCGCTTAATAGACGACATGGTAGCCTACGCCATGAAATCAAAGGGTGGCTTTCTCTGGGCCTGCAAGAACTACGACGGAGATGTGCAGTCGGATTCGATCGCGCAGGGCTTCGGCTCCCTTGGTCTAATGACCTCAGTATTGATGACCGAGGATGGTCAGACGATTGAGGCTGAGGCAGCGCACGGCACTGTTACGCGGCACTACCGCCAGTATCAGCAGGGTAGGGAGACCTCGACAAATCCGATCGCCTCTATCTTTGCCTGGACAACTGGTCTTAAGTACCGCGGAGAGTTCGATAGAAACCTTGCGCTAATAAGCTTTGCAAAGGCGCTCGAAGAGGTGTGTGTTGATGTTGTCGAGAGCGGCAAGATGACGAAAGATCTAGCCGTTTGCATACACGGAGACGGCGTTAAGCGTGAGCACTACCTAAGTACCGAGGAGTTCTTGGAAGAGATTGCAGAGGGGATTTCACAGCGTATGACGCATTAGCGCATAATATGCTGCTGCTAAGCCTGATTATAGAGCCGTTACTTTATCTTAGTATGGCCGAGTATCGGCTATTTAGTGCGGCACTGTTCGGTCTCTGCGTTGCGGCGCTAGTTGCTTTGGCGAGACCATCCGGTGTTACTAGGATGGTGCTCGTCGGTCTTCCAAGTAATTGGGCAGCGCTACCCCTCGGCATCTCTATCCCGCTACTCCCAGTACTTGGATCGCACGGCGTTATTTTAGCGGGGGTGCTTCTCCTCGTTCTGTGTGCAGATATACACGCTACGCTACGCAGGCTGCTCTGGGCGGCACCAGCGATAGCCTTTCTAGCGGGGAGCGTAATAATAGAGACCCTTACAGCGCTTCATCTACAGGACACCTCTCGCGGATTCTTTGCAGGCATTACGCTAGATTCCTTAGAGCGCATCCTCGATATAGCTAGATCTCTCTTTGAGAGTGAGGTGACAACGTGGGGGCTCTTAACGCGCGTGACCCTTTTTGCGCTCCTACTGGAAGCTCTGAGCGATAACAGGGAGCTGCGAAATAGTTTTGCAAAGGGGGTTCTTATCGGCTGCACAGTTGCGGCTGGCGGCGCGCTACTTTACGGAGTTGGATTAAGCCCAAATCAGAGCGAGTTCTGGACCAAAATTAATCGCATCTCTAGTACATTAAGCGATCCAAACGCACTGGGGGTCGTTATGGCGCTGGCGCTCTGGATAGATATGCTTGGGTGCGCGCTCTTTGCTGCGCAGTCAAAGGCGCGCAAGGGCTGGCTTCTTTTAATCACCGTTGCTGGGCTCCTCTCAGGGTCGAGAACATTTATCCTCTCACTACTACTACTTGTGTTCTTTGTCGTAGCTAAGAGAGAGCGTCGTGTCGCAGTGGGGCTAGTTGCCCTCGCGGCACTTGGGTTTATCGTGCTTAATTTAGCCGATCTATTTTTTGAGGGGCTCTCTCCTAGCATAGCATTGCTGCCCATGCCCGAGGGTGTGCGTAGAGTTATCACCACCCTTACGATCTCAGAGTGGAATGAGGCGTTCTTCAGCCGATCCATTTTTACGCAGCTTAATATGGCTTTTATTAAGAGTGCCCCGTTCTTTGGCAGAGGGGCCGAGAGGTTCCGAGATTATGCGCCCCTTATCTCTGCGCAGTACAATTTGGGGCTAGGAAGCTGGGTAGATAATGCAAATAACCTCTATCTCGGAATAGTTTCAGAGCTCGGTATCTTCGGCGCAATTGCAGCACTCCTTGCTGCTTATGGGCGCAGAGTATTGAGGGCAGGGCCGCGCCTTGCAGGTGCTGCGTTAGCTACACTGGCGATAATCTTTATAACTGGACCGCACGTTGACTTTCCAGAGGTGCTGGTTTTGGTAGCGCTTGTTTTAGCGTTATGTACTGAGGCTAGGCCAAGCTTATCTCGATTGAGTCGTGTCGGGGTGGTCGCTCTGTTCGTTACGGGAGCTTTTGGAGCCATGGTGCACGAAAGTGGGGTTTACGGCTGGCGGGTTCGTGAGGAGCAGAGTGAGAGGATACTGGTGCGGTGGCTTACGCACAACGCACGGATAAATCTTCCGTGCAAACAGATAGCAGGGGGCTCTGAGGCCGTTATTACCCTGCGTGCTAAATACATACCGAGCTTAGCCCCCATTAAAGTAACGCTATCTACAGGGATCGAAGCTGGCAAAGATGAGCAGACCCTTGAGCTTCGCTCTAGTCAGGATTCTCAGGTAAGGGTGCGCTGTGCCGAACTTAGTAAGGAGGTTTGTGTTTCGGTATTGACCCGCCCAGCCTGGAGCCCCTACCGCGCATCACCAGGAAGATCCAACGATCGGCGGATCTTGGGGGTGGAGCAGGTTCTTGACTAAATAATAAGGGCTCTTCGGATTTTCGAGCGGGTAAATTTCCTGAATTGATAGCTCTGGTAACATGCAAGTGCACACCTTTAAAACGTTAGATCCTATCGATCTTGTTGGGGCACTGAGATCGGTTACTTCCGCTACTATAAGGCGAAGCGCTGGGACCGCCGTTCCTCAGAACGGCTAGGTATAAATGCTCAGGAATGCAATCTTTTTTATGGCCGGTTAGATACCGTCGTGCGTGCGCCCACAACGCAGGGAAATCAGAATAATATAAGTCCGTTTTCGCCGAGTTCGCATTGGTAAGTCACATTAGTACGAGGTCACGGCCATTAAGTTAAGGACTCAAGCGCCCACAAATCGTATTTAGTTCCCCTGCCAGCAAGCTGAAATTAAGCCTGATTAGAGCGCTGCTATGCTGCTCACCTCTCTTAACTTAATTGCCGTGGGTGCGGGGTTGCTTTTGGTTGTAAAAGAAGAGGGGGAAAAAGCATGCTTTTATATCTTAATAGGACCGGGACGAGGAGGAGCACAAAAAGAACTTCAATGTTGAGGATAAGCGCTCCAGAAAGCATGAGAGCAAGGATAACCCATACTCTGAGAATTTGTTCCTCTCTATGTTTATCCATAAGGACAAATATCTGCTCCATAAGAAAAGGAAAGATGAGGATATAATCATGAGACCATGCGTATGGTGCAAAAAATAGAGAGAGAGGAAGGACTCGCAGCAGGATAGTTTTAGCGAGATCTTTCTCTTGGCACCTAAGCGCAACTACTGCTCCAAAAAAAATGCCAAGCCCGACTCCAATTCCTCTCAGTGATGAGAAGTTACATAGATGTGCCAAGATATCGAAGAGCGAAGAGGAGATAATCTGAGCGTCTGCGGCACCATGAGGAGAATTAAACACCCGTGTCACTATAAACTGAAAATCGAAAGGGAAAAGTGTGTAAGAAAGCCTGCCTTGAAGGAGGGCACCTAGGACTAGTCCAATGAGTAGTTTGATTCTTCGATGACGTATAATTTCTACCAATAAAAAACCATACAGAGCGCACCAGAGATGTGGTTTTATTAACATGATAGAAAAAAAAGATCCCGCAAGAAGCGATCTTCCCTGCGACAAAAATCGAAGCCCCGCGAGTACGCTGATAAAAGGAATCCAGCTGAGTTGAACGAAGAAGATTCCTTTAATAAGTGGCACGAATGCTATAGAAAAAAAGAGCGCCTTAGATGGAGACATCCAGGGAGGCTTTATAGAGACCGTATCAAGTGAATTAAGGAGCGCTTTAAGCGACCCCACGATGCTCACAAAAAGGAGCGCGATAAGCGATCCTGTAAAGGGGAGAGACCCAAGGATGTAAAAGAAATAGAGGCTCCAAGGAGGGTAGGGGAAGGGAACTACTACTTTATCTAGAGGATACCCGATACTGATGAGCGCTGATTGATATTGCTCTAGATCGTAGGGATTGCCTCCGTTGTGAAGGAGAAGGCCTACAGCATAGAAGAAGTAAAAATCATAAAAAAGCATACGCACATAATTTATGAGGTTTAAATTGGCGCAGCAATTCCTTTTCTTTCTTTTACTTAGCTTGTCCTCTCGTACTCTTCTGGTGGGCAATAACCGTAATCTGGGGAACGATAAACAACTTTTCTACAACTTTCGGCGACCTCAGGACCCCTATTATAATGTTACTACCACAGATCAGCTACTTGCGGAGAAATAATGGTAGAGAAATAAAGGTACGGGGTTACTTCTGGTCCACTAAATATATACCGAGCTCAGCCCCCATTAAAGTAACGCTATCCACAGGGAGCGATGCTGGCAAAGATGAGCAGACCCTTGAGCTTCGCTCTAGTCAGGATTCTCAGGTAAGGGTGCGCTGTGCCGAACATAGTAAGGAGGTCGGTGTTGCGGTGTTAACCCGCCCAGCCTGGAGCCCCTACCGCGCATCGCCAGGAAGATCCAACGATCGGCGGATCTTGGGGGTGGAGCAGGTTCTTGACTAACCCTTTCATGGCCTGCCTAGAGTCCGGCGTGCCCAGTGCTTACGCCTCACCAAATAGGATAGTGTTTGGTCAGGAACCGTTTTAGCCTTGCGCAAGTTGGAGACGGGGGGTGCTTACGCTGAATAGTTACATATTTATTAGCCGAGTCATAAAATCTTTCACGGAGAGAACCGAAACCTCGCCTATTTGAAAAGAGAGATCTACAGGCGCTACAACAACTCTTTCAACGCAGGGGTGCTCGGAATGAAAGGCCCTTAACCCCCTAAGCGCAATCGGAGTAACGGTTGAGGATGATTTAATCTCACAGGCAAGAAACGGCTCACCACCCTTAAGAAATACCAGATCGACCTCTTCATCATCCTTCGTACGCCAAAAACAGATCGAGAGCTCCTTCTGTTGATACTTAATCAACCGATACGTCTCAAGGATAATAAAATGCTCGAATAGCCTACCTCGTAATATCGGCGCATGTGCGGAGGCGAGAGTTTGTTGCAGGGCATTAAGAACGCCTAGATCGAATATATATATCTTATCGTGTTTTCTAAGGCGCCTTCTGACGCTTCTTTCAAAGGGTGATAACCGCACAGCAACAAGCGTCTCTTCTAGTATCTCATAGTAGCTCTGAACACTACGACCTGGAATTCCAATATCATCTCCAATTGACTTGTAGTTTAAAAGCTCCCCTGAATTTTGAGCGGCAACATCCAAGAACCTGCTAAATGCGGGCAGGTTGCGCACGAGCCCCTCTGCCTGCACCTCTTCTTTTAGATATAGGGTGATATACGCAGATAACAGATCTGTGCGCTCCTCGTTTGAATTTGCCTGAAATATTCGCGGGAGCGAGCCAAACCGTAAAATCTGTTCAAGTGAGAATTGATCGGAAAGTTCTAAGTATGTCAGTGGAAATAGCTCTCTCAGCACCGCTCTTCCGCCAAGAAGGTTTGCAGCGCCGTGCTTTAACTTGCGCGCGCTTGAGCCGGTTAATATAAATCTTACCGAGGAGGTATCTATAAGGCTTTGAACCTCATTTAAAATCGCCGGGACCCTTTGCACCTCATCGATAAAGACCTCAGAGATCTTTTGATTTTTAATTGAGCTTTGCACCTCGCTTCTAATCAGGGATGGATTTTTGAGGTATTTGAAAAACTTATCCTCCTCCGCCAAGTTAATAAATAAATGGTTAGACCCTTTATTAGCGAGATACTCCTTAATTAGAGTTGTTTTACCGGTCTGTCTTGGCCCTAGCATGAAAAAATGCTGAGTTTCTGGGATGTTAGCCATTCGCTTAATCATGATTCGATATTGTCTGCCAAAAGAGAGGCGTATGTCAATAGCGAACGGCGGTCTTAGCTAGCTTCTGAGAGGTCGATCGACCGAACTGATCCGTTAGTGAGATCGTTACGTATTGCTCCTTAAATGAATCCATCGCCAGTGGAACGAACTCTCCGATATAGTGCCCCGGCGCTCGCTCAATCAGGGGAACTCCGAGAGCTACGCTCCCGATAGAGAAGGCCCCCAACTGCCCGGGGGTGCCAAATGCGATTACGATTAAGCGCCCACCGGAGGCGATTAAGCCCGTGGGGGCATCGTGAGCAGAGGCTATGATGGCGGGTGGAGCTGTTTTTAGGAACTCAGGGCGGTTGCGATTTGAAAGGGGCTTAATTGCGTTGTCAGCAACCTCGCGCGCAACGTTTTGAATAATCTCATTGTCGAGTCCCTTAAGGGGCTCTAGCACTAGATTAGAGAATCCGGTGGGACCCTTCGTTATACCACGACTATCGGAGTCCTGCGCTTGAACCTCATACAGGATCTTACCGGTGCGGGCCGAGACAAGTTTAAGATTTAGCCCGACCGTCGCAGTAGCCTGAATGCCGTAGTAGCTGCGATCCCAGGTTGTAACCTTGCCGTACAGCACCGCATCACACGAGAGTAGCTTGCCGCATAGCTCGGCAGGATCTGCGGCGAATACCTTAGCGAGATCGACCTTAAGGGGTGTAGTCCCTTTGATCTCAAAGCCGTTATGTAACAGGTCAGCTTCGATTACAGCCGGGGTGATAACATCAAGTGCGGCGCTCGCTAACTCGGATTGAATAAGAGACTGCATAAATTGGGCGGGGGTCTCGCTCTGCTTTGATGAGATTAGAGCAACGTTGTCGACCAATAGATCCTGCTCCTCCTGGACTAATTTACCCTCTGAATCGAGCTGCGCAAAGGGCAGGACCGCTATCCGGATCGGCTCGGAGGGGTTAAAGTTAAGGGTCGAAGTGTATGTTCCGCTGCACCCTGTAACGAGTAGAAGTAAGGGGAAAAGATAGCGCTGGATTAACATGCTTAAAGCTCCTACTTGTTTGTAATTTTAAGCGGGACTGGAAGTGAGGGGATTCCGCCGAGACCAACCGTTACGACCTCAATCTGTTGCGCCCCTAGTGGTAGGGACGAAGTTGATGAACTTAGATCGGCTACCTTCTCGTAGGGACCAGCTGGGGAGGCCGCCTTGAAGAGCATGATCCTTTCAGCGGCGCACTGAGCGATCTTCTCTGAGCACCCAGCATTATTAGCGCTAGAGGAGCTCCCCACCTGAGTACAGAGCAGCTTCAGCTCACCCGAGGAGGCTTGCAGGCGATTTTCTAGGATGCAGGGAGGGTTAGTTGGTAGGGTAATGTTCCGTTTGATCGATGTGCCGAAGGCGCTGCGTAGCTCTAGTGCGGCGGGATGCGATGGGTCGGTAGCGACAAGACTCGAGAGATTCTCACAGTATAAGCCGGGAGATCCCTCGCGCAGCCCCGTTCGATTCTTGCCCATGATAAGGTACGCAAAAGAGGCCGGGGTTCCATTAGCGCAGATTCGGTAACTTGTAGGTGAGATCCATTCAGTCGAAGCGGAGTTAAGCGCGATGGTTATCCCCTCCTGTGCTGCAAGGATAACGGGGCTTGATGGAGCCGGCAGCTGTTCAACGATAGTTTGAGAGAACTTTGCCGCGAGGTTCTCAAAGACCGCATCGCCACTATTTTTTACCTGCGAGATAATACCCTGAATGAGTTGCCCCGACTGGAACACTATCCCGCCCTGTTCATTTTGGGAGTGTTCAACCGATACCAGCTCCCGATCTGCTGGGTCACGTACGATTATCTCTCCGGAGAGCTCGTTATAGTAGCCGGCTATAAAGTTACTGCGTGAAAATGAGGCGAGGTTAAGGGTCACAAAGCCGTCAATAAGATAGCGCTGAGATAGCTGCCCGCGCTCTGGACAGGCAGGAGTTGAACAGGTGCTGGATACAGCACGCTCCTCGACAACTATAAAATTATTATTTCTAAGCTCGCTTGTTAGAGCCTGTCGCACTAGATCCACCCGTTCGCGGGGGATCTCACCGGAGTAGTCAGAGGGCAGGAGCGCTATACTTGATGGTAGCGTGCCCCCCTTGGGAATACTTGAACGAACTGTGGGCCCACAGGCAGAGAGGGCGAGGAGGGGCAGAAGTGTGAGTAGCGCAGGTATTCTAAGGCTCTTGTTACCGTAGCTCATATCACTCTTTTTCTTTACTTAACTATGATAGCGCCCTTAAGACCGAGAGGCGCCTGCTTTAATCCGTAAATGGTAAATGGGTAGGTTCCTGCATCGTGAAAACATGCGCTTGCAAAATCCTTCTGAGCGATGGGACGTACCGAACGGATAACGCCATCCTCTCCGATCTCTAGGTTCTCTGAGGAGCAGTGCGTAGCACTTTTGCCAAAATCAAGATCTATGGTTATGAGGGCATCCGTTGAATCATTAAGAAAGAATACAATTCCATCCTCTTTCTTCATCTCAAGCGTTTTTGGCAGAAGGCCCACGTCACTAATCTTAATTATCTGGTTCTGACTCTCGGGCAGGGTAAAAGAGGGGAGCTGTTCATCTGCCGATAAGCCAGAGGTCGGCATGTAACACAGAACGCCACACAGAATAAGCGAGGGTAGGGCGAGGTAAGTTCTCATCCCAGATATGCTAGCAACGAAAAGCGGAACCCTCAATGCTCAGAATAGCTGATTGAGCACGAAACTAGCACCTGGCACGACGGTCCCGACTCTATCTGAAAGCTGGCCGGGGCTCCCGGATCTATCATCGGGTTGGCTAGTAGGGGGAGCATAGTCTCCTGCTTAAGCTGAACATCGCGGTAGATCTCTTCGGAAGGCCCCTGTTTGTGCCTGATACGAGAGAGCTTAATGTTACAAGGTTTTTCAGATCCTACTTCAGAGTCTCCAGCGGCTTCTACCGAGAGCTGCTTTGTGGTGAGCAGGAGGTCTGCCGATTTTGGCGCTATGATGATAGCCGGGTGTCCCGCTGTTGCAACTAGTTGAGGTAGTATCTCAAGTAGCAGGCTGCCATCTGAGTGGCTATTAACGACCCTTAAACGTTCGGAGAAACGAGCTAGGCGCGCATTAAAAACCTGCTCATTCCAATCCTTAAAGAGGCTTGGAGCTATCACTATCCACCGTAGACCACAGATCCTGCTTAGGTATGAGATAGCGGCCTCTGATGGGAAATCACGGAGCTTTTCAGAGAGACCGTACTGAAGCCTTGAACGTTGACCGCTATAGCCGTTAACTAGGGGTAGCTTGAGCTCAGCCGACCAGATCGAATAGTAGGAGCTTAAGAGCGCCATCTGAGACCAGCTTGGCTCGCCCTTATCATTTCGTTCTGTAAAGGGGAGTACGATGGTAGCTTCATGTGCAGTCGCTAACTTTGCGAGGCTTTCAAATGCCAACGGTGCTGGAGGGGGCGCATCGAGCGGATATCGAGCCACAAAGTTTTCAAGGAGCGTTATAATAGTTAGAGAAAGAGCTATAACGGTAGCAGCGCCAGAGCGTTTAAGGGCGATAAGAGAGATACCCCAGCACGCTGCAATATAAAGCCCCATTACGACAACGATGCCGTAGCGACCAACGGCGCGCATCGAATCGAGCCCAGGTAGTGTGTTGTAAAGAAATGCAAGGGGGGCTACGGCGGGCTCTCCATGCGCAACCTGTCCACCCGGGCCAATTGATAAGATAAAGAACGTAACGACGATAAAATAGAGGATCGCTGCCTGCTCCTTTAGGCGCCAGACAAGTAGCAGCGCTGTTATTAGCACTAGCCAGGCGCAGCTACCGGCGCAGAGATTAGCGAGAGCTCCGTATTCATAGAGCGAGGAGGCAGAGAGGACAGTTATTATCAGGAGAGCGTTTGTATAGGTAAGGAGTGGGGCCCAGCGTAACCCTGCTTTGAGAAGGAATACTAAAGCAACGAGCGACACCAGGTAGCCGGCGCACAACGTTGCCTCGGCGTGAGTCCAGGCCGATGTTTGGCCAAAGAGGAGATTAAAAGAGGAGAGGGAGAGGTAGGAGGCTCCGTTAGCTGAGAACGCCGCCGCCTCATATAGATGGCGTGAGCCAAAGATCTCCTTAATGGCTAGGTAGGCAGGCAACGTGAGCGCTATTGGTAGTAGCCCGCCCAACATAAAGAGCGCGCTCATAATGGTTGTATTAAGGGAGAACGCGCGAGTTAAGAGCCGAAGAGAGAGGATTAATCCAAGGCCGATAGCTGCAAAAATAGCGTAGTAAACCGCGCAGTAAAAAGCAGCGGAGGTAATTAGCCCCGCTAAAAACCAGCGCCAAAGCTGCGGCGTGCTGCGCAGCACAAGGGCCCAACTAAACGGCACCCAGAAAAAAAAGAGGAGCTGTGGATGCCCAAGGTTTCCAAAGATGTAGGAGCTATTTGCGAATAGGATACCCGAGAGGAGCGCAAACGGGCGCGAGACCCCTAGTGCGCGCGCCAGCGCCACGGTTGAAGCGCCATTTAGCACCAGGCTCCCTAGAATCACTAGGTTATAGGAGGTTGTAAAATCGAATCCAGAGAGGGTCAGTAGATGTATAATCGCCGAGGGTAGTAGGAATGAGTCACTCCAGGCGCGTGTCAGGGGGTAGGGATAGAGGGTGTCGGTTTCAAGGGCAAGCGCCTTGTATGGGTCGATATGGAACGATTGTGCCAACCATACATAGAGGCCACCGTCGCCCGCAGCGCCGCCGATATAGTGCGTAGAAAGGTGCTGCAAGATTAGGGGGTGCAGCGCAAGCAGGGTGAACAGCACCACGGAGGTTGCGATGATGGTGTAGAGTAGGCAGTAAATTATGGAGCGCTGTATATATGGCACGAGCTTGGCTTTAGGTTACTGTATCTTGAAGGATAACTCCTATAAGATCTCTCTGCATAGAGCTTCTTGCCAGCCTCTAAGTTGCTTGCCTAGAAAGTAACCCCGTACCAAGGATTAGAATACCAAGGATTAGAAGCCAAGGCTTAGAAAGCGTTACAAGCTCAAGATAGTTCAGGATTACGGCCTAAAGTGGGATCTCCTTCAACCACCTAGCTAGTGATCGGACCTGGATTTCCCCATAATCTGCCTCGAGTAGCAGATTCTTAACGAGTTGAATGGAGTGTTTTGGTTTTATCTTGCCAGTCAGATATTTTAGAGATGAAGATACCTTTTCATCTGAGGTTTTGACCTCAATACAAGCTAGAGCAGCGCCTTTTTCTGTAATTATAAAATCAACCTCTCGATGAGAGCTATCTCGGTAATAGTAAAGATCAACTTTGCGCCCCTTGGTATCTCGCTCAAAATCACACCACTTTAAGAGAGCAGATGCCACGATATTTTCGAGCCTTGCAGCGTCGCCACTTAATCCCGCGCTAGTGTCAAAGAAATAAACTTTCGGCTCTTTCCGTATGCTCTTTGCAAGCCCCTTAGAGTAGGGGCGTAAAAGAAAGATTAAATATAACCTTTCAAGCATTTCAACCCAAAGCTTCACCGTTGGTGGACTTACAGAGAGATCGTTAGCCAAATTGGAATATGTAAGTTGTCCTCCAACCCGCTCTCGTAGAAGCTCTACGAGAAGTTCAATCCCCTTTAAGTTCGTTATTAATGAAAGATCCCTAAGATCTTCCCGCAAAACAGTACTCAGTCGGTCATTGAGTAGTCGTTCTGAATTTGAGGGGTCAAAAAAACTTTCCGGGAATCCACCATGCTCTAACAAGCTCTCTAAAATCTCCTCAGAAGAGGATTCCGGTTTTAATGAGCAACCTTCGGCGACATCAATTGGGTGAAGGTGATACGAATACGTCCTTCCGGTGAGCGCATCACCAGCTTTTCGAAACACCTCAAGCTGCGCACTCCCTGTAACTAACAACGCCGGTTTGTTGTTATATTGATCAATGACCCCCTTCAGCAGATTCTTCCATCTTTTGAGCTTATGGAGCTCGTCAAGAATCACGAGCGGCAGATCCTTACGCCAAGCCTGTGCGATTATTAACTTTCTATCTTTAACTATATCAAAGTTTAGATACTCATATTTTTCAGTCAGTGATTTAGCAAAGGTGGTCTTTCCAACCTGCCGAGGACCACTGAGTAAGATGGCCTTCTTTACCATGTCTTTTGTAATAAATTCATGTAGATATCGCAGCATAGGATAATTATAAAGGATATCTTATTTTAAGCAAGACTATTTTAATGTAGGCTTTATAATAGTCCTGTCCTGGGGTAGCTAATGCCACCTAACGAATCCTACGCCGCCCGCGCAGGCTTAAAGGAGCTATGCAGCGCGATGCGCTCCCGAAGAGCTGTCCCCCAAGCGGTTTTTGCCCGAACTAGCTCGCTAGGAACGCCCTGGAACACAACATTGCCCCCGAGGGCACCCGGGCCGGGACCAAGCTCAAGCACCCAATCGGAGCGTGAGATCGTATCCGCATCGTGCTCAATTACGATTACTGAGTGCCCCTGTTGCACCAGCCCCTGCAAGCCCTTAAGCAGAAGCGCAACGTCGAGGCGGTGCAGCCCCGTAGTGGGCTCATCCAGTATATATATAGTATGCCCACGCCTAGAGCCGTGCAGCTCCGAGGTAAGTTTAAGCCGCTGGCTCTCGCCCCCCGAAAGAGTTGAGGAGGATTGCCCCAGGGTTAGGTAGCCAAGACCTAGCTCGCACGCCAACTTACAGGCCTGGTGAATCTTGCGGTGGTTAATAAAGATCGCTCGCGCCTGCTCAAAGGTCAGTTGCAGAACCTGGCTAACGTTTAGCTCCTTAAAGCGCACAGAATCGGCCTGCGGGGTAAAGCGGCTGCCGAGGCAGCTCTCACACAGAACCCGAGCCTCCGCCAAAAAGCTCATCTCAAGGGTTAGCTCCCCCTGACCCTTACAGGTAGGACAACGCCCCTTACCGGTATTATGCGAGAAGAAGCTCGCTCCCCAGCCCCGTGATTTAGCCTCCAGCGTTTCAGCATAGAGCTTTCTAACCTCATCCCAGATCCCTAGATACGATGCCGGGGTGGAGCGCGGGCTCCTTCCGATCGGTTGTTGATCGACTACGATACAGCGCTCGATCTCAAGGGAGCTCTTAACCGATCCATGCGCGCCCTTAAACGTCCCCTTGGATTGCGAGCCCACTGTGAGTGCTGCAACTATCACGCCGTGTACAAGGGAGCTCTTGCCGGAGCCAGAGACCCCCGCCACAGTAACTAGGCTCTTAAGTGGGAGAGAGAGAGTTAGGTTCTTAAGATTATTGCAGGTGGCGTTAGTAATTAGCAGCTGCTCGCTAGAGCTCACTAGGGGAGCCTTAATCTCAAGAGGGGTAGTAAGGGCACGAGCGGTTGCAGAGCGAGCCTCTAGGCAGGCATCAGATACAGAGCCTTGAAAAACGATCTCACCGCCATGTGTGCCGGCCCCGGGCCCTACATCTATGATATGCTCAGCGGCCAAAATATTATCGATCTCATGCTCTATCTGAATAACGGTATTACCGCGCTCCTTTAGCTCAACGAGCTTTCCAAGGAGTAGCTTATTATCGGCAGGGTGCAGACCGGCGCTCGGCTCATCAAAGATATAGGTAACTCCACAGAGGGGTGAGCCCATGGCGGTGGCGAGCCTGAGCCGTTGCAGCTCACCATTTGAGAGCGTTAAGCACTCCCTATTAAGTGCTAGGTGTTCGAGGCCAAGTCCTGTCAGGGTTTGAAGCTTACTGTTTAGCTCCTTAAGTATCGGCTCAATAATCTTATCGGCTGCGGATTTTGATATAAGACCGTTCAGCTGCTTATGCAGTATAGGCGCTGTAAGGGTAGTCAGCTCATGAATGTTCTTATTAAAGAGCTTAATGTTTCGACCGATCTCGTTTAGGCGAGTACCGTGACACTCCGGACAAGCACCGGTTTTAATAACACCGCGGCCATCACATAGAACACACCGACCACGGCGTGAGTTAAAGGAGAGATCCTCTGGGTCCGGTTTAAAGAAACCACGCTGACAGATCTGACAGGTGCGTTGTGAGCTAAATACGCGCTCACCGCTAGCGCTAGAGACGATAACGGTACCGGCACCGATCGCGAGGGCCTGCTTGACCCCCTCAATTACAAGATCTAGCGGCATCGTTTTAACGTTAAAGCGAGCAGTAACGAACTCAATCGAGTGCACTTTGCTTTTTACTAACCCCTTCTCGATAAATTTCATTGGCGAGGTTAGCGCGCCATCAATTCGCACCTCGCTAATCTCGCTCTCAATAGCGCGTTGAAAGACGGCCTTATGGGAGCCCTTTTTTTGGTTAACTACGGGCGCAAAGAGCCGAATACTCCCAGAGTAGTGTTGCTTGAGGTGCTCGGCTATCTGCTCAGCAGAGAGTGGCGAGATCGATTGATCGGGATGATCCGGGCAGAACTGCAAACCAACCTTAGCGTAGAGCAGCCGCAGAAAGTTATACACCTCGCTCATCGTTCCAACGGTCGAGAGCGCCGAGGGCTGAAAGGTGTGTTGATAGACGCAGATCGTAGGCTGAACGTTTCTGATCTCATCGATAGCGGGCTTTTTAAGCTCCTTGATGAACTGCCGTGCGTACGGAGAGAGGCAATCTAGATAGCGGCGCTGCCCCTCGGCATATAGAATATCCTTTGCGATAGTGGACTTTCCGGAGCCTGACACACCGCTCAAAGTTATTAGCGAGTTCAGTGGAATAGAGAGAGATATATTTTTTAAGTTGTGTTCTTTAGCGCCGATAATATCTATCGTTGTGATACGCTTGGCGGGTATTGCGCTCTTTACTTTTACTGAACTAGGGCGAGCCCGCTTTTTTTTGTAGCTATTCTGTTCTACAAACTGCGCAAGATAACGAGCGGTCAGGCTCTCCCTCTGTGCAGGGTCCTTTAACGATAGGATCAGGTCACGCGGCGTTCCTTCGCGTAGAACTTCACCCCCCTGAGCGCCCCCCTCTGGCCCTAGGTCGATAATCCAGGCAGCGGATGCGATTAGCCTTAGGTTATGCTCGACGCAGATAATCGAGTGCCCCTGAGAGCAGAGCAGATTAAAGAGCGCTATGAGGCGCTCTATGTCCCTTACATGCAAGCCGGTTGTGGGCTCATCAAAGAGAAAGAGCGACCTTCCCCTAGCCCCTTCAACGATGTGCGGAACAAGTTTAAGACGCTGCGCCTCCCCACCGGAGAGATCGCTTAGTGGGTGTCCTAAAGTTATATGCCCAAGCCCAAGCTGCATCAGAACTTTACAGGCTGCGGTAATAAACAGCTCCTGCTCAAAGAGATCACAGCACGCAGCAACGCTCATCGATAGAATATCGTGCACGTTTTTATCCTTATATCGCACCTCTAGTACTGAGGATTGAAAGCGCATACCGAGACAGGACTCGCACTGAATAAAAACATCGCTTAAAAACTGCATATCCTCGCGAATAAAGCCAGCTCCCTCGCAGCTAGAGCAGCGACCCGCGTTTACATTAAAGGAGAAGGAGGATTTTGAGAGACCTCGCTCCCTTGCCCCCTCGGAGCTAGAGAGCAGCTCACGGATCCGATCCCAGATCTTCGTGTAGGTAGCGATATTAGCGCGCGGGGTTTTAGAGAGTGGCGATTGATCTACCAGCAGCACCTGTTTTAGGTGCTCAAAGCCTGAAACCTCTGCGGTAATTCTTTGCGGGTCAGGTGTAGCACCCTGATAAACCTCCCAGGCTGATTCTATTACCTCAGAGAGCAGCGAGCTTTTGCCGCTACCCGAGACCCCGGTCAGGCAAACAAAGGAATTAAGTGGAATATCTAAGTTTATCGATCTTAGATTGCGGTTTCGAGCGCCACGAATTTTTAAGAGCTCTTTAAAATCTGGCGCAATCTCGCTCTCCGTAAAGGGTGCCATCCCCAACCCCTGCCACTTAGCAACGGGCCCGAAGTAGGTAACCTCGCCGCCACGCTCGCCGCTCTCTGGACCGAGCTCCAGGATCGAGTCTGCAGCCTGAAGACAATCCTGATCGTGCTCGACAACGGTTAGCGAGTTACCCCTTGCGGTAAGATCGCGCAGAGCCTTAATAAGCTGCTCGGTATCCCTGGCATGCAGCCCAACTGAGGGCTCATCGAGTACAAAATGAGTTGAGATTAAATTACTTCCGACGGCGGAGACCAGATTAACACGTTGCGTTTCACCACCGGAGAGGGTGCGCGCCTCTCTACTTAGCGCTAGGTACGGGAGCCCCAGAGCATTTAGGTGCCCCAGCCGATTAATGATGTTCTTAAAGAGCTCATCAAGTTGACGTGGAAGTTTATCCCCTTTCTTTAGCGAAGAGTATAGAGTGCTAAACCATACATGCAGCCTATCAAGTGAAAGGGCTGAGATCTGCGCTATCGTTAGACCGTTGATGCGGTACGCTAGGGCGTCAGATTTTAATCGTGCACCGCCGCATGATTGGCAATCAACCTGGCTGCGGTAGCGCGCCAGAAACACCCGCACATGCATCTTGTACCGCTTGCGCTCAAGGTGCTTAAACCAGGCGTTGATACCGACAAAGCTACGCGACTTATGGGTAAAGATAACTTCCCGTTGTTGCGCTGAGAGCTTTGACCACGGAATATTAACCGCAATACCCTGTTCGTTACAGAACGCGAGTAGCCGTTTATATTCACTTGCGGACCCCTTGCCACGCCAGCACTCAATCGCGTGCTCTAGGATGCTTTTCTTGTGATCAGATACGCAGCGGTTGGGGTCTACGACCAAGTTCTTTCCGAAGCCGTTACATTCTGGGCAGGCCCCGATCGGATGGTTGTAAGAGAAGAGGGCGGGGCGGGGCCTTTCAATCGAGATCTCACCACCTCCGCAGTGATAGGTGCTTTTAAAGATATAAGCTTCAAATTTGCTAGATACCTGACAGGCTCCGTGCGACACGCTCAGGCGCACTAGGGGCCGTGTAGTACGTTCGCGCAGCTCGAGCACCTCGACTATGCCAGCACCTAGTGAGAAACATTGCTCTAGGGAGTCCTGAACCTGTTTACGGGCAAAGCCCTGCTTGCGGCAGCGGTCGATAACGACCGAGATCTCATGTAACTTTTTGGCAGGCGGGGAGTCATCTAGGTTTAAAAGTTCTGCCTGTTTTTTATCAAAGTAGCGCGAGTATCCAAGCATCTGTAACCTACCGAGCAGCTCGGGGGTGTTCTTTGTTTTTACACCGAGTAGAAAGGTTGCCTGTGGTTTCACCTCGCACCAGCGCTCGATGAGTGCGGCGAGTGAGGCCGCATCCCACCTTGATAACGGAAGTCCGCAGGTTGGACAGACTGGAATCGCAAGGTTGCTCCACACTATCTTTAAGAGATCGTTTATATCGGTCATCGAACCAACGGTAGAGCGTGAATTAACGATCCGGGTTCGTTGTTGAATGGCGATTGCGGGGCGCACGTTATCGATTAGGTCAACGCGCGGGCGCTTTACCTTATCAAAGAACTGTCGGGTATAAGGGGAGAAGGTCTCTATGTAGCGCCGCTGCCCCTCGGCGTATATCGTATCAAAGGCGAGCGAGGACTTGCCTGAACCGGAAAGTCCGGTAATCGCAACGAAGGTGTCGTGCGGGATCTCAAGGGTGAGTCCTTTTAAGTTGTTCTCTTGAGCGTTTGTGATAACAAGGGAGTTACGCGTTGCCATTTCGGCCACTATATCGTGCGGCGCAGTGTTACAGCAATAAACAGCAGGGGGAAATTGCGGTGTACTGGAAACAGGTCAAGCTAACTTTATTATTTGCGGTAGGGGTACTAGCCCTAGCACCTTTGAACGCCGTGAGGGCCGAGGAGGGGAAGATAGCGGAGAAGGAGCAGTGGCAGGAGCAGGGGCTGTGCGCAGTAGCAGAGCAAGCTATGCGGGAGGCCAGCAGGATAAGGGGATTGAAATCCAAGGGACCCGTGCCCTGTGTCGTCTCAAGTCGGGCAGAAATTGAGCAGTTCCTTAGAACAACTATTAAAGAGAAGCTTCCTCCGCACAAGCTGCAGGCTGAGCAGATTGTCTACCGCGCTGTCGGCCTTATTCCAGATGACTATAACTATACAGAGGGGCTAATCGAGCTCTATCTTAGCCAGATCGGGGGCTACTACGACCCAGAAAAGAAGCACTTCGTTATGGCAGATTGGATGCCGAGCGAGTTGCAGGAGGCTGTGGCGGTGCATGAGTTAACGCACGCCCTGCAGGATCAGTACATTAACCTTGAGCAGCTCCTCGATCCCAAAAACGACAACGGCGATGAGCTACTCGCCTATTCAGCTTTGGTTGAGGGGGATGCAACCTTGACGATACTTGATAGCCAGCGGCGTAGGACGGCGCAGAGTTCTTCGGTTGCTAGCCAAGACCTGCCCCAAGTGCCAATGGCTCTTAAGGCGATACTGCTCTTTCCGTATACGTACGGTTTAAAGTTTGCACGGGAGCTGCTTGAGCATGGTGGTTATAAGAGGATTAATCAGGCACTGCTAGATCCCCCTCACACCTCGCGCGAGATCCTGCACCCTGCAGAGTACCTCTCTAATACTCAGGTACGCCAGATTCCACGATTAGAGGAGCTTGATGGGGTTTCTGATGGCTACTCGCCGGAGTACAGCGACACCCTTGGAGAGTTCAGCATTAAGGCGCTACTCGATACAGATGCGAGCGGCTCAGTAACTAGTGCGCAAGGTGCAGCGGGTTGGGTAGGGGATAGGATAGGGGTTTTTCCGGTGCAAAATAAGGAGAGATTAATCTCTTGGCTGACCCGGTGGGAGAGTGCTACCGATGCGCAGGAGTTTTTTAAGGCCTACAAAAAACTGCTCGAAGCGCGTTATGGGAAAAAGATCTCAGCGGCTAGGATTCAACTTACTCCAATAAAGGCCCTAGAGCTGAGCATTAAGGGGAGTAGCGTTTCAATTCGGTTCTATATTACTCAATAGCTACCAGCGAGTAGTCCGTAGTAGTCAGTGCAGGTGCGAGTGAAAGTTGAGCGTGTCCCCATCGGTTTGCACGGTTAAGATAGCGGCTAGTTCCTGCTCATAGTTTCCTAGGCGCATTGCCAGTATGGAAGAGACAACTACGCAGATAGCAGCAAAAAGCGGCCTCGCACTAACAAATTATCTAGCATAAGCAAAAATACGGCTAGTATTTGGCTCTTGATTGTAGTCTGCAGACTCTAGAAATCTTCCTACGTCTTGTAGCAATAAAAGTATAGAATACAGAGAACAAAGGCTTAATAAGTGGAACTCTAAAAATTAAATAGAGGGGGGTAAGCCACCATATTTTGGCTGATAGATAATCAAAAAAATCTACTCCTTTTAATATCTTCTTCTCTGAGGTGAAAAGATGAATAGAATTTAACAGAGCTGCCTCAGATAGCCCAGTTAGAGGCTCGACCCACTCTTCCTGTAGGGCGGCAATAGAGAAGCCGTATTTTTCGAAAAGTAATTTTCTCTCGCCAATAAATACTGAACAAACTCCACAAGTGCCATCGTAAATAATTAGTCCTAATTTTCCAATACGATCACTATCTTTAAAGTCAGTATTCATAAATAAACTTCAGGTACAGGTGGCAAATAGTATAAGTTCATACTGTATAGAGAACATACGCGATTCTAAGTATAAATTAGCTAGGCTTTCTAAATAATATAGGTGCAAATTAAGAAAATTACAAAGTAGAAAACATGGTATAAGTAAGCTACTAGTGCCTAGGAAAGCTCTAACTTATCGAAATCTCCTAGCGGCCTTACTAAAGCAGCTGCTTAGAGATAAATATTTTACCATACCTTTTTTAAGAGTAATTTTTAAGGTCATTTAAAAGGCACTGACACATCTTGATGATTAGCTTTTGAAGCTAACTGTTCTTGCTACTTAGGTTCGACCCTTATGATAGCTTCATTTCTCCTAAGAAACGGAATGGCGAATGGCGGGTCATAGCCAAGAAAAGATGCTACCGAGACCGTCTTCCACCTTGAGCCATTAAGGACTTTTTGCAATCGATCACTTGCGCTTAGAAAACGTGCTTCAGAATTTGAGCCAGAATAAGTAATCGCCGCAAATATTTCTTCTGGTAAGCTAATAATTTTTACTCGCGGGTCATTGGGTTTAGGTGCACTGTCAACGCTAAACGAGCGTGGCAAAAAGAATTGCATATTAACTCCGCTGTAACCTGACTTGGAAGTTTCAACGGGTGAGGTCATCGCAATCTTTGTTGATACATTATCAGCCTGTACAGGTGTCGTCATTGCGACCTTGTCGCTAGAGCTATTTTCACCAGAGATATAGCGAAAGAGGAGCATGAACGCCTCATTTTTATTATTCATGTTGTTCACCACTGCCACTACGCGTGCAGGGTACTGTCTGACCTCTACATTCTCAATTTTATCTATAACCTTATAATTGAGCTGCTCGTACCCACTACGAATCCCAAATACTGAGCAGCCTGGTAAAATAGTCATTATGAATGCAAAACAAGGAATAATTAATGAACATCGCCTCATTTGATGATGATAATATACAGTAATCACGAGCACAAATACTTAAAGGATAGGAAGGCCGACTCAATTTTGGCAAGTATTTGCTTTGAGGTACAGAGAGGTTCCCGTCAAGATTTTGTAGGGCTCGGTCATAACCGCCGTAAGATTAAGATCATTCAAGATGATTGGTATAAGATGATTGGTACGGGGGCTGCTTTCTGGTCCACGATGATTCCGATTGGTGCTGGTTATATGCCACGGTTAAAGCGCTCCATAGGAGTAGCTCCATAAGAGGGGCGCAGGTAATAGGAGTGCAGGTAAAGGGGAGCCCCTGTTGAACATGAGGGGTGATTATTACCACCGTATGTGGAGGTAGTATGCTTGGGGGGCGAGCCATAGAGCGTTTCCGTGATTAACAGTGACGCACTTACTATGTTCGGTAGTTGATTGGGACTGCTGCCTAGAAAGTAACCCCCCACCAACGCCACCCACCAATACAACCAGATAGCCCTAACCAACTGAAATTATTCTAAAGTTAACCGGGCACTAGTGCCCCGTACCAATGATCGCACTGTAGAAAAAAAAGCTAGTTAAGACACAGGTCTCTCGTTTCAGTACATAACCTTCGATGCACCTTGATTTTACCGCAGTGCAGGAGAAGACCGCTATGACACCAGTTGAGCTCATATCAAAATCCGATTCGAGACTTGCAAAGCAGCCCCCACGTCATGGCGGCTTTAGAGCGGCCGATACCCACGAGGCCACAGAAATCCCCATCATCAATGTAGTATTTGGCGAAAACGCTACAAGGTGGCTTTCACGACAAAAAGAAGCTCGCCCTACCCGAAAAGAACTGAAAAAAGACCTGGACGCTACGGTTGCTACCTTAGCTGCTGATCAAAGACTTAAGGCACAGCTAGAGAACCCAAGAGGTGAACACACCATGGCGACTGTAATTCATCGCTGCATAGAGCTTGATCTCAACCTAGGCACAAAGGATCTGCGTTTGTTTTGTAACGCTGTAAAGAGACAGGAAATACCTTGCGAGGGAGTTCAAATGACCTGTGAAAGCTTTCTGCTACTTACCGCAGGTCTATCACATACAAAGATAAAGGATCTGCTTATTGACCCTACTTATCTCTCCCTTTCTAAGGAGGACAAGTTCGTCAAGCTCGTTCGCACCCTTGATAACCTCAAGCTCCTTGGAAGTAGTCAGAATCTAGCTCAGATCTACTCTGGCCTACCAAAGGAACTCAAAGAGCAGATGATGTGTATTAATCTCCCCCTAGCTGAACTCCAAGCTCTCCGAATCAATTTAGAAAAACCCGCGGTAGTGACTTATCTCGCCTCACCGGACTTCAAAGATCTCCCAAAAGAGAACAAGCTCGAAAAGCTCGTTCGCACCCTTGATAGCCTCAATCTCCTTGGAAGTAGTCAGAATCTAGCTCAGATCTACTCTGGCCTACCAAAGGAACTCAAAGACCAGATGATGTGTATTTCTCTGCCCCTAGCTGAACTCCTAGCTCTCCAAATCAATTTAGAAAATCCCGCGGTAGTGACTTATCTCGCCTCACCGGACTTCAAAAATCTCCCAAAAGAGAACAAGCTCGTCGAGTTCGTTTGCGCTCTTGATAAACTCAATCTCCTTGGAAGTAGTCAGAATCTAGGTCAGATCTACTCTGGCCTACCAAAGGAACTCAAAGAGCAGATGATGTATATTAATCTCCCCCTAGCTGAACTTCTAGCTCTCCGAATCAATTTAGAAAAACCCGCGGTAGTGACTTATCTCGCCTCACCGGACTTCAAAGATCTCCCCAAAGAGGACAAGCTCGAAAAGCTCGTTCGCACCCTTGATGACCTCAAGCTCCTTGGAAGTAGTCAGAATCTAACTCAGATCTACTCTGGCCTACCAAAGGAACTCAAAGACCAGATGATGTGTATTTCTCTCCCCCTAGCTGAACTCCAAGCTCTCCAAATCAATTTAGAAAATCCCGCGGTAGTGACTTATCTCGCCTCACCGGACTTCAAAGATCTCCCAAAAGAGGACAAGCTCGAAAAGCTCGTTCGCACCCTTGATAGCCTCAATCTCCTTGGAAGTAGTCAGAATCTAGCTCAGATCTACTCTGGCCTACCAAAGGAACTCAAAGAGCAGATGATGAAGATTAATCTCCCCCTAGCTGAACTCCAAGCTCTCCGAATCAATTTAGAAAATACCGCGGTAGTGACTTATCTCGCCTCACCGGACTTCAAAAATCTCCCAAAAGAGGACAAGCTCGTCGAGCTCGTTTGCACTCTTGACAACCTCAAGCTCCTTGGAAGTAGTCAGCATCTAGCTCAGATCTACTCTGGCCTACCAAAGGAACTCAAAGAGCAGATGATGAAGATTAATCTCCCCCTAGCTGAACTCCAAGCTCTCCGAATCAATTTAGAAAATACCGCGGTAGTGACTTATCTCGCCTCACCGGACTTCAAAAATCTCCCCAAAGATGACAAGCTCGTCGAGTTCGTTTGCACTCTTGATAAACTCAATCTCCTTGGAAGTAGTCAGAATCTAGGTAATATCTACTCTGGCCTACCAAAGGAACTCAAAGACCAGATGATGAAGATTGATCTGCCCCTAGATGAACTTCAAGCTCTCCGAATCAATTTAGAAAATCCCGTGG
>Ga0209190_1000270_pt1 | contig 37827 bp, 44 predicted proteins | sample M_140205_XF_Meta_FD_187315 | JGI IMG/M metagenome (GOLD analysis project Ga0209190, IMG submission 187315) | Freshwater microbial communities from Lake Montjoie, Canada to study carbon cycling - M_140205_XF_MetaG (SPAdes) (version 2) | ecosystem: Environmental > Aquatic > Freshwater > Lake...
CGGTGCTAATACCGGGTAGTTTGCCGGGATGCTTGGATCGTTCTTCGATCTCGGCAAGGAGCGGGTTCAAGGCTTCTGCGAGCGTGAGGCTTTTCAGTAATTGCCCGGGGAGTTTTCCGGCCTCTTCGATGATGCCTTTGATATCGTCAAGAACTGCGGAGATTCCTACGTCTTGCGCGTCGAAAAGGCAATGAAGAGAGCGGGCATGAGCCTCGATGTGCTTCCGCTGGCTGAACATGTTCCGCAAGATGTCCAAGTAGTAGGGGAAGTGCGAGGGAATAGGGATGAACGCAAAAAGCTCGGAAATCATGGCAGCGCCGCCCACATGGTCAAGTCTGCCAAGATTACGCAGGCGATGCGTTACGTTTACAGGGTCGATAGGATTTCCTTCAACGGCTTCATCCACAAGCGTAGTGAATATCTCACGATTGCCCGCATGGTAAAATAGCCCTGGAGGCATTGTGTGAAGGTTCGCTGCAATCCGTTTCGGATCTTGCAGAAGGCACGAGAGGACACCTTTTTCAGCTTCGTCGCTGAACGGCATCGGTCGGTTAAAGGTGCCAAGAAGTTCCTCGGCGGTTGGGAGTGGTTCAGTCATGGTTAGCAGACGAGGCGAATTTTTGATTTGTTGACTGGCGTGCCGAATAGCGAGGTGTCTTCCTCGCGAAGCCCTTGCCAACCTTTAACGATGGTGTTTTCAATCATGGCGATGGCTCGCTTTTCCCCCATCGAGGCAAGATTCTTGAGTTGCGATTCGGCCATCGTTGGCGTGATCGGCCTCCTGATCTCCTTGCGGTATTTTATCCACCTTTCCCACGCTTTAGTAAATTCAGCCGAGCCAAAAGGGAGCGCTAGCGACTCCTCTTTATTTGAAGAAGAAGAAGAAGACGAAGAGTTGCCTTTTGGTTGATGCGGTGGTTCAACCACCCTTGAACCACCCTTGAGCTTACCGGGTAAAATGGCTCTCTTTTGGGCCGATTTCCTGCCACCTTCCGCCGACTTCTCTCGCCAGGATGCCTGCTTTTGACGCTCCTTTTCGAGGCGGTCGTGTACAAGTTTGGTGCTGTCGTTGGGGCATGGTTGGAACATTGCTTGAACCACCGTTACAAGGGTGGTTGAAGCACCCTTACCAAGCAATCTTGCGCATCGCTCTAGATCGGCTGGGATGCTACCATGTTGCCAGCATGATGCGAGAAGCCGAATATACGCACCCTCTTCCTCCAAGGTCATCATTTGGACCCGCTGGCTTGATAGCCAGTCGGACGGGTAAAACTGAAAAGCGGGCGATGGCTTCATCAAGCGAAAAAGGCGCTCCCCACGCAACCAAGGGTAGAAATCCGATATGCGCGGGTTCCTTGGAGGGTGGGGAGCATTTTTGAAAATGGCATACTGACTGGCCGTTTCTACTCGGCACATGAACGTGATTCAATTCCGGCTCGTGTCAAGATGGCAAAAGCCCAAGAAACTCCAGCCCCTTCGGCGTGATGGTTGAGATGGTTGCAGGCCTGGCTTTGCCGGTTCGCTCCCCAAGATGCTCCGTCACCAGTCCAGCTTTACACAAAGACTTGAGCGAGTAAGCCAAGCTTTCGGGGTTCACCCTCACAGAGAGAGATAGATTCTTACGCGTGATTCCGCTCTCGCCGCTTTCCGCGATGTTCAGCAACGTCATCCACATGGAGTACGTTTTCAACGCGCCGCGAACGCGACGCCAGCGGGACAGGATGTGCGTGGCGGTCATTGGCGGAACCTCCTTTCGCGCTGGCGCTGTTCATACATGTTGCGGAGACTTTCGGCTTCATCGCAGAAGATGTCGCCAACGCGATTGATGAAATCGAGATCAGCGCCGGACCAATCTCCCCAGGTTAGCATCTCGGAAGCAAGCTCGATGGATTCTCCGAGGCCTGACTCTTTCCGTTTTTCTTCTGGATTAGCCTCCAGATACAGATCTTTGATTGCGCTCATTGGCATGTGAGATAGTTGATGATTTCAGTCTTTGCCTCTTCCCACCCTTTACAGACTCGGACCCGGTAGCCGTGCATCGACAGCCGTTCGCGCCATGCCTGTTGCTCAGGCGATAACCTGCCACCAACGCGCCGTTTCATTTCGATGAACAGGCCGCATGACCCGTTGGAAGGATGAGCGAGAAACAAGTCAGGGATACCAGGACGGACGCCTTCAGCCTTCAGTTTTGCGGCGGTAGCGGGATGCCTCCAGCCGCCGTTTGGAATGGCAAACAGGCAGCGCAGTTCAGGAATGGACCCGCTTTGAAGCTCTGCCCATTGCATAAGGCACGCTTGCTCGCGGTGTTCAGAGTCGTAGGTTTTCATTCGTCATCCTTTCTCATTTCGTGCTCCGCTGCGCAGTCGGCGCATAGATCGCCGTCTGAGGTTTCCTCCGCGACTGGATTCATTCGGCCAAACATCGCGGCGCATTCAACGCAACGGTGCGCGTGATGAGCGTCAAATTTGGCATCAGATACGACCATGGAATTACAGGCGATCATACAAGCCCGCCCGCAGTCAGCAAAGAGAGCGGCGCGACCTTTGCGAACAGCCCACTCCACGAGAGCGGCTTGAAACGGAAAGAGCTTTTCTGGCATGAATGGCTTAAAGCCAGCGTCGGCGTAGGTCATGCGCGTTTCAGCCCTCCTGTCTTGGCGTCTTCGTAACCACGAGCATATGCGTTCCGGCGTATCGTTTCGCGGATTGATGAAAACTCGTCGTGAGCCTCCTGAATTTTTCGCGTGTGGATGATTGCGGAAACGAATGCGACAAGACATCCGCCCGAAAGCGATCCGAGAAGGAATATGATGTATTCACTCATGACTCGCCCCCCCATTCTTCCAATCCCAAAGCAATGCTACTTTTGAGCCTTAGAGCTACAGATAATTCACGGCGGCACAAGTCGCTGCAAATAGTTCCATTGCGGTTAGTTTGGAACATGTTTCCGCAAACCCTACATTTAACTTCCTTCATTTTTTTGCGTTGATAAACGTGAAATGCGATCTGACACGTTAACGAGCAAAATACTTTATTTGCCCGATCAGTGAGAAAACTAACGCCGCATTTTTTACAAACCATCGCGCTTCTGTTTTCCTTGCGTATTTCCGCCGCAAGAGCAGCCGCTGATCTTAATTTGCGATGCTTGGCATTTATGCGGCACGGGATGCAGCAAAACTTTTGTACTTTAGTTGCTGGCTGAAATTCTGTTTTACAAAATGGACAGGTTGATTTCATGGCTCGCCTCCTTCTACCTGGAAGACCTCGACCAACTCTTGCTTGTCGGCCTTGCGACCCAGAGCGCCAACACGAGTCAGGGCTTCGTTAAGCCTATCCTTGGCCTCCTTGGACGTGAGGTTGTAAACAATGCGTTTCGGCGTCTGTGACGCAATGCCAGAGCGTTTGCGCACGGCTTCTTCGAGTGCCGTGATGCTCACGCTGGCAGCTTCCAGCATGTCGCCGTCGGTGATTCCAAACGGTGCCAGGGCAGCAAAAGCCTTTTGAGCGTCGGTAACCTCGCGGTTGCCGGGCTTCGTCTCGACCGTCCAACCCGGCATTTCGCCTGCTGTGACACGAGCGCGGAAAGCGCCTTCAATTGCAGCCGTCATGAGTTTGACCATTGCAAGACCACGGTAAGCGCCAAGCAAGCGCTCAGGTGAAAGCTCCATTGCACGAGCAAAGAGAGCGGATCGTTGCGTGTCCCCTTGGGGAACCGTCGCCGAGTCGAAAACCTCGACCGTTTGCAGCGCCAGGGTGCGCAGCGCCGGGCATGACGCCTTGGCCTTACACCACTTGCACCACTCGCCAGCCCGCACTTGGTCGGGCGTGGAATTTGCAGCGGCATCCAGCGCAGCCACGAGCCATTCGTGAGCCACAGCCAGTGAGCTTGCATTGTAGTCGGCAACAGTCGGCTTACCTGCCCACGGCTGCACGATGACAACGCGGATCTCGGCGACGCCGTAACGCAGCCAAACGAGCACCGCCAGCGCTGCAAGCTGCGCGTTGTCGATGGCCTCGGCGGTATCGCCACGACCGGTCTTGTAGTCGAGGACAAGAGCGCGGCCACCTTTGACAAGGATCAAGTCGGCCTGCCCAGTGAAGATGAAGTCAGCCGTCGCTTCCGGCGTCACATCAAGCACTTTGCCAAATGCCGTCAGTCCAAGTCGCCGTTCGTACAGCGTCTGGTCAGGTGTCACCATGCAGGGTCCGCCATTCCATTCCTCAATGACCTGCGCGGCTGCATCGCTGCACATCTCCAAGGTTTGAAGCTCTGACATGGAAAGCGTCCCGGCATCAGCCTCCAGGCCGAGCACCGCATGGATGCGCGTGCCGCTAGCTGCGTCCTCACGGTGCTCCTCCGGTGGCGCAAAGCGTTCGAGGTCGAAAGAAGCAGGGCATTCATGCAGGCGCTGCATGCCGGAAGCGGAAGGAACTCCGCGACGTTGGTCGGGTTGTGCGTTCATTACTTGGACCCTCCCTTCGTCAGCTTCGCGATCGACGGCCAGAACTTGATAGCGTGGGAAAGCGTTTCCTCGTCGGCGGTGTAAGGCGTGGCGGAATCTTTGTCCGTGATACCGTTGCGCTTGAGAACATCCAGCGCTTCCAACCAGTTAACGCCGCTAGACTTGATAAGACCTTCGATTTGATCTACGAGCGTCACGGGCGCGACATCAACCAAGACCGGCGACTGCTCAGCGGCTTCCACCTCGACGACCTGCGCTGGCTGTGCTGCCAGCGCTGGCTTGAACAGCTTTGATTGCACAGGCTCGGCGATCGGTGTCACATCGCGTTCTGTAGTGTCAATGGCCTCCTCCGCCGTCAGCATGCCCAGGGTAATGTCGGGCGCGTAGAGTCGTGCAAAGAACGCAGCCGCACGGTAGCGGAGCATCAACTCCGGCATGGTGATCCACTTTGACCCGTTCTTGGTGCTCCACCCCTCGGACTTCGCCATCTCAAGCGTGATCTTTGGTCCTTCAAGCGTGGTTTTGTCAGCCTTGCTTTTTGCCCAAGCGACGCAAGAACGGTCCGACTTGCCCTCGGTGCCTTCCATGCGGAACTGTAGCGGCTCAAAGCGTCCGCTGGAATTGACCATTGCGATAAGGAACGTGGCGCGGAAACTTGGCCGGCCATGAATAACGTCGATGTTCTGAAGCACCATGAATGGGTCGGCACCGAGGCGTTTAGCGATGCTAAGTCCGATGGCGCAATTGGCGAGATTCCCGCAGAATTCCTTGGGAACGAGGGAGGAGGAGGCAAACATCTTAGCTTGCCGTTGCAGCATTTCGAAGGCCGCGTTTTCGCGGGCGATTTGGGCGTCGGATTCGACGTGGGTGGTGGTGAGTTCGGTATTCATTATCGTGGTGGTGGTGTTGTGTGTTGTTTGCGTTAAGCCCACAGAATGAGGGCGACTGAAAAAAGGGAAACGGTGCCAAGAATCCAAGCTGCCATGAGTCCGCATACGGCGGCGCTGAACTCCTCGGCGGCAAGAGGGCGCTTCATGGTTTGATGCCCTCCACATGCTCCAGTCGTCCCGGCGTCTCCAGTGTTCGGTTGGCAAGCAAATCGCTCGTGAAATAAAGGCGCGAGTTCCATTCGGCGAATCGCTTCTTGGTGTTGGCGCGAAGCCAAATAATGAAGCTGATCACGTTGCCAAACCACGGCTTATCATCTCCGCTTGATAGCTCAACGTCATCAGCGGTGATGCGGTTAACGCGAATGAACTCGATAGAATCCTTGTTGCTCTTTTGAACGTGCAAGATGCGCAGGGTGGCGGCGAGCGGTTGAATCTGCCGCTCCAAGTCTGCGATTTGTTCGGAGGTACTCACTTTGTGCCCCCTTTCTTTTCAGACTTCAAGATGAAGTCAGTGACGAGCTTCTTGAGAAGAGACGATGAGGATTCGCCGAGTTGCGCAGCCAAGACGCGGAACGTCTTGTGTGTGCCTTGGGGTATGTTGGTGCCGATGTAGATGAGCTTCATTGCGCTCGATCTATTTCACATCGGAAAAGCGCAGTCAATCGCAGATTTTATTTTTTTGCGATTTTGTTTTTTATCGCGAAGGCCAGGCGATTTCATCCTCACTCCTGCTAGCGTCCTTGAAGGCTTGCGGAAAGTAATCCCACGGCGTCATGATTCCGCCACGGTTGGCGATGACCACCGCTTCGAGAGCGTCAATTTCCTGCTGCGAGATGCCCGCCGCTTGGAGGATGTCCGCGATGCCATCCAGCACGGCCTCGGCATGCACAGGGATCACGTAATCGGTGATGACTGCCAGCCACCACACGCCGGAAGCGTCCTGCCGCCAGTCGAACAGAAAGGCCGTAGACTCGTCTGGATCGCGCACGTCCGGTGGCCGCGATAGGCTCCACAGATGCGCAGAAATCGCCTCTGCGACCGTCGGCGAGGAACAGGGAACAAAGCGCATCACGGGATACCTCCCAGCGTTTTGAGTGCGGTGGTGAGCGCCGAAGCCTCACCAGCCGTCAGCGCCTGCTTGAACAAAATCACACCTGAGATTTCGCCGCTGCGCAGATAATCGCCCGTTCCGCCGTCGCTACCGAGGGTGAATGGAACCGAGCTTGTGGCTGAGATGCCGACTGTGTGTGTCGTTGCCTCAGTGGTGCCGTTGACATCACAGCGCCACACGCCGCCGTGGTAGTAAAAACGGATGAGGTAAGTGGTTCCTGCGACCAACGTGGTGTCAAATCGGGAGTATACTCCAGTCCAAATCGCAGGTTTGCTCTGCGAGCCTGCGCGACAGTAAAATTCTGGGCTGTAGTTGCCTCGCGCTCCAATAGCGCAGTCAGCGCCCGTCAAGGCCGAGCTACCAAACTTGGCCAGCACCCAAAACTCGAAACCATCGGTAAACACCGTGGTCCAAGTGAGGGCTGGCGTCACGATTTTTTGCGCTCCCGAAAACGTGAGGCTCGGTTTGGAGTTGATCCCGGTTAGATTGACCTGCGGTTGAGTGGCTGCTGTAGCCTGCACAAAATCGTTACTGCCATTTTGATCATAAGCCTTGGCCGCGAAGCCATTGCCAGCGCCGACATGAGTTGCGAAGGCTGTCGTGTCAAACCCACCCGCCGCCAGCGTGCCAATGTCGGCCTCCGTGCTGGCGCCCGACTCACGCACACGCAGCGATTCCGCGTTGCCTGTGAAGAGGCGAAATGCGGCCCAGGCCGTGAGAACTTTGGACGCCAGCCCGTCCAGCGGCGGCGTGTAGCCTCCAATATTGGAGCGTGCCATTGACAAGCCTAGTCCGTTGGCAAGAGATGGCATATTACTCCTTCCACAAGATGGCTTTGCCGCTGGTGAGCGTGATCGACGATCCGCGAATAGGATAATAGCCGACCGGCAGCGTAAGACCGGAGAGGCCGCTTTCATCGTCATCATATGCGCCTTCTGGATTCCCAGCCGTGGGAGAAACCACAGCGGAGATAACCGCCTCGCTGATGACCGAGAAGCCGTAGAAATTGAATGGAGTGGCACTCGTGCCAGTGACGGCCTTGTAGCCTTTTGATGCGTGCTCTCGGGTCATGGTTTGATGGCGATGGGGTTTTTAGCGGAGGCTTTGGCGCGATTATTGATCGCCGCAGGGATAGCGGCGATGGCGGCGGATTTACCGACGTCCAGCCATCCAGCGCCGGTGATGCCGATGAAAGTTTTCTCGCCGGTCGCGGTGGTCGAGCAAGCGGAGAGTAGCAGACAACAGGCAGCGAGGCACGGGACGGCGATCTTTGAGGCGATCTTAGATAGCCCGATCTCAACGACCCAGGACAGAACAGCGGCAACGCCCGTGACGATTGCGGTGGTTGTGTGATCAGGCACACCTAGGCCGGTGAGATACGTTGCGAGTGACGCCGAGACGACGGTGATCAGTTTCAGGGCTTGGCGAAGTAGCCAGCCGCCATTTGTTGCGGTGAGCGATTCAATCAGAGCGTTCATTTTGGTTCTTGGGTTTGTGTTGAAGAGAGAAAGTTTCAACGGAGAGCTTGCCAGCATACGGGCAATTTTCAATATCGCAGGTGTTGACCATGCGAGTGATGCCTGAGTGAATGCCGAGTTGCTGAGCCATCTCCTCAATCAGCGGCTCTTTTTCGTTGCGCCATTGTTCGCACTCTTGAGATCGTGTCCACAGCAGTTGAAATAAGAAGCAAAGCGCTCCCGTAACGGCTCCAAGGGCGGCGATGGCGGCGGATTCAATCGTCATAGTTGATGGAGGTGGAACTCAGGAGTGGAAATCAACCTCATTTTTTGCTGGCGAGGTCATTCCTCCATTCGGCTAAGGATCTTCTCCGCGTCTTTCAATGGATTGCCAAGAATCACGTCAGCCGCCGTGAATGGGTTGCCGGGACCAACGATAGAGGTAACTTGGCCGACCGCCTCACCAAGTCGCAAGAAAGCTTTTCGCTGCTCTTTCGGATCGCCGTTGATTACCTTGTCAAGACTGGCGGGGGCACTCGCAACCACCTTCACAGCCTGCCCGATGGCGGTAGATGGCTCGAAAGCATGAAGCCCAAAGAGTCGCCGCCCGACGTAGTCGATAGCGTCTCCAAGCACAAACAGTCCATTGATCGGGCCTGCCGCAATAGCCGCCGCCCATTCCGCAACCGACCATTCCCGCTCTCTGTCGTCATGGTCGCCCATGAGGAGCGAAAGGATTCCCGCCATGAGTTGAGTCGTTGTCGCCATGACCACATGAGCGACCACGGCACGCTGAACATCCATTGCCTTGTTTTTGCTCTTGCCCGTCGCCAGTCTGCGAAGCGCCATGATTTCAATCGCTAGCGTCTTGCGTTGTTCACCGGCGAACATCCACATGCTTTTCAGCCAAGGATTTTGAAGCCCCTCGGTGAGAGAGCGGTTCGCCGCATCGGTAGGCTGCGCAGACTCGGCGATCATCATTTCAAGTTGATCGAGTGCCGCATTTTCTGCCAACGTTTCGTTCATGCCGGATTTGATGTTGATTCGTCGGTAGTAATCGAAAGCCACAGCTGCGCCCGCTGTAGTCCATCCGGCGTCCGTAAGCTGCATGGGCAACATACCTTTACCCATCGCCGCTAGAAGAGTTGAGCCAGTGTATCCGAGCCGATCCATTGCAATTCTGGCCTCAGCCGAAAAGCCCATTTCAATGCGGCGCTGAATGTCGGCACTTTTCCACATCGCCGACACATCTAGTTTGCCGGACAAAAGACGCGCCGTGCCGCGCATGTAATCCCAGGCCGGAACATCGGCAAGCAGCGGATTAAAATACGCGCTCGCCTGCTTCAAAATCGGAGAAATGCGCCACGCCAGACCCTTGAAAGCGCGAGCCTGGAGAAGCCGTGAACCCCACGAGTCAAGTTCAGCAATGCCAGCCGCACCAACCTTGCCTTGATTTTCAAGCTGCATCACCCGCTTCTTGATGCCGTTCGCTGCCGCAGTTCGCCCACTGGCGCGAATGGCGTTCTGAACCTCCTTGTCAGTGAGCACGGAGCGCAGGTCACGAACAAGCTCCACATGCGACACCCAATGCGCCGCGCTTTCGACGTGCTGCATGAATGCGCTAATTGCCGATGTTCGGCGCATGGCGGCGCGTGCGTTCTTGTTTCGCGCCAGAATGAAGCCGGATGAAACGCCCGAGCCGTGGCCTTGCTGGTCAAGGTCGATGATTGAATCTGCCCTAGAGATGTCGCGGAAGATGGGAGAATAATTCGTCACCTGAGGGAACGGCGCGTGAAACATGCGACGATAGACCGGCTCAATGAGCCTTCCCATTCTGGCGTACTCATCCGTAAAGAATCCAGCCATAGCCTTTGCGTCATCGCTCAGGAAAGCACGCAACTGCTGAAAGCTTTCATCGCTCCATCCGTCACGCTCCATCTGCTCACGGCTCGCCTTCTGGTTGCTCCAAAGCAGGTATTGAATCGCTTCGTCTTGCGACATGGTAAGCTCAACGTCTTTGCCTTTGCCGCGCCGCTCAATCTGAAAAACCCGCTTTTGACGCTTCACCGGCAGCGCCTCATTATCTGCCCAGGCATGCGCCAAAGTGGCGGCCTCTTCTTTCGTAAATCCGAGAGCTTTCAAGTCGGCGGTTCCTTCGATGATGCGCAAAACAACATCTGCGGGAACATCTATTGTCTTGATTTTTCGCTCAATCTGAAAAACCCGCTTTTGACGCTTCACCGGCAGCGCCTCATTATCTGCCCAGGCATCCGCCAAAGTGGCGGCCTCTTCTTTCGTAAATCCGAGAGCTTTCAAGTCGGCGGTTCCTTCGATGATGCGCAAAACAACATCTGCGGGAACGTCTATTGTCTTGGTTTTTACACCCGTTTCAATAACCACGCCGGATGCAGTAGAAACCGTGAGATCGCCCATTCGTCCAGCCTGCTGAATGCGCGAAGTCGTTCCGAAAAGGTCCGCTACAAAAGCCGCCCGCCGCGCTTCAATGTCGCGCTTAATGTCGGTCGAATCATTCGCTGCCCGCACGGCCCGACGATGAAACTCCGTTGTGATTCTGGAGTCTTGGCCGAACACGATTTCAAGCTGTTGACCCATCGTGAAGAGCGCGGAATTGAGGAAGCCTTTCACGTCGTTCGTGAAGCGCTTGAATGTGGATGAACGAACATCAGCCTCCACGTTCTCCGCATCCGGCAGACTGGATAGCTTGCCGTTTGTTGCATCCACTTTGGCTACGTTTTTTGCTTCATTCACCCATTCGGCACGGGCGGCATCAATGATCTTTCTCGCCTCTCGTGCGCCGCTTCCGAGTTCGTTCAGCCACACTGCTGCCGCTTCAAGCTCCGATGATTCGCGTCCTTCGAGTTTGTGGAAAAGCTGAACGATTGCCAGCTTGCCGATGGCATCTTGAATCTCTGACGAGTCCTCGCTTTCTTCCAGCGTCTTCTCAATCGCCGCCATTTCCTTCTCTTGATTCGCGTCATCAAGCGAGGCGAAATCAAAGGCAAAGCCGATGTCTTCCGCAGCCTCCGCCGTTATTTTGCTCGTGATGCGGCCCTTGTCGTCCTTCTTTGGCGCGAACCGCTTGAACAGCTTGGCGATGCGTTGGAGGTATTCCTTCTTGAGCCACTTCTCAAGCTCGACGTTCAGCTTGTCGATTCGGCGATCGATCTCGTCAAGCATCGCCTCGTCAGTCGCCAGCCCGGCAAGTTTGACGTATCCGCCGACACGGGCGCGGACTTCTGGCGGAGCGGCGGCAAGGATGCCATCAAGCAGTCGCAGAGCGCCTTTCAGCATCTCGCGTTGAGCCTTTGGGCTTCCGGCTTCCTTCTTCGCGCCTTCCGCCCATTGGTCGGCCTCTGCTTTCGCTTGAGCCATGGATTCCTTGACGTTCTTCACGATGTTGGATCGCCACTTTTTGGAAGATGCGGCGGCGAGCGGAACGGCCTCCGCTTCAGTCATTCCGCTTTTCATCAGTAGGTCTTTCGACTCTTGGAATCGCTGCCACATATCAAAATCCTTCTGGTCCTTGGATCGCTCAACATCATCAAGCGTCATGCCCTTTGCGCCGAGAAGATCATTGAGGGCGAGCGTGTAACGTGATTTTCGCTCCGCTTCGATGTTGGATGCACTTCGCAGAACGGCAGCTTTCTCGATCCACTCCGCGCCGAGTTTTTGCGCCCGCGCTTTCACTACCTGCGCAATCGCCAGCCGCAGTTCAGGATTACGCTGGAATGGCGAGAACGCCGCATACATTCGAGAGGCGAAGTCGCCGCTACGAATTGAGAACGTAATCCGATTGTCCGCAGGATTGAACCGCTGAGATAGCGGAATCACGTTGCCGCCCTCGTCGCGGGTGATGGGGGCGGCGGATTCTCCTTTGGCCTTGGATGCCATCCAGCTTTCCATTTCATTAAGAGCAGTATCCAAATCATCAGGACTTGGCGATCTTGGAACCAGCCAGTATTTATCGACCGAACCAAACTCCTGCTCTCGAAATGGTGATGGGGCATGATCACGAATACTCAATCTCCACTTTCGACCATTACCGTCCGAAATATCAAAATAGACACTGCGGCCACCCGTGTCTTGAACCTCGTTCAATTCCCAGCCATGCGGCAAAATAATATTGTCCCAAAACTCTGAGCGCATGGCGTCCGAGGCAGATAAGGATGCTTGCTGTCCCTCTGCCCACTCCACCTTGCGCTCCATCTCTTTCAATGCCTCATTGAGATCATCAAAAGATGCTTCCATTTCGCTGAAATCCCCAGAACGGTTCCACAGTTCCCAAGGCATAGCTTCGAGAGCCTTATCAAAGGCAGCTTTGTCAAATTCACCATCCTTGCCATCGTAAGCAGAGTCGGATTTGTCGATGAATTTGGATACCTCCCATTCACCTTGAGTGTATTTTTCCGTGAAATCATATTCGCCGTCGTGGCGGTCATGCCTTGGCTTGGGTATTTTCGGCTTTGATGCTTTTTCCGCTTCGAGAAGCATCCTTTCTCGATTGGCAATTTTACGGTCATCCGCCGCCTTCGCCGCTGCATCCACCATCGCTTGCTGCTTGGCAACGTCGCCAGACTCCACGGCTGCTATGTATTCGGCGTCTTGCGCGGGCGTCACAAGCGAGAATGTTTCTTGGCTTGCTTCCATTGGCCTCGCAAACATCGCCGGGATACCGAGAGAGTCGCGAACGCCATACTTGGCGAGAGCCGTCCTCATCGCTTCTGGCGATTCTCCAGGCTCAAGGAATAGCTCGCCGTTGTGGTAGATCGCCTGAATCCTCGCGCCAAACTCCGCCTCGGTGAGCTGCGGATTCTGCTTCTTGGCTTCGTCAAAGAGACGATCAAGCGACAGCATGCTCGACGACTGCCCGACCATCGCTGACTGATAGATGCTGGCGAAGTCAAAAGGCTTGGGCGTGGAGCGCTGGAAGAACACGCCAGCGCCCTGCCCTTTCGCCACTGGACCGCCGCCTTGCTGCATGCCACGTTGAAAGAATGACTTCAGCGGAGCCGAGGTGTTAACGTTCCCCCACTTGCGACCATGCGCCACATCCGCCGCTTGCGCCGCAATGTTGGCGGTCGGGAAGAATTTGCGGAGGCTGAACGTCTCGCCTGAAACAGGATTCCCATTCTCTTCGAGGATGCGCACCAGGTTATCGTCAAATATGACGAAGTTTCGCGAGCCATTGCCCGCGCTCCGGCTGCCTGCGTCCAGGTATTTGATGCCGGGGATGCCTGCTTGCGCCAGTGCTTTGCTGCGCTCAGAAACATTACCACTATTTGAAATCCATGTGTAAATCTGCTGGCCTACAAACTTGCCAAGATCAGAACGCCCTTTGAGTGCCGAAGTTGAACTTGGCAGGTAGTTATCAAGCGCCGCCTTCACCTTTTCACTCTGCTCACTCAGCGGCTTGTCCCAGTCCAGAAACTCGTCCTCGTTTGGGATGAGTTCCACGGTGTAGAGGTTGCCGAGGGAGGTATTGTATTTTTCCACCGCTGCGTCTGCTTCTGCGCGATCTTGAAATAGTCCGATGTGCTTCCCGTCCAATTCATTCACCACTTCCCACCCGTTTACACGGGAACGAATCATTGCCTTGCCTGAAAGGTTCTTCCTGTATTGGCCTGCAACCTCTTTGCTTTCGGCCATGTAAAGTCCCCAACCATACGCCTGCGAACCTTCACCCGTGCCGATCTTCGACAAGCTGAACTTGTCCACTTTGTGCGGCGTTCCGTGGTAAGCGCGAATGCTGAACGTCGTCGGCCCGACGAGTTGCGCACCGTCCGGCATTTGCACGATCTTCGAGGCGTCAGCAGGAACAGCGCGAGATATCGAAAACGTCGTTGCAACTTCCCGCGCTAACCCATGAGCAAGGTATGAATCCTCAGATCCAAACACCATGACGATATTGCGCTTTACCTTGAAGCCCTTGCGCTCAAGAGCGGCCATCGCCGATTCTTTGCGAAGTTCACCCGGTGGAAGGTGCCAATACAAAGTTTCATTGTCCTTGCGATAGCGAAAAGTTCCCATGCCTTCGCTTCCTTGGTCAAGCCCTTCGCTTTCATGCGTTCCCCGCGCTAAATCAACAGCCTTTAGCTGCACATTGCCAGAGTCTTGCACGTTGCCAAGATAGCCAAGGCTAAACGTCTCGCCATTCGGCCCAGGCGCTTCTTCCGAGTATATCAAACTGCTATCAATTGAGTTTAAATTGATAGCCTCGTTCGCGATGGCTTCCGATTCGGGGGCGGTTTCGCGCTCGAACTTGGCTTGCTGGTCAACGCCTAGAAGATCATCAATGTACGCGTCGTATTCGTCGCCCAGCTTGCCAGTCTTTCGAGCTTCGCGTATTCTCTTCGCCGTTTGCAGCACGGAAGCCAGAAGGCGCTTAAATGCGCGAACCCACGCCACCAAAGGCGAGTTGTTTTCTTCGAGCGATGTCGTGATTGATCCGCTTCCAATACGCCGACCATCTTGCAACCTGCCGAGCACATCAGCCACAAAGATACGAGAGACGGCTTCTACCAGCTCGCGCGGAGCGAAATCTGGCGAGGCGTTCACCTTGTCAGCCGTTGATCCGACGAGGAACTTTTCGCCCGTCGCTTCTTCCGCCTGCTGAATAAGTCTGAGCCAGTCGCTTTTTTTGTAGCGTCCAAGTCTTAATCCTTCCTTGAGTCGCCCCTCGCCCGTTTCTTCAATAAGAGTGGTTAGGTTCGCGCCTTTAAATAGCTTCGACTTCGACACTCCACCCTTAACCACATTGGAACCGAGCATGATGGCTCTTTCGACAGCATCACGCATGATCTTGATGCGCTCTTCTTGCGACTCTCCAAAGACGTCCGCCGCGATCTTGCGGGCCTCGTCTATATTTACGCCTTGGATCACGTTGGCCGCGATTGCCGCCTTGATGGCGTTCTCGGGAGACATGGAACCGTCACGAACACGATCTACCAAAGAGTCTGACGGAAGAGGTGACACAGTGACCTCTTCGCCCTTCTTTTTCAGAATGGCGTTAGCGATTCGCAAGATGGAGTCATTATTGATCCGCTCCATTTCATTCATGTTTTGCTCAATAACCGGTTGAGCTTCGCGCCAGGAGTCAAAGGTTGCCTTGCTACCATCGTTCAAATCCGTCACGACCACTTTGCCACCAGGGAGGATCGTGTACTCAGGAATCAGACCTTGGCGCGTCACTTCAACGACGGCTTCGGCTACCGCTTTTTGTTGTGTATCAAGTTTGTCTTGATACTCCGCCGCTACTTCCGACGAGCGGCGTTTGAATGCATCGATGTAAAGCGTTTGCGCCTCATCCATTTTGCCAGCCCGCGCCGCTTCAATGATTGGCACGGCATCGACTTCAATAATGCCCTGTTCTCCAAGCCTATCACGACTACTGAGCAAGTTTTGCGCATCCTTGATGTCGCGATGCGTGGCAATGCCAGCGCCGAGAAGAATGAGGGGAATGCTGGCGATTGCCACCGTTCCGCGAGAGTCTTTCCATCGTTTCCATTCGGCGGTCATATCCAGCCCGGTATCCCTGCCAACTGCCTCAAAAACAGCCCGAGTGAACGGCAATGTCAAATCTTGAGCGCCCTCTTGAATTTGCTCGAAAGCGTAGGTTGCCCCAAGCCTTGCGCCAGCGTTTTGCCACGCCGCACTTGTGCCGCTTTTCAGCACAGCGGCAACGCTTGGCAGCTTTAGGAGAATGCCAATCTCCAAAGCGTCAAGCGCAGCTTCGCCAGCGCCAGCCATTCTCGAAATTGCTCGCGCCTCGGAGGGTTCAAGCGATGGATTCTCAAGTCTTAGTTGGTCGTAATTAGCCTCCGAGTACAACTGCCAGGAAATCGGCAGCGTCTTGCCCCGTGTCAGGAAATTGGCCGCCGCCATGGCGACACTACTTCCAATCGCGCCGGAGATTTCGCCAACGGGATCGGAGCTTTCCGCGATGGACCGCAGCTCGCGGGCAATCTGGTTTTTCTTGAGCTCTCTTTTTTGGGCCGCCTCGACGAGCTTCTTTTCATCGGCATCAAGCTCGCGGTATTGCTTGGCCGTTTGATTCGCTTCGTCGATGTCCGCTCTTGTCACATCTGCGGACGCCGTTCCAAAGCTCGTAACCTTCCATTCCTTGAGGAAATTGGACGCCTTTTCGGCGCTGTCGATTTTCGCAATTGATGTATAAGCCACACCAAAAGCGAGAGGATGCAGAGATTTTGCTGCATCCGTAATCAGCGGTAGCGTTGGCATGTTCGACATGCTTTCAAGCTGCTCGTCTTTGGCGATGCCTCCAAGCTTACCAGCGAATCGCCCGCTGCTTTCTCCGATTTCTTGGAAGAATCCCGTGATTGCGTTGATTGCAGCGCCAGCTCCGCCCATTGGGCCAAACTCACGAGCGCCGATGCCTTTCACTGCTTTCTCACCTCTTGCTTGAGCCATCATCGTTGCGGCTGTCAAAACGGCCTTTCGTTTTGCCTCTGGCAAATCCAGCAGAAGACCCTCGAAATCCTTCAGCGTTTCTTCGTCGCCGTCCTTTGGCGATCCCTGCATGGCTCGTTGATAGGCGTCAACAGCATCGGAAACGCCGATGCCGGAGATAGATTCCCGTGCCTGCAAGAATCCCCGCGTGAACTCGGTCGAATCCGGCATGCGGTCGAGATTCTTGGCCTGCCACGCTTGCAGCGACGGAATCACGTCGTCACCACGAAGCGCGGCCTTGATGCCTTCCTGAATGGTTTCTTTCTTTTGCTTGTCCCTTCCAAGTTTCTGCTTTGTCTTTTCGTAAAATTCGTTTGCGTCTTTTGGCACCACGGATGCGCCAAGCCCATTAACATCCTTAGAGAACGCTGGCATATAGAAGCTCTCAAACTGCTGATCTACTTCACCGATGGGGCGGCTTGTCCTTTGGGCCACAAGGCCAACGGATAGCAGTCTTTTCTTTTCGCTTTCGCGCAGTTCTTCGGGAGTGAACTGCAAATGACGATTCATGCTGTCTTGCAGTGATTGCGACTGCTGAGGGAGCCACGCATCGAATCCCTGTTCAAAAGCTGGCGTCAAATCGAGTTCTGTGCTGAGGGGCATAATTATTGCAGTTTGGCGAAGTGAGAGGCCACTCCCCCAGGCCAGTAGGAATTGACAGAGGTGGGGTCATTTTCAGCGCCAATCGGCGCATATATCCGCCCGATGGCGTCGAATGTGTCGGCCCCCTTGTATAAGTTGCCCGCAAGGCTTTTAGCCTGGGCAAAAATGGAGTCGCGCACATTGTCAAAGGCGATTGGCCCAGATGAATTAGAGACGCCCATGGCATTCTTTTTATTCCTGAAAGCCTTGGATGTACCATTGCCCGTTTCGTGCATGGCGATTGCCGCCAATGCCTTTGGGGACAAGTTGTATTTCCGTGCCGCTTCTTCAAAATCGGCGGCATACGGCGCTAATCCTTCCGGCAACTTGTCGGCCAAGTCTGGAGCTTCTGAAAAGCCACGAATAGACGGGCCTGCGCTACTCGCCTGATCCGGCACAATTTGCGGAAACCATGCCGACTGTCGGCGTTCTGAGCCGGTGATGTCGTGGAACATTTGAACGGCCTCTTTCTGCGTCGGCGTGCGCTTATGAGTTTGAAGGAACTCATCGAAAGCGCTTTCCACCCTGTCGTTGAGTTCAGCCGCTTTTAAGGATGCCTCAAGCGCCTTGCCGACAATCACTTCGCCGCCGCCGAACTTGCCGGACAACGCTTGATTGAATAACTCCTTCTCCCCCTCTTCGAGAAGATCGTATTGCGCTTGGTCAAAAAGCGCCGTTCGCGTGTTCTTGTCGGTTTTATATCGGTTTTTGGCGAACTCTTGGAAAAGCTCTAATTGTTGCGGCCCTGTCGTTTTTGCCACCCTTTCAGCCTCGTGTGCCTTAAGCCCAAACTGCTGTAATTTCCCCGGCATTTGCAGCAGGCTTTGCGCGGCTGGCTCTTCCGAGCGCGTTTTGTATTCGCCAAACGCTCCCGACTTCATCAATTCCTGTACACCATCCAGCATCCATTTTCTTTTGGCACTCTCAGAGCGGCCCGCGCTGGTTGTATTCCGCTTCACAACTGCGTCAATGTTGGACGTGAAGCGTTGTGCCTGGAACTGATCGACTCCCATTGCCGCCGCCTCGCGCTGAATTTTCTCAAACTCTGCGCCAGTCGTGTCCTTCGTTGGATCGTAGGTCAAGACGCGGTTGTTGATGAAGTCGTTGAATTTCGCGGGGTCCGCAGGAAGCCCGGCATCGCGGCGCTTGATGGCCGACATGATAGGCGTAGCATCCTCAACGGTCATTTGACCTTCTGCTACTTGCCAATTGATTTCGTCGGCGCTGGGAAAGATGCCATTAGCCGCGTCGTAGTTCAGCTTTCCGTAAAGCGCGGCGCTAGCTTTATTCTTCTGCGTCTCAACTTTCTGAGTATAGAAATGAGTCGCCTTTGCTTTCGCAATGGTCTTTTCGTCCTTGCTCATCAAAGTGGAGTTTTCAAAGACAGCAACGGCGCTTTCCAAGTCTGGTTGTTCTTGTAGCAAGAAAGCGTTTGCAGCGTCATTTTCGGCCCTCAAATTAGCGTCCTTCGCCATGCGTTCGTAATCGGCCTTTTTCGCTTTGATTTCTTCCGGCCAAGCCGCATTTTCAGGCAGCATAGAAAGCGCGTTATATGCGCCGTTCAGGTCTCCCGACTTCGCCGCTTCTTCCCCGCGAGTAAAAACAGCCATGCGAGCACGCCCGACCGACTGCTTGAACGCCTCGCCCTGAATCGCGATGGCGTGACCATCCGACCACCGGCCAAAGCTGGACTTGAGCCGGATTCTTGCGCTGTCGGTGAGCTTCAATCCGTCGATATACTTTTGCATGCCCGTTTGGCGTTTTTGCCATTCGGGTAGCCATTGGTCTTGATCGGTGGTCGTTTGCTGGAACTGCTGGAACTCCATCGCATGACGGCGCATCTCGCCTTCAGCCTCGACAAGCTGCCGGGTGTCGTCTGCTTCCGCTTTCTTCAGCGCCAGCGTTTGCAGCGTGCCAGAGACATTAGAAAGGGCTTGACCCCACGCTTGACCGTCCGAGCCGACCGGTAGCGCCGCAGGCAATGGAACGCGAGCGCCGACAGGAGCGGGAGGCGGGACGCCACCGTTGTAGAGAGGGACGCGAGCCATGGTTTAGTAGGTGGTTTTGGTGGCGGTCTTTGGTCTGCCGTAATAGCTCGATCCGACGCCAGCAAGCGAAGCAGCGCCGGAAAGTAAAGTCGCGCCAGCTTGCGACTTTGCCGCCGCCGATTGTTGCGACCCGAGCGCAAGCGCGTTTTGACCTTGGAAAGCAAGCGCCCTTTGTTCCATATCTCGACCGTAGCTGATGTCGATCAACTCCTGCTGTTGCTGAGCGGCTGTATTGGCGAGAATGTCCAACGGCGTGCCGGTGACCTGAATGCCTTGACCGCTGATTTCAGCGAGCTGCGTCGCCCTGAAGCGCTGCTGATCAAGCATCTTTCGCCGTGTTGCCGCGTCGGTTTCCGCCGCCTTCTGTGCTGCCTCGGCGGCCATAGCGTCAGACTGTGCTTGTGCATTCAGCTTTGATTGCTTGGCCTGCTGCTGAGAAGCGGAATAGCTGGCGTAAGTGCCAACTGCGGCAAGGGCCGTTGAGGCAATGTACGCATAGGTGGCAACGTCGAGGCCGTAGGCGAGAATGAAGCTCATACAATTACTTTGGTTGCGAGAACGTGCGGTTTGTCGCTGATGAAATAGCCGTTTCGCTGCATGATAGAACTGATTCGTTGTTCTACAAATGTCTGGATTATGCGAGCGCCTTGTAATTTTGCTTGTTCGCACGCGAACCGCTCAAGCTCCTGAAACGCATGAAGTGCGGACTCTGGCGTCACTTCAGGATTCACAGTAAAATGGTCAATCGCGCACATGAGCGGGCGAAAATACAAGGACGCAAAAGCTACTTTTTGCCCGTTGGATTCCACGATAATTGACACCTCTGGCAGCATCCACAGGTCAACCACCATTTGCCGAGCGTGCGCCCACGCTTGCACATCCGGTAAATCTTGGAGGGTGAATAAACGCGCTGTCATGAACCGGAAATTTCTGCTTTGAGCACGAAGCCGAGGAGGTTGAAAGGTGTTGGGTCGGAATGCTTAAAGGTTAGAGTCAGTGCATCCAACCACTCAGCCGGAACATGCTCGTCAACTCGTCCAGTGAATACACCAGACGTGCCGGAAGGATAGCCGATGGAATCGCCAGTCAAAGCGGGATCATTGCTCAAACTGCCGCCCATGGCCTTATGAAGAAGAAGCTGGATGCGTTGCGCATTAAACCTTCGTCCCTGTGCGGTGCCGTCCTGCAAAATCTGCTCTATTGGCTCAGGCTGCAAAACGGAGGCAATGGGCAAACCGACAAACATGGTAGTCGCCGCCGCGCTAAGAGTGATGGCTCCGCTTGCGACAGTCTTGCTCTCGATGGTTGTTCCTGAATGCCAGACTTTGACGGCCTTAGCTTCGAGATGCGATAGACCGGAAACCGCCGTGCTGCTTGCCTGCGTGATCTTCTTGGAGCAGTCGAGGTAACAGAAGTCCGAAGCGGTCGAGAAATCGAACTCCTGCGCAGTCGGATAAAACCTCTCGATGTAGCGCTTTGTTGTACCGTTGATTGTGCGCTTCACAACGCACCAAACTCTATCGGCATCGCCAGTGCTGCGGAGCGTCGCGACGGCCTCGAAATATCCGTCCGTAGTTCTGCGGAACCATGCCGTGATTTGGTTCTGACGGTTGTATGAGAAGCCAAGCAAGACGCCATCACCGGAGACGCACCACAAAATAGGATCGGGCTCGTTCTGGAATGCCGCGTCGATGATGCCGCCTTCCGTCACATGCTCCGCTCGCAATGTCATGTCTGGAGCCTCGTAATTGTCGGACGCAAACACGTAGGAGAACTCGTGAACTCGCCGCCCGGTGAGAGACACCCAAAGGAGAGAGTCCTTGGTCTGAATCGCGCTCAACCGCTTCGAGCCGCTGCGGTTGCGCTGAATGGCTTGGATGTTCGTTGGCTTGAGGACTTCAGATCCATCGCCACCGCCCTGAATAGTCCACTCGTCCCCCTCGGTGCCAACAACGAGACCTTGCCGATAACCCGCGATCCACCGCACGAGATTTGATGCGCTGGAATTGAGAACAACGTCGAAGCCGTTGTCGTCTTTGTCGCCGGTAGCGAAGTTGAAGAAGTCGTCAATGTTCGATCCGCGAACGCGATTCGGCTCCTTCGACGTGCCACCGAACCAAAGGCGCAGATTGTGAAACCCGACGCACGAGGGATAGCCGTTCGACGCGGAGAAGGCCGGGAGAAAAAAGAACTCGCACGAGTCGAGCATCGCAGAAGGAACGATGCCGCCATATGGGAGAGCCGACGACACGACCAATACCGTCGAACTCGTCACGCTTGAAATGCGGAAAGGCAGCTTTGCGGGAGTGAATCGTGGCTCCAGCTTGCCGAAGCAGTTCCCCGCCGTTGCGGAGTTAAGTTGACCGTTGAGACGATACCATGCTCCTTGAGCTGGTGCTTCGTCATTGTAGAGGATCGTTCCAGCGTTGAGACTGGCAACCGTCCAGGCGTTTATGGTATGCCAGGTTACGCCGTTTTTCGACTCTTGGAGTTGGAGTTCGCACAAAGGAGCGCCGCCAGAAAGCCACTCTGTGCTCACCGCATAAGACCCCTGCATGAAAGTCGGAAGCGTTTCGTAACTCACTGGTGGAGTGCCCGCCATTGTAGCCGTCCGCGCCTCCGCTTGACTCTCGACGATGAATAAATCGCCCACGCCAAAGCCGTCAAAGATGTCAGCTGTTGACGCCGTGAGAGTATAGAGAACCTCGTCAGGAGTCGCCACCCGCCAGCGCGTTGCCCATGAAGCCCCGACTCCCGGCTGAGTGCCAGCCGCCGAAGTGTGCGCCGTTGTGCAATAGTAAACGACCGTTCCATTGGTGGACTTCCGTAGCGCTCCAACAGCGTAAACCGTCGCCGTCACCCATACTGCGGCTTGATATGCCACCGTCACCGTTTGACCACTCGTCGCGGACAGCGGATGATCCACGAGCGGCGGGAAGGTAAAGTCGATTGCGCCGACCATGAACGAGTATGATGGCGTTGTCGTCGTGGCGTCACTCCATGCCACATGATCAATGAAGTCGTCCGCGCTATCAGTAGGAACACTCTCGATGATGAGCGGCGGATGATTCGCGTGAGTCATCACCAACGTGCGGTTTACCGGATGCCAGTCGATCTCTGCAAGCTCGGACTCAGAGAAGCTGTTCGGCCACTCGATGATTGAACCTGTTAGCGCATGCCAATAGCCAGCGGCGAGAGCCGTCGCAAAGTTGGAATCAGTCGCGCCACCATTGCCGCAGCGAACATAATTCGTCCCGCCCGACGAGCACAAATCGCCTAGCTCGTAGGTGGTCGCTGTCGAATGAGCCACGACTGAATAGCCGCTGTTGATTTGCAGATATGCAGGCTCCGTCTCTTTCCAAAATCGGAAGTATCCAGCGCCGACCTCAAGAATGTAATTCTCCGTGCGGCTGATTCGCATCGATACAAGTCGGACTTTCTTCGTTGAGTCTTTGACCTCGCCAATGTATTGCGTGCCAGGAACTTTGAACGCTCCACCATAGGGGCGAACCATGAAGTTTTCCATTTGCACGCAGCCAGATCTGTAGCCGTCGAAATCAACGCGACCATTCATCAGCGGAGTGAGCTCGCCACCGTTGAAGTTGACGTTCAGGCTGTGAATAGCAGGCATGGTCAGTGCGTTGAGATGACGCCGCGACGAGCGCGAACGAGTTCTGAGTCGTAAACTGGCTGCAAGGCGCGACCCTTTCCTTGGCGGGCGTCGCGTTGCTTGGCGGCTGGAGCAATCATGCGCTCAAATTGTGTTCGCAGTTCTGCCGCTTTACCAGCAGAACCGGTGAGTTCTTGAGCGATATAAGAGGCCAGCAAGAGCGCAAAGGCGTTGATAAATTCCTGCGTCCAGTTCGTCGTGGTCGTTTCCTGGAAAACGTAGCTCAGGAGAATTTGATCAGCATTGCACAGAATCTTCGTCCCCTCGACCGCGTAGCGTTCCGAGTCTTCCTCGTTGCCTTCAAGGCTGTTGACCTTGTTGACGCGCAGGCAATCGGTGGGCTTCGTGTGCTGATAGTCCCAGCCGAACAGCGGAGCGAGAATCCACTCCCCCGTGCCGCTCGTGTGAGTGCCACTGAACACGGAATCGTCGAGATCGAAAACGCTGGATGAAATCACCGTCACGTACCAAGTCCCATTTGCAGCCGGACAACCTTCCACGTCTCGAAAGTGGATGCGGTTGCCAGTCGTCAGGCCGTGAGCCGTAGCCGTAACTCGAATCTCATCACTCGCGCCGGCGTCAGCCAAAGCGACGCCAGATAGGTCAGTCCAGGTCAATGTAAGCCGCGCTCGCTTTGTGGCGAAGTTCCACGGATGCGACGCAAGCGCCTCATCACGCGCCGGGGCAAACCACTTGCGGCAGACTCGCGCCTGCTGCGTGGCATCCGTTGACATCGCCGTCATTTCTTTTCCGGCGATGAGCGAGAGGGATAGATTGGCGATTTCGGTTTCAGTCATGGGATTTCAAAGAAGAAGCCCCCGCCGCCCAAACAGAGACGACGAGGGCCGAGGACTCCACCAACCACAGAGGAGAGTTTAACCGAGGTCGTAAACGAGCGTCCAGACCTGCGTATGAGAGACGGCCACCGTCGCGGTCGTCCAGGTAACGACGATCCAGGCATCAGCGGAGAGATTGGCGGGAGCGAGGATGCCAGCGCCAACGGTTCCCGCTTCGGTGAAGTTCTTACGCCCTGCGGCAGAACCGAGGGCGAGGCTGGCACCGAAGACGTCATCGTCGATGGCGACAGGCGTTTCGGCATCAGTGAAGGTGCCGATCTTGCCGGTGAGAGCGTCGCCAGGGTCGCCGTAGTCTACCGAGCATAGCTGCGGAATGAGGCGAGCACCTTTGGGGAGTCGTGCCAGATACAGCGGGTCAGCGGTCGCGGCGGTGTAGGAGGACTTGGTGACCTGGATCACCTTCAAAGGACCGCCATAAGAGCGGATATTTGGAGCCTGCGACTGGTCATTGACGGTCGCGAGTTGGAGAGTTCCGAAGTCAGAGAAAACATTAGCCATAATCGTGAGTCGTTAAGTTTGTGAAAGGGTGAAGAGCGGGAGCCTCTCGACTCCCGCTCAAGATTTGGTTACGGGCTTTCGTCCGTGTAGATGCGGACAACTTTTTCGTTCTGGGTGCGAACAGCACCGCAGCGATAAACGCTGCGAATCTGTTTGCAGTGGCGACGACCGGGGAGGATGTCCATGTGGACGTTGCGACCGCCATCAGCGAACTTGATGCCGGACTTGTGCCAGGCGAAGCAGGTGCGAACGTCGGTCGAGGTGTTCCGGGCAAGTCGCTCGGTGCGCACGAACTTGAAGCCGAGGAAGCGGTCAACCTTGCCGTCAACCAACGCTTTAACGCTGGCGTAGTCCTCGCTCGTCATCTTGTCGATGAGTAGCATGTCTTGAAGCTGCTGCGCGGAGTAAGCGAAGTAGCGGTCACCGTCTTCGATTTCGGCGGCGTCGAGCAGCTTCTTAGCGCGGGCGATCTTCGCCAGCGTCAGGCCACTGTTTGCAGTCGATCCGCTGGCGACGTAATCGACAGCGATGGAGAAGTTCGAGTCGAAGGCATCGCTCGTGGTGCCATTCTCGCCGATATAGCGAGTTGCGCCGAATGCCTGGATGATCACGTCATCCTTGGAGCGATTGGATGCGGCACCCATGGCGGCAACTTCATCCGAATCAGGAAGGCTGATCGTGCCGAGTTGCATTTCATCGTCTTCATCGAAGATGATGACCTTCTCGAACTTGCGACGGAACAGCCAGTAGGAAACGCCGGTCGAGTCACCGTCTGGTGTATCGCCTTTGCGCTCCGTGACTTCGGACATTTCGCCGATGTCGAGCTGGTTGAACTTCCGTCGCTTGCCGGTGATTGTGGTGGAAGTGACGGAATCGCCGAGGCGAGAATCCGTCTGTTGAGCGAGCATTTCCCAATTTTTGGAAAACTCCGTTTCGTAGTAAGTCGTAATTGCGTCAGGCATGACGTTAAAGAGATTGGATGATTGCGAGATGGTGGCTTGTCTGAGTCGTGACTTGCCGGGTGATTTACCCTCTCGCGGGTGTCTCTTTCGAGGCCGCTGCTTGGCTCCTCGCGGGTATCCTTGGAAGGGGCCGCTTTGACTCTGCGGTGAAGGGGTGGAACTCGCGGCGGAATGTCAAACGATAAATTGAGGCTTGACGATTCGAGGTGAAGCGGCATTGGAGCTTTTCGGCCCCGGCTCTTTGCGGTGCGTGCGGTTTAGCCGATATTCACGCCATTCAAGCGAGCCATGAGCGAGGATGCCTCTTGCTGCCTTGAAGGACCTTCCGAGCCCATGTAAGCGTTGTGCCAAGGATTATTCGGATTGCGGCGGATGTCCTCGGCCTGAGCCTTGCCGTCCATGACGGACGATGACTTGTCACTGCCGACAAGCTTGTCAGGAGATATCAACCTGGAAACGGTCAGCATGGCCTTTACGAACTTGGCGTTGTTGGCAAGCTCATTGTCGTTGATGTCAAAGCCGACGACTTGAGCGGCCTTCGCAGCAAGCCCAAGGTTTGCGTCAAAGTCAGCGCCCCAATCTTTGCGAAGCTCCGCCTCCTGACTCTTCACAAACTCGTCAAGCTTGGATTGACCAGCTTGGTGCATCTTCGCCATGCGTTGCGAGTCGAACTCCACGAGCTTTTGCGCAGCCGCAGGCGGGATGTTCAGTGAATGCGCCAGCTTGGCGAACTCGCCGACTTCCGCCTCGTTCCATGTCAGGCTATCGGGTAGCTTGTCGGGCTTGGCGATCTTGTAATCCTCGACTTTGGCCGGGACTCCGAGAACTTCGCGGATTTGAGCGTTGAACCGCTCGACATCTGCCGGTGAGGCGTCTGGAGCCGGGGCTTTGAGTGTGGACTTCTGCCCGATGAGCTTCGATGCGTTAGCGTGGCCGCGCATGAGTTCGAGAGGATTCGGATACTTCGCGAGAGCTGCCGCTGACGGCTTTAAGTCGTCAGGCAGCCCAGCATCCCAGCCGGGTTTAAAGTTGCCCTTGTCATCGAGTGAACTGCGGAAGTCCCAAGCTGTAGATCCGCCGTCACCGTTGCCTTGTGGCGCAGGACTTGGAGTGGGCGCAGGTGCGGGGCTGCCGCCAGCCGCGCCTCCTAGAAGCGTTTGACCGCCGCCTCCGTTGCTGCCGCCTTCGCCGCCTTCGGCTTCGAGTAAGAATCGAGGAAAGAGTTTCATGGGTTATGCGCCCCCCTCTCCGGTGAAGTCGTTCTCTTTGTTCGTATCCTTCTTCTCTCCGGGTAGCTTGTCTTGCAGTTTGGACTCTGCCTTGACGAACTCCGCAACGGTGGCAGGCGCGCGGCGGTTGTCAGGATAGCGCGTAGCGATCTCTTCCGGCGTCGCGTGATCTTTGAACCAAGCGACGTACTCGGGCGTCTTGTCGCCCATGGCCGGATGCTTCGCGGGAGGCCTTGGAATCTTGCCATCGTCAGCGAGTTTGTGAAGTCGCTCGACGGCGGAAAGGTCGCGCTCGATCACGGGAGGCTGAACCGCGACGGGAGTTTCCGTCACGGGGGGCGCTTCCTGAATGAGTCCGCGCCGCTTCATCTCGGCGGCGAGATCATCGTCGGACATATCGGCAAGTGATGGCTTGTCGTCGCCATTATCGCCGACGATGAATTGAAGGTCAACGATTCCAGACTCTTTGCGAATCGCGCCCTTCACGGTAGGACCGACTTTAGCGATCAGGTGGCAGGTGGAATCTTGGATGCTTCCGATTTCGTCGCCGTCATTCGTGACGACTCCGTTTTTGATGTGGATGTTCATAGTGGTGGTCAGAGTGCGCTCGTTGATTTACTCACGGATTCATCTTCCGTGAGAGCCATACCGCGAGCGAGTCGGCGGGCAAAGTGTGCGAGTACCGACTTCTGCCCGTCGCGTTGAGCGGCGGCGTGAGGGTTGAAATTGTCAGTCGGCAGAAAAGACTCTTTGAACATGCCAAAATGAATCTGCGCGTCTTCCATCACCGTCTTGAAGGCGGGCGATAGCGAAAGCTCCGCCCAGGCGTCATTCACGCGGGCGAGCCGATCTTTGCGGCGAGCTTCGGTTTCTTCGGGCGTCATCCTGCGATTAGTTTGGCGACGGTGTTTTGAAAGCGCATGTGAGCAGTCGTCGCCATCTCAATGGCGTCCTTCTCGTCATATCCAGCGGACGGCGGCAGAGCGACGTTATCCTCGGTCGATTTGGGATCTCCGAACTTCCGGCCTTTGTAATTGAACCGGAACTGAAAGCAGGTGAAGCCGTCTTGGAAGGCGCGAAGGACATCGAATCGCGTTTTACGAAGCGTCGATTTCTCGTCGAAGTTGTAAACAAAGAGCTTGTTGCCGCGATTGAACGGCTTCGCTAGATCGAGTTGTGAGCGGTCACTCATAGCTTCAGAAATTTGCGATACCTGTCAGCCTCATCATTTGAAATGACAGTCGTTCCTAGCTCGTGGTGCATCACGTCGCTGGTGCGGTCGGAGTGAGGCAAACCGAGGGAATGCCCGAACTCGTGAAGCAGAGCGGCAAATGCGTCCTCCTTGCCAAGTCCCCAGAACCGCTGCCAAGGCGTGATACTCCACTGAATATCGTCCGCAAGGGTGATAACGCCCTTGCCTTTAATGCCTTTGAATTGAGCCACGCGGCTAGCGTCTTTAGAGCGATCCACGGGGCCGATATCCAATTGCACGTCAGCCGCGAATCTGTCGGACACTTCGGTAAATGCCGTTTGCCCAAGTGCCTTATTCCACGCGCCAGCCGCCTTGATAGCGAGCTTGCGCAATTGCCCTGCGCGGTAGTGCCAAGTGATCATGGTATCACCTCCGCTTTGAAGCCACAAAGCACACGTAGCGCGGCCATGGGGAACATTGGGCCTGGATCAATCTTTCGGCTCGGCGCGATGTCCTCGTGACCAACAACATCATCCAGCTTGTAGCGAGCCACGAGAGCCTTGGATACCTCCTCGCAAGCGGCGAGTTGTGCTGGAGGGTAGGCTTCCCACTTCCTGAGCGTGCCGCCGTTTTTATGCCGAGCTTCGATGGGCGGAAATTTCGACCATCGTTTTGTCAGCCGCTCGTCATCTCCTGCGTTCGCAAGCTCAATGCCGATGGAGCAGGTGTTGAGGTTGTTGAAGTTGCGCCAGCGCGATACGCCGGCATGGCCGCATGTGACGTTGAACGGGCGGCACTGGTAAACCGTTCCGTCACGATCAATGACAACGTGAGCGGACGCCCCTTCGGCTTCCGGTGATCGCCAGAACTCGATGGAGCTTTCAGCCGTCGCGCCGCTCGTGAAGTGAATCACGAGGAACCTACGAACCGTCATCGCTTTGCCGCCTGGGATCGGTCGGCGCAAAGCTCCTTCAAGCCAGTGGTCTTGAGTGATCGTCATGCCATTGCTCCTTTCAGGTTGCCGACAGCCTTAGCGCCTTGCTCGACCATCTGCATTTGAGCCTGAGCTGCGGCGGCTTGCGCCTTGGCCTGCATGTTTTGAGCCATAACCTCTTCGTCGAGAATGTAGTCAGTCGGCACACCAGCATCACGGGCAGAGCCTCGCGCCCATTTGATCCAGTCGAACGGCTCCATGACCTCGGGACGCATCTGCGCAATAGCCATGATGCGCTGAATATGCCTATCCGCGTCGATGTTGCGTAAGCTCTTGATGGCAAGAGCAAGGCGAGACGAAAACGTAATGACCGGATTCGGCACAATACCAACGAACTCGGAGATTCGCTGGATGGCTTCAGGAGGAGGAGCAGGCATCATGCCCGATTCCATCCACATTCCGAAGAGCGCTTGCAGCATTGGCGTCCGTTTCTCGTTTGCATCGCGGCTGAAGGCCGGAGTGATGGCCGTGATTTTCTCCGCCGCTCGCTCGTTGATCTCCGTCGCAGTTCTCACGCCATCAAGCCCCTCGAACATGTTGAAGAGTTGCGCGTGGAACTTCGCCCGAATGGCATCCTGCCGCATCTTCACGCGATCTTGGCCGACGTTGTAATCTCCACCAACGCTGATTGGCTTCGGCTCAAACATGCCCTGCTCAATATAGGTGATGCCGCCAGCCGAGAGCACAATGTCACCCTCCATGCGAGCGTCTGCGATCATTGCAGGCCGGACGCGCTTCTCCGCCTCGCAATCCATCATCATCTGAAGGAAGTTGATTTGCCGCGTGTCAGGCAATGCAGCGAAGCCAGGACCGTAGCCGTAGGCCGTCTTTCCTTCCAGTGCCGTCCATTTCAGGTAGCGACCGACGGAGAACGGGAAGGAGTCAAAGCCGGATTCGCGGAGAATGTTCTTCTCGGCAATCTCTACATAACATGACGCGAATGCCTTACCCCAGTCAGCCATGCGCGAAATCTCATCGCTTGGACGCTCTGTCCGAGGATAGGCCGCATGAAGAATCTTGATCTTGCCCAGTTTCCGCTTGTCGTCCTTGAGCGCTTCCCGCGACTTCTGCGAAAGCGATTCCTCGCCGAAGAACTTGGCCGACTCTTCAACCGTCCATTCAAACTCACGAAACAGCACATCGACCACGCCAAATCGGTTCTCTTCGATGCAATAGGAGCCGGTCGGAAGGTGTTCGAAGCGCAATGCGCCGTCCTCCAACGCGAAGTAAAGCGCCGACGTTCCGAAGCCGCAGTGAGCAAGCAAATCCTCGTGCGCCTCGGTGTAGTAGCTGGAGTTTGAAAGGTATTCACGCGCGAGCTCGCTGCACTCCTGCGTCCATTTCTTCACACGGTCGGAACTGCGAAGCTCACGAGTCGGCTCAAATCCGAACCAAGGTTCATTGGCTGGCATCATCCATGACATCAAACCTCCCGCCATGATTTGCAGCGAGTCGCCTGCCGTCGTGTCAAACAGCATACCCTCGCGGGAGGTGCTAGGAAGATTCGACTTGCTCGTGATGCCGCCTGAACGTGGAGCCATCAGCTCCGCGATCTCTTGCCATTGCGTCATCCATGGCATGCGATCCGCCTGCATACGCTGCCAGCGTTCACAGAGTTTCTTGCCCAGGTCGGGCGGAGGTGTTTCAGGCTTCACCGGTATAAGCTTTGGCGCTACCGCCGAGGGTTGAGGTCATTCCTTGACTTTGCTTGAGCAAACCCAAGACGCTTCCTGATGCGGCATCCATGACACCGATGCGGCGCTTGTCGGCCGCATTGACCTTTTTCTTGGCCTCGGCGGTCGTGGCGTCAACTGGAGCCGGAGCTGGCGGAGGTGATGGCGGGGCAGATGCGCCGCCGCCAAAGTAAAGAGGGAAGCCGTGGCAGCAGCGGGAAAGGAAGCCGATCAAGAGAAGGTTTCGCATTCTGGAGAGGGCGGAACTCGCTTGGAAATTGCAAGGGCTTTCTTGATCAGGCTGGAACCGCCCGAACGCCCCCGCACAACTCAGCCTTCGGAAAGCAGAGTTCGGCGACCCGGAGTCGAACCGGGTTACGTTTGCAGCGACTCCGCTGCACTGCCTAGCCATTCAGCCTCCGCCGAACTCTGCTTTCAAGCTTTCACTTTGCCAAGGAACCCACAACTGTCAACAAACCGCGCCGCCTTACCTCGCCGAGCAAAGCCGAGCCAGGGAAGCTCACGGGGCAACCAGCGAGCGGCGACACTCAAGTCACCCGCGAGGCACCAGATAAACCAGCAATCCGCCGTTTCTAAAGGCTCTACATGAAACTGATTTTGCAGTTTTGCCGTGCTCCAATCCTTCCGAACTGGTCGAACCATTGCGAAGGCTTCCGGCGTGGAAACGACATATCCGCAGTCGAAATGCGCTTCGATGTCTAGCTCGAAATCCATCTCAGGATGGGCGGCGTAGAGTTTTGAGACTTCGGCGAATGGTGTCATCGCCCCACGAATTGGAATTTTGCCTGACCGCGCTTTCTCTTCCGGTCCTCGGGATCGTCGCCAGCTTCGAGGTTCGAGTTGATGAAACCCTGTTCATCCGCCGCGCCGAAAGTGATCATGGCATCCGCTCCGTGACTGTTGATGTCGTGCAATGGCAACGGTCGAATCGCCCCACTCGCCGCTTTCGGTTGCGTCCGGTAGTTGCTTAGGCAGCCGATGCCCGAAGGCAGCGACTCGCCAAACTCGTCAATCTGGAGGACTTCGCAGGCCGGGTCAAACCACATGCGCGAGAGACGATCCCGAACGGCGTTGATGCCGTCCCACTTATCGCCAGCAATGGGGACCGTGATAATCTTGTGAGATGTAATTCCCGCCTCCGTAAGCTGCTGGCGATAAGTCTTCGAGTAGCCTGTGTCCCGGTGATCAACATCATGAGGGAAAAAGTGCTTAGCAATGCTCCGACCCGTATCCTGCTCAAGCTGGCGAATCCACTCCGCCGCCATCACAGCCCCTTGGCCGGTCGTGAACTTGAACCTGTGCCAGAGGATGTCACGAAACACCTGCTGCCCGAGCCAGCACGAAAGCCCATCGTTTCCGATGTCCCAAAACGTCCAAAGCGGGTATTTTGATTCGATAGCAAGCGAGCGAATGCGGCCGTTGCTCTTGATTGTGACCATGGCCGGGAAGATTTGCCCGCTCACGATGGAGCGAACGCACTCGTGAGCCACCGTCGGGAACTGCGTCCAGATGTCGTCTTTCTGCTCCGCCTTTTTCTTCTCGTACCAAGCCCAGCGCGAAGGCGTCAGCGTGATAGCGTGCTTCTCTTGCATCTCGCGCATGTAGGCCAGTGTTTCCGGCTTTTCTGGCGCATGGCCGGGCAGGTCATAGGATGGATGCCCGAACCACGCGAAGAAGTGCAGCTTCCAGTCCATCCTCGTCAAAACCTTTCCGACCATCGACAGCGCCAAGTCGAAGATGTCGCGGGCAATCGTGCCCTCTCCGCCTTCCATCGTGGTTTCAATGTCAATGATGCCGTTTGCGCCGATGGCATTTAGCGAGCCACGTTTGACCTTCCTCGCCCGGTCTGGAGCCTGCGCAGACATTGGACCGGCTTCCGACCAATGCAGGCGGCGCGGCGTTCCGCCCATGAAGGAAGTACCGGCCTCTTGCCTCGATCCATTCGTCCAAGTCAAGCAACCCTGCGCATCGCTCGCTATCGGATTTACTTTGTGAATCTGTATCCAGCATGCGGCAATGACGGGATTCGGATGCAGCGGCCCTGCCTTCCATGCGGCGCGAGCGATGTCCAGTTTCTTGAAAGCGTCGTCCTCTTTGAAGTCCACATGAGCGCAGTGAGTCTTTGGCGTCGTGATGCACTCGTCGAGGTAGTCGAGCACTATCAGCGTGGACATGCCGAGCTTTCGAGCTTTCGGCGTCATGTTTCGTGAATGGCGATCACGAAGGTATTGCTCCTGCTCAGCTCGCAGAACGAACGGAATCATGCCACCGTCGGCATCATCTTCCGGCAGGATCTGGTACAGGTTCCGCATTCTCCACTCTTTGGATGCGAGGCAAGCGGCGATTTGTTCGGGCGGGATCACAGCGTTACAGGCGGAACTCATTCCCAAAAAGCAAGCGCCAGCCGAGTTCATTACCAAATGTAATCAATGCCGAACCGGCATAGAAAACAGCGATCCATGCCGAAAAAGCATAAGACATCCCGCTCCGAGTTCCGCCCATTTTTGCACGGCTGCTGTTCGTGAGCAGCTACCAGCTATCAACGGCCCCGGCAGACTCGATGAGAGATCGGAGGTCAGGCACTCACGAACCAGCTCGCCCGCGTCACAGGCTCCATTGCGCTCTTGCCCCAGGTGGGGAGGGGTAGGGGAGGGGCGTTCGTTTACTTGCGCCCAAACGTGGCCGCAATCGCCTCGGACAAACCGGGAATCTCCACACTGCCGGAGTGTTTTACTTCTTCGGGAGCATACCACGCGGACGCTTTGCCAACCTCGCGAAGAGCGCCAGTCGCAGCGGAAAAGTCGCCAACTTTCTCAGCCTTGCCCGCGATTCCTTCGAGTCGATCCAGCCACTTCTCTTTCGTGAGTCCGAACTTCTTCTTTGCCGACTCTGACACCTCCGCTTTCAGTTCTGCAATACGGTCGCTGACATGTTTAGCCAGCGCCTTACCTTCGGTCTTGCCCGTTTCGTAGGAGCACTTTCCACCGCTGACATGCTCAGCATAAGCCTGACTCGCGGGCATGCCCAAAGCCACCGCCTGGGCGAACGCTTCGTGCTTCTGGTTCTTGAGTGATGGCATGGTGATGGATGCGGATTCGATTCGGCAAAGTCAACCTGTTGGTTTTCGCTCCTATGCCGTACTGGTACGCCCTAACCAGTCAGTGCAGCCAATGAGCGAGTTGAGCGCGATCTCGGCTTCCGTCGTGATCTTCCCGCCCGCCTCGCGTTTTTTGATGGTGATCAGCGCCACGCCCAGCGCCTCGGCCACAGCGGCCTGCGTGCCGACGCTGGCACGCAGAGCCTTGTACTGAGCGCTTGTCATGGGTTTGGTTGAGGGTGTTTTCATGCGTGTCACGGGTCCGTTGTTGGCAGCGGTGTGAGCACCACGTCGTTTTTGTTATACGACCGCTCATCGAAGCCCGGCAGCATCATCGCCAAAGATCCAGAACAAGGACCTGATGGCAACGGCGATAAGCCGTTGCCTGCATTCGGAGTCTGTTTTCGCCGTGCCATAGGTCAATCGTTATGCGACTTTCACGGCACGGCACAAGGCCACCACATCGGAGCGGTCGATGCGGGATAATACCTCATTGTTGCGGGCTGCGTAATAGCCCTTCGTCGCGGCCTTGACCGCATCGCACACACGTTCGAGTGCGCCCGCCGCAGCGGCGTGGTTGAAGGTGTCGCGAATGAACCGGCTGTCACCGTAGCCGGTGGCCTCAACCTCAGCGGCTCCGAAACGAAGACTGATCGTGGCCTGGCGGCTCTGAGGATACTTGCCTTGCTCGCAGCCGGGGAACCAGATGAAATCTGGCTCGACAGGAAGCTCGATCCATTCCGCAGCGTTGACCAATGACTGAGCGGCTTCGTTGTTGTGACGACTGACGTGAGCCTCGGCTTCGGCTTCGGTGTCATAGGTGGAGATGACTTCGAGGTTGTCGCTGTCGCGGCTTGCTTTATCACCCCAGCATTCACGGACTTCATAGCGGCCCGTTTCCTCGCCCTCTTCGTTGATCTCGGGGTAGCATTCCACAAGTTCGGGGTGGCGGTCATTTTCTGAGTTGCCGTGCCACGCAAGGGCGTTGCGGGCGGCAATCAAGGCTTCAGCCTCATTCGTGACGATCTCCTCGCCAACAAGGGCGATGCGGGTAGTTTCATTTTGGGTGCTCATGGTGATGTTGGGTTGCGTCGCCTCGTGGCAACGGCTGAAGGGTATATGCAATATACCAAAACGCAAACGGTTTTGTGGGAATTATTTTCCGCACTATAGCTTTGGCTATCCCCGCGAAGGTGCGGTTTCAGAAATCTTTGGCGGGCGGTTTTTTTGTCTGCGCGAGTTGAGCGCGGAGAGATTCAATGAGTTCTTTGTGGTCGCAGCGACCAGCATCTTTCCATGCTTCCATTGCTTCTTCTCGAGTTACGAGTTTTACCGTATGGTCTATCTCCTGCATATCGCGCTCTGCGTCGAGGTCGATGGCGTTTACTTTGCCGCATACATCGCAAACGCGAATCAACGCAGAACAGGCAGAATGCAGGGAACCGCTCTGGGCGGGTTGTCGTGTTTTCATAGGTCTTGGGTTCGCGGTCCTTGATTCTGGTCGTTCTGCGAAGAGATTTCTAGGTCGTTCGGGAGTTCATTCCCCCAAGTCGCCCAACCGTTTCGCTGGCGGCGGGCGAAGAGTTCAAGATGTGGGCCGGGGCTTTGCTCCTCGACCATCCGGTAGAACTCTTCCGGCTTCTGACTGTGTGGCAAGCGAGCGGCGAGGATTGCCGTAGGGGCGGCAGGCCCGATCAGTTTCAGCTTACCCCGAACGCAGAACAGGCAATGCTCCGTTGCCCCCCGATAGTAGTGCCCCATCTTCATGCTTGGCTGCCCATCGGCTTGCCGGATTTTCGTCCATGTGATGATCGTCTTTTGCTTGAATCCCCATGCCTCCGCTAATGCGTGGGCTTCGACCATGAAGGCGTTAGTCGTCCAGAGGTAGAGGTGCGCGTCATCTTCGGCGGGAACGCTCATTTCCATGAGGTCGTTCATCGACATTGATCCGTAGCGATTGCTTGAGCTTGCGCCGAGGATGCTCTTCGTGTTCTCCCGATTGGGTCGATGCTTTGCGGATGATCGTGGCCCCATCTTGTCCCCGTATTGCCATGGCGGATCGGCAACGACGCACCGAAACAAAGACGCAGAACAAGACGCTGCATGGAACGCCGAGGAGCGTCCATCTTGAATCGGAGATTTAGGGTCGGCGTCCATGAGCTATGCGTTCAGCCGCCGCACCACTTCTGCGGCGATAGCCGGTGTTACTCCTTGGTAGCCGTCGCATTTGACGAGAGCGGGCTTGAGTTCGCCCATCTCATCGCTTGGGTCATCGTCGAGGATGACGAACGCGTCGATTTCATGGCGGCGCTTTGCAGCATCAAGCCACATGCCGATTTCATGGCCTCTCTGTGTTCCAAGCACCAAGTTAGAGGTGCCTATTGGCGTATCTACCACGGGCGTCATACCGAATAACTCCATGCCTCGTTTGCCGAGTTCTTCTTGCAGCCGCATTCTTTGCTCACGGCAGTGTGGATGCCTCCACGTTGACGACAGCACCACCTCTGCGCCTGTTTGCCTCACGATGTCGGCAAATAGATCGAGCCTCGTGCCGCAAAGTCCACGAAGGCCGAATGATGATAGAACGCCGTCGATGTCCAAAAAGATCACTTTCAAGGGTTCGGCAGAAGCGGTAGCGGAGTCCATCTCTTCAATGCGTTGACCTTTTCCGTGTCAGTTTCGAGGCATGAGTTCTTCTTCCCATTCTCCATCAGGCAGGCGGCCAGCAGGGTAGCCACCACCCATTGCTCATCATACTCATTCCAGACCGCAAGCAGCGGCCATGGCCATCCAAAGTCTCCGAGGATGAGCGTGCCGTTTCTCGGGGCCGTGTCTGGCGGCGACCAAGTGCCGAACGCGGATGTAGTCTTTCGTGCTTTCATGATCTTATGTTCGTTCGTCAGTTGTGGTATCGGGCTTATTCATGGTTCATACATCGAAGACACTTCCGCAGGTTGCCATCGTGCGGAAACCATACGACCCCGCCCAGCGCATGTACGCCGTTTTGAGCATTCTCGCAGGCGGCATGGCCTGCGGTGATGAAGTGAGCAGAGTCGTGGTAGATCGACTGCATCCATGTACCAGAGGGGGTTCCATGTTGCGGGTTTTTCTCTTCGTAATGGGGGGTTCCATCCGTCGATGAGCACCACCTTTTGACGGTGCCTATTGGCATGTGGAACTCGTGAGCGACGAGGCGGTAGCTCTTCCCTTGCCGCTTGGCCGTCACAACGAGGTTTCGGATGATGGTCGGGTGCGCCTTCATCCGTGCCTCCCGTTCCATTTAGCGATGAACTCAGAGAGCTTCAACCCCTCGCCGTCATTCATTCGGCAAGCGCATTTTTCGTGCTCGCACTCGATAAACGCGCAGCCGGGAAGATAGCCGAGTTGCGGCTTGGCGTCGCGCCTCTTACACTTGGCGATAGCGTTGAAATGGTTCATAATGCGCTCGAAGTCGGTCATCGTCTTGTCAACCATGCAAAGCCGTTCCTCAAGAGCGTTTTTAACGGTGATCATTGCCCTTGGCCCTCCCAGTCTGCCAACGCCTGCATGCCGTTGCGGAATCTTCGCCTCGGCTTCTGGCGCGGTTCAATCCTGCGCATGGTGGCGATAAGTTTCGCTAGTTTGCGCCCGAAGGCGCGGTTGTTTGGATCGCTCTTCACGAGCGGGCTGGGGATGAAATTCATGGTTCAGAATCCTCTCTGAATTGAAAAATGGAGCCGAAGAACTTTAGCTTGAGTTCCCAATGGCGCTTTCCGCCACGGTTTTTATCACACCAAAGCGTCCTCATGGCGTCGTCAAAGCCGGTTTCTGAGGCTTCGCTGGCGTACTTTTTGATGAGATAAACCTTGTCGGCGTCCTGTCCGATGGCGCGGGACTCGCGCAGCTTGCCGGAATCATTGAGCTGGCTGGCTGTCAGGATCACTTTGCCGGTGCGCCGAGCAAGTCGCTTCTGGCGGCGCGAGATGCTGGCAAGCACGCCTTCGCGGGTGTCTGACTTCCTAGCGCTACTGTCCTCCATGAGTTGCAGGTAATCCACCACCACCACGTCACAGTCGGAGCGTTCAATGTCGGCAAAAATGTCGGTGGCGCTCGCATCCTCCACGTCCACCAGTTCGATGTTGTTGCGTTTCAGGCGTCCTACGGCGCGGGCGATGGCTTGTTGCTCCCCATTGGTCAGGACGCCGCTGTAGAGGTTGCCATTGTCAACCATGGCGGAACTGGCAAGCAGTCGCAGCGTTTGCTCGTTGTGGGGCATTTCGAGCGGATACCATCGCACCTTGCAGCCATCCATCGCGGCAGCCTCGGCGCAGTTCTGGATGATCGTGGATTTGCCGTCGCCGGGTTCGCCGGCGAATACCCAGACTTGCCCAGGCATCATTCCTCCGGTGTTTTTGTCGATGGTCGAAAAGCCGGTGCTAATACCGGGTAGTTTGCCGGGATGCTTGGATCGTTCTTCGATCTCGGCAAGGAGCGGGTTCAAGGCTTCTGCGAGCGTGAGGCTTTTCAGTAATTGCCCGGGGAGTTTTCCGGCCTCTTC